>ERZ826016.203-NODE-203-length-76943-cov-17.629045_pt1 | contig 76943 bp, 77 predicted proteins | sample MGYA00519872_ERZ826016 | MGnify/ENA primary metagenome ERZ826016 (study PRJEB31778, sample SAMEA3449218) | human gut metagenome | biome: human gut; feature: human-associated habitat; material: faeces | place: United Kingdom | collected 2010/2012 ... | reverse complement strand
TTGCTTTATGTGTCATTATTTTTTTCGGGTGTTGCACTTATATTGTAAATCTATCTTATAAAAACTAAAAGAGCATTACGTAAAATGTAATGCTCTTTTAGTTTTTAATCGATAAACTGCATATAGAGTCTGAGCTAAAACCAATAACTTATGAAAAGATTGTATTGATTTTCAATTGATAACACTGTATAATAAATTTTGGTAAATTATGTTGCCGGAAAGGACGGTTACTATGCTCGGATTATATCTTGCAATGATCGACACACATGAAGAAAAAAACAAATTTGAAGAACTATATAAGGAATATAAAAGCACAATGTATAACTTTGCAATGGCCATTCTAAAGGACAGCTATATGGCTGAAGATGCTGTACATAATGCTTTTTTAAAAGTAATAAAGAATTTAGATAAAATTAACAAGGTAAAGTGTAATGAAACCCGTAATTTTCTGGTTATATTAGTTAGGAACAGTTCAATCGACATATATAATCAAAATAAAAAGATTGTACCGATAGATGAATTAGATGAAACAGATACCATTGATCTGCCTGATCTTATTGAAAAGCGCCTCGAGCGTGAGCGGGTCTTTGAAATAATATCCAATATGGACGAAAAATATTCTGACATTCTTATGCTTAAATTTTTTTATAATTGCAGTAATGAAGAGGTGTCACAGCAACTGAATATAAATCCCGAACACGTTTCTATTCGTCTTTTTCGTGCAAAAGCCAAACTCAAAAAGTTAATTATGGAGGAATATGAACATGACTGATTTGGAATTTGAAAGGTATATAACTTCTGTTATAAAAGAATACGGTGCAAATTACATAGATGAGAAGTTGATTGACAACACACCGCATAAATTTTCCGCAGAGTTTGAGCGGAAGATGAATATTTTAATGGGAAAGAGCAGTAAAAAGATTAAGATTACACCAAAAAAATTTATCATTGTAGTAACAGCAGCATTACTGGCAGTATTTATAATGGCTATGAGCGTTAGTGCTGTTAGAGAAGCATTTATAAAGTTTTTAATGAATATTCTCGATACACATACGGTGGTGCAGTCAGTTGATGATGTATCCGCTCCTCTTGATTTTAACGATAAATACGAAATAACCGAAGATATGTCGGATTATGAACTTACAAATTTCTCTGAAGACGTTTTTAGCCGTGAATATATTTATGAAAGCGACAATTGTACTGTTTATTTTACACAATATATAAAAGAATATTATGATATAGCTATAAATACAGAGGACTATAATATGGAAACAATTTATGTAAATGGCTGTGAGGGATATTATGTTAATATGTATAACCAAGACGGTCAAATTATAAGTTGGGACAATGGTGATTATGTTATGTCAATACTTGTTTCATGCGATAATGAACAAGTTATTGGTAAAAACAAACTAATTGATATGGCAAATTCTGTGCAAAAAATAGAATAATAAAAATATTTTGCAGAAAAGTGTAATTTCACCCTCTTTCAAATGGTTATATCCATTAGAAAGGGGGTGAAACATTATGAAAAAAATGGTGGTTGTTTTTGTACTTATGCTTTCAATGATATTTTCTATAGGGATTTCTGTTTGTGCATACGGTGAGCATAATACTATTTCTCCATATTATCTGTATACATATTCTGCTGAAAGTAACTTAAATATTGTGGGTGATACTGCATATTGTAAAAGTGTAATAAAAGGCGGAAGTGCAGTAACTCAAATTAATGCTACGCAGTATCTTGAAAAGAAGAATGGCAGCAAATGGGAATCTGTTAGCAATGGTACATGGAGCGATTCTATAAATGGGAAATCGCTTACACTCAGAAACAGCATGAGCAATCTCGACAACGGGACTTATCGTGTCAGAACAGTCGCTACTGTTTACAGTGATAGAGAGTTAGAGTTAATTGAGAAAACAAGTAAAGAAATTACAGTTTAAAAATGAAAGGAACGTGTTTATATGTCAAAAAATATTATGGAAAATTCATTTAATAACGATAGACTGGAAAATGAAGCTTGTGATAAATTTGAGAACTTAATCAATAGCTTTTCGATTGCAACTCATTCTAATGGTGCTAATGATGAAAAGTCTGTCGCTTTTCCTAACGAGTACGGCGGAGCATTTTACGCTGACGGTAAGTTGAACATTTGTCTTACCGATGTTTCAGAAAAGTCAACAGTCTCTTGTAAGGAAATTGTAGGAGATGACAACGTAAACTACATAAAATGCACTTATCCGTATAATTATCTGCGTGAAGTAAATAATTATATTGTAAATCTTATGTCTAATAATAACGATAAGTATGCAATCAATACAGTGGGCATAACTCAAAAAGACAATGTTGTCAACGTTTCGGTTTCAACATCCGAGAAAGCAGAGGAATTAAGTGACGAACTAATATCAAAAGGTTTTGAAAAAAAATCTTTTGATATTATCGTTGATGAAATGCGTCCTACTCCTGCTGCAACATATGCCCGCCCTGGAGATAGAGTGTATACATGGACAGGCGGCACACGCGGTTCGCACATTGCAACAATTGGTTTCAATGCAAAAAATTCAAGTGGAAAAAACGGATTTGTTACAGCGGAACACGCTCTTTGGTACGAAAAAAATTTAGGTATTTATGAATACGATTGTTCATCAGTATCAAATTGCACTGCAAGCAAATCAACGGATTCCTGCTTTGTGCCTTTTAATAGTGGAATTACCGGACTTACAGGATTGATTAACAACAGCGGATTATATGGAAATACGACATATAAATTAACAGCAAGCTATAATGCAAGTGCTGATCTTGAAGGTGTAACGCTAACAGGATTTGGAAAAACAAGTAAGAAATACACAGGTGTTGTTCTTCGTACATCGGTTTCATATTCGCTTACTGGCGGAGATGGAACACTTATCACCGATGCATTGGAAATGAAAACAGCATATAAAAAGCCTGCCGGTGGTGATAGTGGAGGAACTGTTGCAAAAATAAAAGATGCCTCGGTAACGCCACAAACTGCAATTTTAGCTGGAATACTTTCGGCTACATCCGACTATACTTCAACATCTGGAAATTACACCCTTGCCTATGTTCCTAAAGTAAAAAATATCACAACAGCATTAAATGTGACATTTTATGGCGGCTCAAATTGACCCATAAGACTCATAAGGAGATCAGCTATGAAGAAAAATCAGATAATAACTGTTCTGTCGGCTGTATGTTTTTTTCTGACCGCTTGTTACCACACCGAAAGTATAACCACTGAACAAACAACCATATCGGAAAGTCAAAGTCTGCCTGAAACAGCAGTAATACAAAGTTCAGCAGTACAGAGTACCATTGGTAATGAACTGGCATCTGAAACCGATATACAAACGGAAAATCAGGAGGACAGTGAATCTGAAACCATTAAACAAACGCTGCAAAGCACTTTGGAAGAGAACATATATGTTGACGAGATAAATGAGCTTATGAAAATGAATTTAATGGTAATTTCCCCGGATAGCAGCTACGACTCGTTGGATGGGGGTAAGGACTTTTATGTTCAAGCACAGTCAAAATACTCTGATATCCTGAACAGTTTTATTGATTTTCCGTCAAATTATGAATTATTCGGAGGGGCGTATTTTCAGAACGGCTATCTTCATATAATGGTTACCGATATGGACAGATCTGAATTTATACCTGAAACGATCGGAAACGAAAACATTATTATTAAGGAGTGTGATTTTTCGTATTCTTATCTTGAACAGGTAAAGCATTATATCGATTCTCTTGCTCTTGGGCGGGAAAACGTGCTCAATTCATATATTGTTTCAATCGTTAATAACGCTGTATTGATTTCAGTTTCAACTGATGATGCAAAAGCATATCTATATGACATAATTGAAGAAGGTGGATACGATAAGGGTTCTGTTGAAATAAGTGTAACAGATTCCGTTGTTGCAAATCCCGCTTAACTGACAAAATCAAGGACTTAGGATCTCAATCCAAAAGAAAAACGACTGAAAGAAATAATATCAGTCGGTAAAAAAGAGCGTATGCGCATTGGTATGTAACTTTGGACTTGTGATATAAGCAGCACTCCCTATGTGTTTTCATCGTCCTAATTTGTACGGACAGCACAAAAATACCCCACCTATGGCAAAAATTAAGAATTAAGCAGTAAACTGACTTCGTTTTTCGGACGGAGTCAGTTTTGTTTTAAGTGGAATGCGTCGGTTGTTGTAGAAATCAATGTATTGACTTATGAGTAGACAAACCTCCTCATAAGTTTTCAGTTTCACCCAATAGATACACTCTGGTTTAATGATAGAAAAGAAATTTCCTACCAAAGCGTTATTATAAGAGCCTCCGCATCTTGACATTAATTGTAAAATGTTGTGATTAAGTTAGCTTAAAATACTGATATAAAGTGTATTGAAAGCCTTGGGCACTGTGGAGCTGCAACTCTCCGGTGACCATTTCCTTTCTTTTGGCAGCTATTATTGTCTCCAAAACCAACTGTACATTTTGTGTATTTATGTCAAAAGGCATCACCAATTTGTGTGATGACCTTTGGCATTTTTAATGTTCAGTCTAATATTTGCTTAAAAGATGAAAACACTGCATGATTTTCATTTATTGAATATGTTCTGTTGCAAAAAAATACCGGATATGATATAATAAAAAAAATCCAAACATTTCAAGGTGAACTCAATGCCATTAACAATAGCAATATGTGATGATAACGAAGATCAGATAAAAGAACTGCGGCGGCTTCTCGGAGAATGGTCCGCAGACAAGTCCTTTGCACTCAACATAGACGAATACATCAGTGCGGAAAGCTTCCTGTTTTCCTATCCTGATAAGCCTTGCGACCTTATCCTGCTGGATATTGAAATGAAGCGGCTGAACGGTATGGAGCTTGCCCAAAAGCTGCGTTCGGACGGGAATATGCTGCCGATAATTTTCATTACGGGATATTCCGAATATATGAGCGACGGTTACGAGGTAGAAGCTCTTCATTATCTGCTGAAGCCTGTTGACAGGTCAAAATTTTTTGCGGTACTTGACCGATATATAAAGCGGCATACTCCCGAAAATGATATAATGCTCAACTGCGATGAGGGCAGTATGCACATTTCGCCCGATATGGTCGTCTTCTGCGAAGCTGTGGGCAAGAAAACTCATGTGCATTTGCGGGATAATGTCATTGTCTGCAATTCGGGGATAAGCGCTGTAAAAAATATGCTGCCCGAAGAATTTGTTTTCTGTCACCGTTCGTATATCGTGAATATGCGGTATGTTCGCAGCATCGTCAAGACGGATATTATGCTTGACAGTGGTGAAAAAATTCCGCTTTCACGGCGGCTTTATAAGGAAGTTAATGAGAAGTTTATTCGGTATTATATGAAAGGATAAAAATTATGGCAGATTGGAATAAATTAAAAGAATTTTTTATTGAAGATAAAGGATTATATTTCGCTGTTAAAAGAGCATTTAATGATTTATACAGATATGATAAGCATTTAATTTGTAATATGCCATTAGAAATAATTAACACAGAGGAGATTGGAAAGCATTATGTAGGAGAACGCTCTATTGTTTTTAGATTTGCTCACTATTTACAAAATGAACTTGTTAAAGCTCCTAAATATGCAACTTACAATCTTGATTGTGAATATAATAGAAATGGTGTTGAAACAAAAGACTTACCAAGTTTTCCAAATGGAACATTTCCTGATTTAATAATTCATAAGCGTGGGAAAAATTACCCAACTAACTTAGTGGTTATGGAATTTAAAACATATTGGAATACAGATACAGCAAGAGATGTAGTAAAGGTAAAGGAATTTATAAATAAAAAAGGTGACTACAGATATAAATATGGTCTTGTAGTTTTAATCGGGAAAACACTTGCCGAAACCAAATTTGAGGTATATAAGTAAAATGAATAATATTACTAAAGCGGCAATAATCATCGGTGCGGCAATACTATTTATTTCCGTCTGCGTTACGGTATTTTTTCTTCTCCGCCACACGCTCTACAATATGATAGACCGCCGGATAGAGCGTTTTCAGAGTGAGCTTATCGAAAAGCAGGTGCGTGAGATACAGAATATGTACCGTCAGGTGCGTGGTTGGCGGCACGATTACCGCAACCACATAAACAATATGAAAATACAGCTTTCCGAGGGCAATTATGACAAGCTGTCCGACTATCTGAACGAGCTTGCGGACGATCTGGACACGGTGGACAGCGTGATAAAGACAGGCAATGTTATGGCGGACGCTATCCTCAACAGCAAGCTGAATGTTGCGGAGAAAATGAACATAAAGCTTAACGTTAAAGCGAATGTTCCCGACAAGCTGCCTATGAGCGATGTTGAGCTTTGTTCAATGCTTGGAAATATACTGGATAACGCAGTTGAAGCCTGCGGCACGCTTCCCGAAGAGGAACGCTTTATGCGTGTATATATCGGCAAGCTGAAAGGACAGCTGTATCTTTCCGTGCAAAACTCCGCAGGCAAAGTCCGCAAGTCGAAAAATACATATCTCTCCACCAAAGAGGGCGAACACGGCTACGGGTTATTCCGAATAGACAGAGTTGCGAAAAAGTACGGCGGCTATGTCAATCGTCAGAACGAAGAGGGAGTGTTTGCAACTGAGATAATGGTGCCGCTTTGCGGTTAGTTGTACCATTCGTGCCGTATTTTGACCGTTCGTTCCGAGATCGGCACGAACGGTCTTTTTTGTGGTATTATGAATGCGAGGTGAGATTATGGTAAAGGTAACAAAATGGGACAGGAAAAAGAAGAAAGAGGATCGGGCAAAATACCGAAATGAGCAGGCAAAAATTAAGTATAAAATCTCTGAGAATATGCGGTATATTCTTGCGGAACTATGGAAAAGCCATCCGCTAATGTTTGTTCTGATTTTTGCTCAGGTGATAGCACTTGTCGCAGAATCGCTTTTCACGACCTTTACAGGGAAATATGTTGTTGAGCTTGCCTTGGGAACATCATCAAGGATCCGGCTTGCGGTGATATGCCTTTTGCTTATTATCGGCGAGCGAATTACAAAATATATCACGCACGAAATTTATGATTACGGCGGATATTACGGAGATTATAAATTTGCCTGCCATATGACCCGAAAAATTATACGCAAGAATATGTCCACAGACTATGAAAACAATGAAAGCTGTAAAAATAGCGATGCCATACAAAAGGCGTGGGCAGGCTCTGATTATATATCATATCAGACTATAAACACAATAAAATTATTTCTGTCAGCGGTTTTGCATGTTGCTGCATACGGCGGAATACTTTCAATGCTGAGTCCCGTTATGCTGTTAATTGTCGGAGTTCCTGCGATAGCAAGCTTCTATATTGAGCGTCATAAAATGCAGTGGATATGGAATATGTCTGACAACTGGCAGAAATATGTCCGTGAGCTTAATTACATAAGCGACGCAGGAAGCGATTTTTCAGCCGCAAAGGACGTTCGTGTTTATGGCATGGATAAGTGGTTTGCCAAGCTGTTTGCAAGGTCATTCGGAAACCGTCTTAACTGGTACGAGCAGCAGGACGAATGGTCGTTCAGGCATGACCTTGTCCGTGTGCTGATGGTTTATTTATCAGATTTTGCTGCATATGCATGTGTTATTTATATGGTCGTGAACGGGGATATCGGAGCAGGAGATTTTGTGCTGTACTTTAATTCGATAACTGAATTCAGCTGGGCAGTAAGAGAGGTATTTGATAAGGCTTCGGGCTTTAACTGGCTTTCGGAGAATATTTCGTTTTCAAGGGAATACCTTGATATTAAGGATAAAACAAATCGCAGAGCAGGAGAGAAGCTTCCGACAGGTGAGTGTGAAATCGAATTTCGGAATGTAAGCTACAAATACGTCGGTGCGAAAAAGCCGACTATTGAGAATATTTCCTTTAAGCTTCATAAGGGTGAGCGGCTTGCACTGGTGGGTCTTAACGGTGCAGGAAAAACAACGCTTATAAAGCTTATGTGCGGTCTTTATGACCCTATTGAGGGTGAGATTCTCCTAAATGGCAAGCCCGTGAACAGCTATAACAGAGATGAATATTTTAAGCTTTTCAGTGCGGTTTTTCAGGATATATGTATTTTGCCCGTGACTGTTGCCGAAAATATTTCGGGAGCAGAAGCAGGAAAATATGACCCTGACAGGGTACGCAGCTGTATGAAAAAGGCAGGTATCTACGAAAAGGTCATGAGCCTGCCCGAAAAGGAAAATACCCGACTTGTAAAATCTGTTTTTGAAAATGCAGTGGAGCTTTCAGGCGGAGAAACTCAGAAGCTTGCGCTTGCGAGGGCTTTGTACAAGGATGCTCCCGTGCTTTTGCTTGATGAGCCGACGGCGGCACTTGACCCTATCGCAGAGCAGAAAATGTATCTTAATTATGCCGATTTTTCAAAGGGAAAATCAAGCATATTTATCTCTCACAGACTTGCTTCGACCCGTTTTTGCGACAGGATAATCCTGATAGAAAACGGCGGTATTGCCGAGTGTGGAACTCATGCAGAGCTTATGGCTCAAAACGGCAAATATGCCGAGCTTTTTGAGCTTCAAAGCAGCTATTACAATGATGAGGAGGTGTAGATAAATGAGTGACAATAACGAAAAGATTCTTACGTCAAAGGAAAAACGTGAGATAATACGCAGAACACTTAAAGCTGTCGATAAGGCAGACAAGGGTTATATTGCGAGAAACACGATAAAATACTGCGTTGACCTTTCGGGCGATATATTGACAGTTTTCCTTTCTGCGCTTGTTATTGACGGAATTGCAGGGGCAAAGCCTGTTGATACTCTGTTTATCTATGCGGCGATAGTCGTCGGCGTTCAGGCTTTGCTTTCCGTGGTGCAAAGATTTCTTTTCAGGCGCAGTAATTCTCACAGCTTCAAGAAAACCACAAATATGCAGAAAAATCTCTGGCAAAAGGTCATGACGATGGATTATGTCCACATTGAAAGCACGGATATGCAGAATAAGTACGCAAATGCTTGGCGTCAGCCTGAAAACCGTACTGCGGGAATAGAGGCACTCTGCAATTATTTTAAGAACACTGTCGGCGGAGTTTTTATGGTAGCTTTAGGAGTTATCCTGATTAGCCCGACCGTATTCAGAACGCCAACCGAAACAGATGGCTTTATCGGCTTTATACAGTCAATTTGGGGATTTATCACGGTGGCAATAATCGTGACAGCGTTGGAGCTTATAAAATCCTTGGTGATAAACCCAAAAGCGATAGTAGGATTTGAAAAAATACATAATGATAAAAATGTTATTATGGCAGACCGTGCAGGAGGTTTTTTTAATCATTATGTGCTTAATAACTACCGCAACGGCAAAGAAATAAGAATGTATTCACAGCAGAGCCTTATTGAAAAGGAGCTTGACAAGGCGCAGAAAACAAACTTTGACGGCTGGCTTCGGGGCTATAAAAATGCTATGCTTCCGAATTTTATAATCCAGATCATAAACATTCTGACTAAGATACTTATGTACGGCTTTGCAGTGTTAAGAGCGATTAACGGAATGCTGACTCCGGGAGAAATTATCGCATTTGTGGGATATTTTAATGAGATATCCGCAGGCGTTTCAGAGATTTCCGATGGAATGGGACTGCTTAAAATAACGCCGACATTCTGCAAGCAGTATTTCGATTTTCTCGACATTCCCGATGAAAAATACCAAGGCTCTATCCCCACCGAAAAGCGTGATGATAATGAGTATGAATTTGAGTTCAGACACGTCTGGTTCAAATATCCCGACAGCGAGGAATATACTCTTAAAGACATAAATCTGAAATGGCGAATCGGCGAGAAAATGGCTCTTGTGGGCAAGAACGGCTGCGGAAAATCCACGCTTGTAAAGCTGCTTTGCAGGCTGTACGACCCCACCGAAGGCGAGATAACGCTCAACGGGATCGATATCAGAAAATACAAATACGAAGAGTATATGGAGCTTTTCTCGGTGGTATTTCAGGACAGCAAGCTGTTTTCATTCAGCCTTGCGGAGAATGTTGCTGCCGACACGGAATATGATCCCGAGCGTGTGACCGACTGCGTTATCCGAGCAGGACTTGGCGACCGTCTTAAAGCTATGGAAAACGGAATTGAAACCTGTCTTTACAAGGACTTTGATGAGAACGGTGTGGAAATTTCGGGCGGAGAGGCACAGAAGCTGTGTCTTGCAAGGGCGATATACAAAGGTTCACCGTTTATCGTTCTCGACGAACCGACAGCGGCGCTTGACCCGATATCGGAGTATGATATTTACACCAAATTCAACGGTATAGTCGGAACAAGAACAGCTATCTACATTTCGCACAGACTGTCAAGCTGCCGTTTCTGTGATGAGATAACCGTTATGGATAACGGCCGCATCGCAGAGCGTGGCTCACACGATGAGCTGCTTGGCAATGGCGGCGTTTACAAGGAGCTTTGGACTGCTCAGGCGGAGTATTATAAGGATACTGCGGGGGAGCTGTTTGCGTAAAAAGAATGTTTTGGGTGTTCTGCCATTTTTTATGAAATTGACTTGGCTTATTTATGAAGTTGCCCTCTTATGGTATTTCTATTATACCGTAAGAGGGCTTTTGCTGTTGTACGTTTTTACCGGACTTGTGCGACATATTGTATGCTGATGTTTTACTTTATAATTTTCAATTCCTTCAGTATATCTTGAGTTAGTTTTGACAGAGGTCTTGAATTTATATTTGAATAATCAATGTAATTCCCAAAAATAAGTCTGTATAATTCTTCTTCGGAAGAAACAGTATTACCTAAAAGATCATATAACTCTTTAATTCTTGAATCATTATAAATATAAGCTTTTTTTATCAATTCATTTAGGTAATCATTATGAGATTGATATGATGTGTAAATATTCAACAGCTTAAGATCATCCAGTATTTTCTGTCCATCATCTCCATGTGCCAGAAAATTGACTGCCATTGATGATTTGTTAGTGATAAAATCGGCGGATGATGGTTCAAATGATATTCTTAACTGTTCTCGGTCAATGCTTTCATTGAAAGGTGAAACATTAATTGACTTATTACTTTTGATGTGGTTGCAGGCATAACAGCAAGGGATAAGGTTATATAGGCATATTGAGAACAATGGATTATCAGATTTATCAAAAAAATGATCAAGCTGTGCGGAGGTGTGTTTTTCTCCTCGGTTTAAGATGTAGTTTTCATTGCAATAAGGACATACACTAATGTTAGTGCTTTGAATGATAAGATTATTAAGACCATTATTACTGAATTTATCATACAATTTTTTGAATTGCTGAGGTACTTCGTCGTTAATATTATAATTTTTTTTTGACAGCTTAACTAAATCATCATATTCGGCAGTAATGAAATTTTCGAAAACATTAGTGCCATTTACGGTAGAAAAACAATCTGATGTGATTCCTTGCTTTATTAAGTAGTTACTGAATTTACGTTCCTTTTCATGATATTTTTTCTCAAAGTTTTTTTTCAATGTATTTTTATGTACGATAAGTCTTTTTATTTGTTCAATATACCATTCTACGGAGGAATATTTATGTATTTGATTCATTCTTTTCACAGCTTTCAATATAATCTAATTGTTTATTAATCTCTTTTCTGAGTATACTTATATCAGCAGAAGAATCGTAAATTTGTTTAATAAGTGATTCTATGTTTGAACGATGTTCAAATGAGATGTATTTTTTTGCATACATATCGGTCAATTTTCGTTTAATTATCGGTTCACCTATAATTGATATTATTTCAGCAATGCTTTTCTTATCCAAGTTGGACTTGGATTTGCCGGACAATTCATCTATTATTTTATCCAATAGTTCTTTGGAGTAAGCTCCCATTGTACTTGACATAAAAAAGCCATTTGCTAATATATCATGTATATTTGCTCCAAATGTTGAAATAGTGCATTGTTTGTGTTGGCAGCTCCCGCTTTTTTGTTCAATTAGTAACTGAACATTTCCGGGAAGCAGATCTGAGAGAATAAATGGAGAGTGTGTAGCTATTATTATTTGAAAGGATTTATCAGAATAAGTTTCAAGGAATTTGATAAGCTGATTTATAAAAGATCGAGCCAGTTCCGGATGCATATTAGTTTCAGGTTCATCGAACAATACAATAAAGTGTTTTTTACTTTTACAGAAAATCTGGTCACTTAATTGTTCTTCAACAGATGAAAAAAGCCCTAAAAAATATGCCTCGCCGTCACTTAAATAATCAATTCTTGAAGTAAAGAAATTTGAAAAAATCCTAAACATACCTTGTTCTTCAAATCGGTAATCATCATCCAATATTTTAATAATGTCTGAGTATTTGGAAATATCAGTATCAGAAAATATATCAAAAAAAATGCTGTTTTTTCCTATTGTGATATGAGGATTATTTAATGCTTCAATAAACTGAGTAAAACAATCAACAGCATATGATATTTCATCATCTTTCATTTTGTATTCAGGCATTTGGATAATCGATTTAAATATATCATTATAATATATGATTGCGTCAGAATATGTTTTATATTTTAAAGGAATTGCCCTTAATGATTTAGCATTTGAGTCACGTTGTTCATCTGAATCAATTAAGTGATAGAATGTATAACACAAAAAAGATTCTATTAAATTTGCTTTGGCTTTTTCAGCTAAAGAAAAGTGTGTATATATTTCATTGAATGGCTTATCATCATTCATGTAGTCTGCAAAACATTCGATAACAAATCTATAGCTGTTATTTTGATACATTGTATTATTGGTGTTTTGGACACCCATCAGTTTTTTTAAGAGTGAAAGCTTGTAACTTAATAAATTAGGACTAATATGTGAAATTCTTCTTGGTATTGATATTTTATAATCGTCAGATGGTTTATAAGAATTGTAATCGTATATTCTTTTGTTATAATTATTTCTAAAAGAAATAATACATGGAAGGTAATCTTTGTTCAATGAATAATCTTTTGCGTTTTGTCTGCACCAATCCTGAGTATCAAATAAGATTTCAAGTTTATTATTAATATTTCTGCATACAAAACTAAACCAAGATTTGCTTTCAAAGTATTTCTGATTTGGTATTTTATTTAAGACTATTTGCTCAAAATCCTCAATGAAATTTCCTTCAAGAAAATATTTGTCATCTCCATCGTTAAAGTGATATATCATAAAATATTTTGCATACTTTATTTCATCAACAAACTTATTGTGGAATCCTGTTTTTGGATCCTTTTTATAAATTACTTTGTTTTCAGCATTATTTTTATTTCTATCGTCAATTTTCATACCAATAAGATCAATAATATTGGTTTTTCCAACGCCATTTTTTCCAACAATTGCATTTATATTCTGAATGTATGATGGATATATGTTATTAATGTAGCTTTCGTTCCTAATAATGGAAATGTTTTTAGAAGTATTGTCATATGTAACTTTGAATTTATCACTTAATGTAAGGTCTAAATTTTTTATGTTTCTAAATGATTCGATATAAATATAAATCAATTCCATATATTCCCTCTACCTTTCCAATCATTGACGTTCGTTATGTGTTTTCCATATTTTCATGAAGCTGATCCGCCAAGTCTCTAAGCTCTGTTTCCCAATCAAGCAGCTGCTCGGAATATGCCAATACCTCAGACATAGGACTGTCATCGGACAGCCCTCTTTTCATAGTCAGAGCCTTTTCTTTCAGCTCATTGAAACGAACATTGTACTTTTCAAGAGCTTCGGGACAACGCTTGAGCTTGCGTTTCTGATTATTGGTATTGTTGTAAAATGTGGTGTAAATATTTTGGACATCACTCTCGGCGTTCTTTATGCGGTTTTCCTTTGTCCATTCACGCTTGTGAACATTTCGGCATTCTCGGCTGCAAAAATCGGAATTATTGGTCTTATCCTTGATGATGAGCTTACCGTAGACGGGACAATTTGCAACTATACGGTTAGCCTGCTTGAGCATATCAACATAAATGCGGAGAACGGCGAGAAACGAATCATCGGCAACATAAGCAGTTTGCCAAGTCCCGTTAAGGTGTGTGTAATAGATATGTACCGTAAGATCGGTAGGCGAAGCATTTATCTGTTCAGGTATGTTCCAATAACGAACGTTGCTTTCGGGAACAGTCGGCAGATTACGAAACGGCAGGAGCATATCGGATACGCAGATGTTGAACTGCTCCGCAAATCGTGCTGCCGACTTTTTCATTGATGAAACAAAAACGTGCCATTCGGAATTCAGTGTTCTGTGATTGTATCGGTAGTTCGTCAGAATAAAAATATCATAAAATTCAGAAGCATATTGCCCTTGTTGGAGCTGTCGTACAGTTCTGCAAGGGCATTTATATATTCTTCCGCAGACTTATTTCCCTGCCCCTCGCTGATAATGCCGCATAAGCCGTTGGAGCATTCGGCAAGTATTTGCATTTTATCATCAGCTTCCGATTGAGCAAGTTCATTCATTTCATCAACAAGACTTCCAAGCTTACGGGTGCGAATTTCAATTTCGGGATTTTCTATGCCGAGAGTGAAATATGCTTTCAGTTTGTCAGGACTTCCGATAGCAATTATCTCACGTTCGTTGGGAATATCAAAGCTGATTCCGATAGAAGCGGTATTGTTTTCTCCTGATATGTTCTTTATGTTCAATATGTGACCTCCAAATTGTTGATTGTGTGTTAATTTGTCATATTGGTTAAATTATACAATGATAAGCCTTTTTTGTCAAGCAAGACAGACAAAATCAATCAGTATCAAAGTGATTGACCTGCCATACACATTCGATTGATGCCCAATCACACAACAATTTCCGTACAAATGCGAAAATTGATGATATAATGTCGGTAACGAAATCGCAGAGGAGGTGAAATCAATGGAGAATAAGAAATCCAACACTCCCGAAATTCTCTCCGCAAAGGACTTGCAGGATATGGGATTTTCCCGTTCTATGTCATACGCACTCTTCAACAGAGATGACGTTCCAGTAATTCACATCGGCAAGCGTAAGTTCATCAGACGTGAAAAATTTCTTGAATGGCTTGCGGAGCAGGAGAGAAGCAATGAAAATTAACCCCTAAAAAATTATTTCAAAGGAGAAGAAGCGAATGATAAAATTCAATAACACTTTCATCATCGGCATCGACCACGGCTACGGAAATCTCAAAACAGCCAATACGGTTACTCCGTCGGGTGTAAAGATCCACGAATCTGAACCGCCCTTCAAGAAGTTCGTGCTGGAGTATAACGGAAAGTACATCTGCGTCGGTGAGAACCACAAGTTTTTCGTAGATGATAAGACAGCCGATATGGATAATTACTACCTTACCCTTTACGGGATCGCACAGGAATTATCCCTTGCAGGTATCACAGACAGCCACGTTCATCTGGCAGTGGGGCTTCCGCTTATGTGGTATTCCGAGCAGCGTGAGAGCTTTGCCGAGTATCTCAGGCAGAATGAATATGTGGGGTTTGCGTATAACGGCAAAATCTATCATATCCACATTGACAGCATTTCTGCTTATCCGCAGGGATATTGTGCGGTTTATGACAAGCTCAGAAATATGGACGGAGTAAATATGATCGCAGACATCGGGAACGGCACTATGAACATTTTGAAGGTCATTGACCATAAGTGCATCATTGACAGCTGCCATACCGAAAAGCTCGGAGTTGAGAAGTGTGTTTTCGGAATACGCAATGCCGTTATGAATAAATTTCACGAAGGTATTGACGAGAGCATCATCACAAAGTTTTTCAGAAACGAAGAGCAGGAGCTTCCCAACGAATACAGAAAGGTTATGGAAAGCTGTACAGCCGATTACTGTTCGGACATTCTTGCGGCATTGTACAGCAACGAGTACAATTCAAAGCTGATGAAGCTGTATGTGGTGGGCGGCGGAGCAATCGTCATGAGCAATCACAATACCAATCCTCCCAACACAACGTTCATCACAGATATTTGTGCGAACGCAAAGGGATATGAATTTCAGGCAAAGAGAAATCTGAGGAAGTGTGCAGATGGTAAAGACAACAAATCTCAGGCTTAACCTTGACAAGCCGAATCACAGAAAGGCGTATGAAATTTTGCAGAACTCCGATAAGAGCTATTCCAAAACGATAGTTGCCGCACTTCTATCATTTTCCGAAAATGAAGAAAATCGCAAACATCTCTTTGACGGAATCAGAAAAATTGTCAGAGAGGAGATAAGTGCAGTTTTTGAAAATGTGGATATTGTGCAGGAGAACATTTCCGAGAAATCTATAATTTCTGCAGAAGCACCCAAAAGCAAAAATTCGAAAAACGATAATATCGCAGATGCCGATTATGATGAAAATGAAGAATACGTCGATGATGATTTTCTGAATATGTGAGATTTTTCGCAGTTGGTATAACTTTTCCCGTAGTGGTATGACTTCAATATCCTGCTGTTTTGGTATAAGCGTTAAAAACAGGCTGAAATGGAGCTGAAAAATTGGTATCGGAACAGGTGATAATTGAAATCAATCGAAATGTGGTGCTGATATGGGGCAGAATTGAAGCAGAAAATGTGGTATGAATTATGTCCCATATTAACGCTGAAAACACAAGCAGTATCAGGAAACGGCAGTTTTAATACTAATCGTTTCTATGACAGGTTGGTATTAGCTTCAAAAAGGACGGTGAAATATGAGAATCAGCGAGTTTTGCAAAAAATTCAATGTTACCCATCAGGCGGTACATGAAAAAATGAAAAATCATGCTGCCGAGCTGGAGGGGCATATCACGAAAGATGAGAGAAATGTACTTGAACTTGATTCCTTTGCAGTGGAGCTTCTGAAACCCAAACGTGAAACCTACAAGTCTCTCGAAGAACGTAATTTGTATCTGGAAAATATCTATAAAGAAACAGTTTCAGAGAATGAGCAGCTTCGGGAAGAACGTGATAAATTGGCTTCAAAAACAGCCGATTCCGATGCCGTTATTGAGTTCATGAGCAAGCAGGTCAAGGAATATGCGGACGAAAATGCCAATCTAAAAAATCAAAATGCAGAGTATCAGAGTAAACTGTATGAAGCAAATATGCTTAACAGACAGTATGAAACAAAATGCAGTGAGGAAAACGAAGCACACGAATCGGAAATTGCACGGTTGACTGCTGAGGTTGAAAAGCTGAAAGGGCAAATCAAGTGTTCCAACGAAAAGAATAATGAACAGTGGAAAAAGCTGCAGGAAAACAGAGTGGAGATTTCTAACCTTAATATGGACGTTGCCAAGAGAGATGATGAGATAGTAAAGTTTAATAAAGAAATAGCGGATCTCAACGCAAAGCTCCAGAAATATGAGGATAAGCAGTCTACAAAACAGGGCGCATCGAAACAGAACAGCACGAGAAAGTCTTTATTCGGACGTAAAAAATAGCATATCTGCAATGCTTGCAAATATGTGCAGGTCACTTGCGGATAATCGGGAGAGTCGCATGATTTTTACGAAAGGAGTGTCTGCTATGATTTAGCAAGCATAGAATTTGTGTACCTAAATTCAGCGGCTTTCGCCGGTACAGACGGTATAGCCGATATATAAGCATATACATACAAGACAGGTAGGTGATTTAATGAACAGAAACATAGTTATGAAATTCCGAGCGACAGAGGAAGAAGCGGCTGAGATCAGGCGGAAAGCCGCTGCCGCAGGAATGAACATCAGCAGATTTTTGAGAACGTCCGCCGTGAAAAGTCAGGTGGTGCTTTACAACACCGCCGACATTTACGGACTCCGTTCCGATCTCAGGCGTATCGGAAACAACATCAATCAGATCGCTATGGTGGCAAATTCAAACAGGTCGGTGTATTTGTCCGATGTCAGGGAGCTGCGAAAACAGCTTAATGAAATGAGCATCAGCATTGCCGAGCATCTTAAACCGCTGTCATACGAGGTGCTGTAATGTGGCTTATGTTAAGCACACGGCAATACATACAACTCCGAAAACTCATTTGAAATACATCTTGAATCCCGAAAAAAACGAGAAAATGAAATATGTCACGGGCATTTGCTGCGGTGATGACCTTGAAACGGCTTATGATAATTTCAAAGAAATTTTTGAAAAGTACAATGATGAGAATTTCGATAATTACGGAACTTACGAAAAAAGCGGAAAGCGTAATATCCGCATTCACTCATATACTCAATCTTTTGACAGCTCCGTTTCTCCCGAAAAAGCACATCGCATAGGTGTTGAATGGGCGAAAAAAGTGTTCGGCGAGAACAGACCGATAATCGTCAGTAGCCACAGCAACACAGATCATTGCCATAACCATATTGCGGTTTGTCCTTATGATCTTGACGGAATACGTTGGCACAGCAACAGAAAAACTCTGGATTTTGTCAGAAAACGTTCCGATGAAATTTGCCTTGAACATAATCTTGACATTATCAGAAATCCGAAAAAGAAAAGCACTATCAGCTACAAGGAACACGATGCCCGTAAGAAAGGTTATTCGTGGAAGGTCAAGATGGCTGATACCATTGACAGGCTTATCCATAGTGATGATGTTACGGACATTTACTCTCTGATTGAAAAAATGAAGGAGTGCGGCTATACCTTTACCAACGAAAGCCGAATGATAGCGAAACCGAAAGGCGTGAAATACGGCTGCTGTATTTCAAAGTTGGGATTCGGGTATTCATATCAGATGCTTATGGAGAGAATAAATAACAAGCAGAATGAATTTGTCGGAAGAAAGATAAGTGCTTTTGTGGGATTTCAGGTGGAAGTCGCAGTCGGTATTCGTGAAAAGCAGTACGAGGTTTATCGTGCTCCCGAAAGAAATTATCCGTTATACGCAGATCTTCAAAGAACAGTCGATGTTCTGAATTTCGTTCACAACAATCATATTCATTCCCTTGACGATATGGAAAAGGTTTTGAAAACTGCAAACAGAATGGAAGATGTTGCTATGAACAAGTATTTCAAATGTGAGGAGAAAAAGCAGCAGCTGAAAGTGCTGAATTATCTTGGAGATGAATATGCTCGTCTGCTCAAAATTGAAAACAGAGATGAAGCACAGCAGAAACGGCTGGAGGAGCTTCACTGGAAGCTTGTTGCAAGCGGCGGTATCGGTGGTTGGGATGCTCACCAAAAAGGCTGGTTGTCGGAATTGAAAATGAAGCTTGAAAGAGATATTTCACAGCTTGACAGTCTTGTCGAGGAAATGGGCAGAGCTTCAAGAATGCGTGCAGCAGCTGAGAACGCATCGGATTATTTGAAAGAATTTCTGAAAACCGATTATGACAGAATCAGGGAACGGGAAGAACTTCGCACACAGATAGAAATGTATCACGAAGGAAAAGAATTGCAGGAGGACGGCACATACAAAGCCGAGCCTGAACCCACAGCAGAAAGAAATGCCGAGCTTGATTTCATCGAGGAACGTGAAGAACAGCGTAGGCTCATTATGGAACAGAGGAGAATGGAAAAGGAGATGAGAGAAAGAGAAGCACGGCGGAGTAAGGATACTTATTGCCGCTGACGTTAGCCCGAATAAAAATATTTTTCTTAACGCTATTGCTACGCAATTTCTTGACCGAACCTGTTTTATGCCGTTGTTTTTCGCTGCCGAAACCAACTCAAAAGCAATTCCGCAGTTGCAGGAGGTTTCGCCCTGCTGATTATACGGCATAAAACAGAACCCGTCAAGAACCGCTAAAAAAATTTTTTATTCTCACAGGAGAACCGAGGTTTTTACCTCACTAATCTAAAAGCAATTCTATTTTAAGAACAAAAGAAAAACCGAAAGGAGCGAAACGCCAATGAAAGAAAGAATAATCAAGCGTACCGTTAACGGTATCAAGGTCACTTCTCACATTCCCGAAGATGTGAGCGAGAGCTTCAAGAGGAACAGGATCAACCAGATCTATGACATTCTTGTGGTTGCCGATAAGAGAAACGAGGAATCGGACACAGAAACAGACAAGTCCGAGCCGGGGAAATCAGCGTAAATAATTTTGAAAATATCGCTTTAAAGTGTTGAAATTCAGGGGCGAATATGTTATAATGATTATAACGTAAAATCGCCTCTGAAAATTTATAAACTATTTCGGAGGTAATTTAAAATGAATAAGTATATAGCAATTTATGTTCGCCGTTCTGTCAGTGATAAGGAAAAAGGAAACAATTCACTTTCCATTCCCACACAGATCGCTGACTGTATCAGATTTGTCGGAGAGGAGGCTTTTTACAAGGTTTACGAGGAGGACGGAAAGTCGGGCAAGGACATAAAGCACAGACCTGCGTTCAGGCAGATGTTTGAGGACTGCCGAGAGGGACTTGTTTCCAAAATCGTGGTTAAGAAATACGACCGTTTCAGCCGTAATATGCGTGAATATCTGAACATCACAGATGAGCTTGACAAGCTGGGAGTTAGCGTTGTTTCTCTTTGCGAGCCGTTCAATACAGATACCAAAGAGGGCAGAATGATGAGAAACAATCTTCTCAATTTTGCGGAATTTGAGCGTGAAGCGATAGCGGCGAGGGTAAAGGACTCCTATGATACCAAAGCACAGGAAACAGGCTTTTATCAGGGTGGAGTTGTATATTTCGGCTATCAGAGTTCAAGGCAGACTATAAATGGCAAGACGGGTTCGGTGCTTGTTCCGTATGATTCGGCTGTTACCGTCAGAGCAATGTATGATGTTTACGCAAACCCCGAAGCATCACTTCGAGATGTTATTCTGTATATAAACGAGAACAATCTCCCGATGGACGCTCCGAAAGGGGACGGCACAGTAACAAGGGGATTTGATGCTCCGAATATCGCTGCCGTACTGAAAAATCCGCTTTATGTAAGGGCAGATAAGAACGTATATGAATATCTGCTGAAAAACAACTACCGCATAATTGATGATGTGGACGCATTTGACGGAAAGCACGGTTTATTTTGGCACAATTACAGAAGCAAGACCGACAGATATGTTAAGGTTGGCTATCACGAAGGACTTGTTGATGCCGATGTTTGGCTTACGGTGCAGGAAAAATTCTCACGTCATCAGATACCGATAAGAAAAGGCAAGGTTCTCCGTTCGTGGCTTACAGGAATGATAAGATGCGGATATTGCGGTCACGCTGTAAAGGTTGACTATACCCATAATCCAAAATCGGGAAATAGTTGGATTTATTTCACTTGCAGCGGATATAACAGTGTAAGAGGCTGCGATTCGAGCAGGATAAAGCTGAAAGTCAAGGACGTTGAACAGTCTGTTTATACGGCAATGAAAGCACATGGCAATGAAAGCACATATTGAGGAATTTGAAGTCGCCAAGAAAAACGAGAGAAAGCCTTCAACCGAGGAGGACAGGCTCAAGGCAGAGATACTCAAAATCGACAGTGAAACAGCCAAGCTGATGGAGAAGCTGGCTGATGCAGACGAGGTACTTTTCGGGTACATACAGGACAGGATAAAGGTACTCCACAGCAACAAAACAGAGTATGAAAAGAGCCTTATGCTTATGGAACGCAAAATCAAAAAGGTGAATACAAAGCCTTTGATCGAGCCGCTTAACAGATGGGACGAGCTTACCGTTGAAGAAAAAAATCAGCTTGCAATGCTGATGATAGATAAGATTTTCCTGTCCAATGAAAAAGGCGTTGAGATACGTTTCAGTTTTTGATAATGAAAATCGGGTATTCGGAGTACCCGATTTTTAAGGGATTTATAAAGCTCCTCTTGTTTTGATGGGCAATCCCTTGATTAAGAAAGAAATGGAATTGCAGGCACAGATAAAGGATCTGAAATCCGAAAAGGCTCGTTACAACGAAAACCTCTATGAGCTTCAGGACAATATCCGTGTGAAATATCCCAATGAAATTATGCACAGTGAGCTTGTAATCAAGCATTACACGGCTGATTTGCAGACTGCAAATTCTGCGCCAAAGGCTATTGATGAGGAGGGCAAGGTATCATATCCTCTGAAAATGGGCGATAAGGTTTATCCTACACGAAAGGAAGCAGGCGAAGCATTCAAAGAAGTTGTCTGCAAAAATCTCGGAATGATGATGTCGGGCAAGGAAATTCAGCTTGGCGAGTATCGTGGCTTGCAGCTGTCGGTGATGTACAACGATTTCCGTAAAATGCCGCAGGCTTGTCTTAAAGGCGAAAAGGCTCATTATTGCGATATAAATATTGAAACAACCGCAGGCAATATAATCAGGCTTGACAACGTTATAAACAATATTCAGAAATCCATTGATGACCTTTCGGCAAAGGTGGAAATAAAGAAAAATGAGCTTGAGCAGATGAAAATTGACGTAGAGAAACCCTTTGAAAAGGAACAGGAGCTTGCTGCTGCGGAAGCGGAGCTTGAAGATGTCCACATAAAGCTCACTCAGTTTGAGCTTACGGACGATTCGGCACAAAAAGATATGTTTGAACGCCTTGTTGATACATTCCCCGAAGTGCTGACAGGGGAGAAGCCTTATGTCAAGTATGAAGCAGAGTGCTTTATGCCACTGCACGTTGAAATGAACAGCAATATTCTCACCATAGCTCAGACCTATGTTCAAAATGGCGACCTTATGTACGATCCCCGTATTGACTTCAAGGTTGATTATGAGAACAAAAGGGTCATTCCCGAAAGCTTCGAGAACAGCGGTATGGGTGTGTATGAGCAGTATGATATTACAGACGTAAAGCCTGAAACTATGAAGCAGATAAATGATATTCTTACCTTTGCCGATGACTGGATGGACAGGATTGAGGAGCAGGGGTATTCTGCCTCACGGGAAGAACAGAGTATTGAGCATAATCCAACTATCATATCAAGATAAAAATATTCTCTTGTAGCAAAACAGCGGTATCATTGGTTGATATCGCTGTTTTTATTAACTTTATAGGTAATTATATTTGGGTTTATATAATCCAATCAAATTTGCTTCCTCAAAAAGAAGTGATTGCTTTGGAAGATTATTTAACCATATATACAAATCGCAATCTTCAAGTTCGGCGAGTTCTGTGGATGATAGTTTATGTCTTATGCTCCCAAATCCATTTTGAAAGTGCTGAATTATTCTATTTGACACATTTTTATCATGAGAAACGCCTATATAAATAATTTCACCCGTACTTTTTACAAAAGCATATAATCCTTTTTGATTTGCTTTATCATATATTAATGAATAGTTATTTTGCTTTTGAGAATTGTTGAAATCTGAATAGTGACATAAAAATGTAAATAGTTTATTTCCCAAAATTCTTTGTTCCGTATTATTAATATATATTTCAGGATAACCTAATATCATTGGATTGATTTCATTTAAACTGTACGCTCCAATATTCTTTATGACTATTTCATCACCTATACCAATTTCAATACTTTTATCAAATTTGTATATTAAGTCTGACTCTTTACATGTGTTCCCATAGATTTTTGTTCCATAGAATTTATTACTTTTAGATTGATTCCTTTCAATATCAATAGAAGTATTCTGATTAAACTTTGGGATATGTAATGAAGAACCATCTGCAACAATATAATTTGTGTTTTCACACGTCTTGATTCTCACGATTTTGCTATGATATTCAGCACAATCTCTGACTATACAATTACCAGGTTCAAATATAAGTTGAATGTTATTTAAGTTTCTAAAATTTGTCTTTTGCATAACTTACTGCAACTGAACTTGTTCATTTTTAGGCACTTTTGCAAAGGTTACTGCAACTTTTTGGGCTGCTTGTTGCACTTACTTTTGCATTTGACCAAAATCAGACTTCTGCAAATCCGAAAAACAGACTTCTTGAAGTACGAAATTCGGACTCTAATAATATTGATATAAATAATACTGATATGAGTTATACTTACGATCAATCTATCAATCCGCCACGGACTGACTTTCAGAATTTTTCGCCCGGAGATGGATTAATTGATGGAATAGACAGAAACGCAGTTGAGGAAGAAGTTAAGGAACAAATTGACTATGACTGCCTCATCTCTAACCCCGACAGCTCTGTTGTTCAAATGGCAGAAGAAATCAAAGACCTTATGGTTGATGTTCTCTGCGGAGAGCGAAGTGTGGTATCGGAGGGAAAACGGGTATCGGAAGAAACGGCGAAGTCGGCTTACAGAAAAATTACTTTCGATCATGTTCAGTATGTAATGAAAAGCCTTGTAAGCTATCCCGACAAAATAAGCAGGATTGACCGTTTTCTGACGGCTTCTCTGTTTAACTCGGTTTATACGCTGACAAATTCAACCTTTGCTGGGTTTGAATATGATATGCGTATGAAGATGATTTAGGCAGAAAAAAATTCACAGCACTTGTTGGAGTGCTGTGAATATATGACCCAAATAAATTGGAAGTTAACCCATTACTAAAAATACAAAGCCTACTACTGAAAACAGATTACACATGCAATGAAACCATATGCTTATGTATATATTCTTTTTCTTATATGCAACATATGCAACTGGTGCAAAGGCTAATATACGAAATATATTATGAAAAGGTAACCAGAAATGATATAGTGAAAATAAAACAGCAATAAGTATTGGCGTAAGCACTCCTTGCTTTTTATAATGCGAGGTTAAATATCCTCTAAAAAACAATTCTTCTATTATCGGTCCAATTAGCACATTAAAGATACAGTAATATACGCACGTAAAAATCAGTGTCGGTTTTGAAAAGGATTTTATATATTCGTAATTCGTCCAATCAAAACCTATCGGTAAATTATTAAGGACAGTAGCTCTTATTTTAGATAAAAACTGATTTTCCAAAGGAGCAACAAACGCTGAAAGTAATCCAGCCACTCCAAGGAAAACAAATGCAATCAGCACTATCTTCCATAATGCAAGTTTTTCCTGTCCCTCTAAAGCACTTTTTAATGAACATGTACCATATTCTTTTTTGCTTGCCGATATAATCATTCCTAATTCCATGGGTACTAAAATAATCGTTCCCAAAATGCAAAACAACAGTATATGTGGCATATTGCAAAAATGCCCCAATATCAAATAACTCAAACTAAAAACTGTAGTGGGTACAAAAATTCTTAATAAAAGTCCTTTTGTATCTATTTTATTCATCTAAAATGTCCCCCGTTAAATCCCGATTTGCCGAGCAAATAAACTCAACTTATTTTTCTACATTATACCACATTTCCATAAGCAAATCAATAAAAAAACAACCGAAAGGACAATAACCAATGCGAAAAAACAGCCAATACATTTCAATCTCCGAATACTGCAAAGCGAACGGTTTGAAGCCAACAAAATTTTATGAAACGTTAAGCGGACACCCGGAGCTTGCAAAGAAACTTAAAACCAATGCCAAGGGCGAACGTGTGCTTGATGAAAAAGCAATAACGGCGGCAGGGGCAATTCTCCGCAAAGAGAACAGAGCCAAGCAGGGCAGAAGTTCCGCTTCCTCTGCTGCCGTGCTACCGATGAAATAAATATTCTTGCGGCGAAAAAATGAAGTGCTGCGAAATGAAATGAGCAATTTAATTTTTGGTCAAGCACTTGCCCCCTGCATAGCATTGACCGCTCTGCAGGGGGGCTAATCATTTATCATTATTTTCGGACGAACCCGAATTTTTTTCACCAAGCTCACGCAGCTGCTTTTCCATCGCAGACTGCTTTGCAAGAATGGCGTTGACTTTGTCGTAAAGGTCCTCTATCATGATCTCCGTCTTGAGATTGACCTTGTAGTCATTCTCAGCCCTGCGGCGGTCTTTTCCCTCCTGGCGGTTCTGGCTCATCATAATAAGCGGAGCCTGAATGGCGGCAACGCAGGACAGAACCAGGTTCAGCAGTATGAATGGGTATGGGTCAAATGCCTTTGCGGCAAGAACCGCATTAACTATCATCCACAAAATAAGCACGCCTGTAAACGAAAAGATGAATGCCCAGCTTCCCGCAAATTGCGCAATGGTATCGGCGGCTCGCTGTCCGAGTGTGGATTTTTCCTTTTCATTCTGAGGACTTACCGAAATTTTGCTGTCAGCCAGCATATTAAGGACTTCCTCGTCCGTCATGTCATGACGGATATCTTCAAGAACTTCTTTAAGCAGCTTTCGATTTTCCTTCATTTTGGTTACTCCTATTATTTGATATCGCTTTTAGAACCTGTCTTCATAAGAAATGTGTGCGGATTTTCGAGCATAATTTTGTTGCAGAGTAGGCAAAAATCCGCAGGCGGGCTTTCGCCCGGCAAGGATTTTTAACGCAGTCTGCGGCAAAATTTGCCGAAAAGACGTGCGCATATGCTTGTGAAGACGGGTTCTTAATTATAATTGAGCTTGTTATACCCACTATACCATATTTTTGTATCAAAAGTCAATCCGAAATTGATGATGACAGCTCAGCTTATTGACAATCCCTTCCCGCTATGCTATAATCAACCATAGCGGCTCAAAAAAATCTCGGAGGTTTATGATGGAAAAGAAATTACACAGCTTCATCTGCACAGAGGATAATGTGCGGATAGGCGGCAGAACTATGCTTGAAAACGATATCAGATACATGGACTACACCTGCACATATGTGGAGTTCACATTTACGGGTACATATGCCGAGGCAGAGATAATAAGCGACCTTACACCCTCCGAGGATATTTTCAGGGCGTGGGCTGTGGTGTGCATCAACGGTTCGGCTCAGCCCGCAAAGCGCTTCAAGCTTGACAGCAAAAGGGCAGCATATGAGCTTTATTCTTCCGATAAGGAGGAGACCGTCACGATCCGCCTGATGAAAGTGTCCGAAGCGGCATTTTCCAAAATGGGCGTGGCAGAGATACGCATAGACGGCGAGCTTCTCCCTCCCCCCAAGCCACAGTATCAGCGCAGGATAGAATTTGTGGGCGACTCAATAACCTGCGGATACGGAATCGACGGCGTGTGGAACAAGGACGTTTTTTCCACCGAGACCGAGAACCCCATCAAGGGCTATGCCTATAAGACCGCTCAGCTCTGCAAGTCCGAGTTCCAGTATGTTTCATGGAGCGGAATGGGCGTGCTTTCCAGCTGGGTAGATGAAAAGGCGGAAAAGCCCCTTGACAACTGGCTTATAACCGATATTTACCCATACACCGACAGCGGACTGGAAAACACTCTGGGACGTGAGGGCCACGAAAATCATACAAAGTGGGATTTTTCAAAGTATGTTCCGCAGGTCATAGTGTTCAATATGGGCACAAACGACCAGTCATGGACAAAGAAGATACCCGAAAGAGTGGAGCAGTTCGGCGAGAAGTATTATGCGTTCATAAAGATGCTGCGTGAGCATAATCCGAACGCATATATCGTCTGCGCATACGGCGTAATGGACGACCCTCTTGCGGAAACGGAGGAAGCGCAGATAGAGCGTTTCAAGAGCGAGCTTGATGATAATATCGAGTTTGTACGTCTCCCCGTCCAGCAGGAAGCAGACGGCATCGGCGCCGATTGGCACCCCTCGGAGAATACACATACAAAAATGGCGATACTTCTTTCGGAAAAGATAAACGGCATTTTTGAGAAAATGGGACTGTAATAGAGAAAGAGCTGTTCACACATTGTGGCAGCTCTTTTTGGTATGTGTGGATATCAAGAAAATCAGCACAAATAAGCACAAAGGTAAAGGGTTTAGGTCAAGCCTTTTTCCCGAAAGGCTTGCGGGAGTCCAGAGGGCAGAGCCATCTGGTCGTCCTTGCCGCAGTGGTAAACTACGTTTACCTACGAAATTTTTTCGCTGACGGTTAAAGTAATTAAAGCAATAGCCGACAGATTAAAAAGTCCTAAAGCCGCCTGCACCGAAAATTCAAAGTCAAGCAAAATGAAAGTCTCATTTCAAACAAATCAAAAACTATTAAAGTGCAGGCGGCTTGAAACCAAGAGCCGTTCCGTCAGGAACGACGATTTTGGTTTCCGCCGATAGGCGCAGGCACGGACAAATCAACTTTTTATTTTTATAAAGTCCGTACCATGCAAAGGAGACACCTAAGGAGAGAGGGAGGAAACCAAAAACCAACAAAAGCGGGCATTCCCCCCTCTCTCCTACGGTTTCTCCTCTGCACTCCTCTTCCCTACCCTCTCACCTCCACTAAGCCCGCTTTTACAGTTTGGCTTTAACTTTTAGCTTGTCTCCTGTCCTGTATCGAATATTGTTTCGTGCCTTTCACCGCCGCCCCGCTCATTTGCGGTCTGGCGTTTAGATATCAAGTATCTGCTGTTCGTTTTGCTTAGCTCTGCGGTGGGGATTGGCTATATTGTTTATCATAATTTTAATAACTATATCTGTTAGCAAACGGAGTTGGCAGGTAAACTACTTTTACCACTGCGGCAAGGGCGACCAGATGGCTCCGCCCTCAATGGACTTCCTAAACCCTTTACCTTGCCCTCATTTGTGCATACTTTTTAATAAGTCCGCTTGACTGCAAAAAAAGCCATAGAAGAATAGCCGGATTCTTCTATGGCTTTTGCATTTTATATTAGAATGTCATCTTATAAAATGCGTCCAGAGATGTTCTTCCTTTTCGGGAAGCCCATATTTCTCTTTTCCCAACGCAATGCTCTTCATAAGGAAACTCATGTTCCTTGCAAGCACCCTCATGGTCTGCCTGCCCTCTTCGTCCATCTCCGCCTGACCCTGTTCTCTGCCGTGAATGCTGTTCCAGTACTGGCTGGAAGCAATGGGCATACTGGAAATGGTAAAGAACTTGTTCAGCTCGTCAAAGGTTGCGGAGCAGCCCCCACGCCTTGCACAAACTACGCTTGCACCTACTTTCATACTCTTGTCAAAGGGCGTGCTGTAAAACAGCCTTGTAAGACAGGCGATAAGTGTTGCGTTGGCGGAAGCATAGTAAACAGGGCTTGCCACAACAAGTCCGTCTGCTTCCTCAAACTTTGGCGCAAGCTCGTTCACAACGTCGTTGAACACGCACTTGCCGTTTTCACGGCAGTATCCGCAGGCAATACAGCCACGGATATCCTTGTTGCCTACCTGCACAACCTCGGTCTCCACGCCCTCTTCCGCAAAGACCTTTTCCATTTCACGTACAGCTACAGATGTGTTGCCGTTTACTCTCGGACTGCCGTTGATGATAAGAACTTTCATTGCTTTTCTCCTCCCGATATCAGTTTTGCTCCAGAATATGCTCGCTTGTGAGCATAGGATAGCTTATAAGCTCTGTGCCGTCGATGTTCTCGCTGTGGAGCTTTACGGCGGTTATCTGATGATTGTCGTAGGTGGTGTAATAATATATTCCCTTGTCGGCGTTGTAGCAGGCGGTGTAAATGGTTATCTCGTATCCGCCCTTTACCTCGCAGCAGCCCCTCTGCTGATCTACCGAGCCCAGGATATGGAAGAACTGGCTGACGCTTTCCGCCTCACCGCTGCCCGAGCGGGAGTTCATTTTCACAAATGCGCAGCGGACAAATCTCGACTGTGATGACAGGTCGCCGGGAAGCCCCAATCCGCCCATTCCACGGCTGTAGGTCGTAAGGTCAAGTGCATCGGAGAATGTGTTGCTGGGATCCTTGGGGGACAGGTGCATATAGTTATTAAGATTGAAAAGCTGCCTGTCGAACGGGGGATTGTTGGTAAGCACGCCCACAGGATCGTCATATATTTTCAGCCCGTCCTTTACTGACTCCACAACTATCGAGCCTGTTTTGTCCGAAATTATCCAGTGGAGCTGTGCTGTGGGAAGCTGAGGGCTGAACGGCTCGTTTGTAATGTTTATCCTGCCAAGAAGCGCCTTTGCTTCGTTAAGGTCAGCGCATTTGCTCAGTATCCATGGGATAAACTCAAACTGTGGGATATTATCCTTTTCGGCGGCATTATCAAAATAATATGCGTTGCCCACGAAATTCAGTCCTGCCATGGCAAGGCCCTTTTCATTGGCACCGTCATAAAACAGGGGACAACCCCCTGCCACATGAGCTGTGCCGATGATGGCGTAATGCTCGGAAAGCTTCCCAATGTGCCTGAATTTCAGGGGGAAGTTCCTTGGCATAATAACTATCTCCTCGCCGTAGGACATTTCATAATCGAGAGTTCTGCCGAAATAAAAGTTGTCGGTCTTATAAGAAGCGGCTGTACACATATAATCATTCCTTTACTTATATAGAAACATATTCGGGGTCGGTGTTGTATTCTGTAAAGTGCTTATCCACCTGCGCACGGTCAACGTTGTCGCCGATTACGATAAACACGGTCTGACCGTCATCAATGGGGGCGATCTCCAGCTTGTCCGAAAGAGCGTTTATTTTCAGCCAGCCGCCCTTGTCGTCCTGGGTGAAGCCCTTTATGCGGTAGATATGGCCGCACTTTTCATCTGCGAAAATGCCTTTTATCACCTGGGGCAGCAAAGCTTCCTTTATCCTTATGTGCATGAAATAATGGGTCATGCTGCGGATATTCTCCTGGCTGAACATCTTCACATAGCTTTCGCTGCGGTAGCCCGAGGTCATAAGCTTGTTCATATCATCAGCCGTAAGAGCATCCCATTCCTTTGTTACCATATCGGCGGAGGAAAAGCGCCTGCGGCAGCCGATATATTCAAGGGAGCGGTTCAGGTGGGCGATGATGCTCTCCTCCCGCTGACTGAGCCGGTCTGCGGGAATGGTGCTCACCTTGCTCATAAGCAGCTTTCCGCAGCAGGAAGCCTCGGAAGCGAGCAGATATTCCATCTGGTCGGAAAGAGTATCCTCCAGCTGTGCATCTACAACAGAGAAGATGTTGCCTATTCTGAACCAGTTGTCAAGAGGCGGCTCATAAAGGGTGTCAAAGAACTCATCCATATCAAAAATACCCGAAGGCTCCATTATAACACGGTCAAAGTGCTGCATACCGAGGGCGATGAGCTGGGTCTTGAAACGGCGCTTGTGGCAGTCGGGGTCGCCGCCGCCCGATATCATTTCCAGCTGGCAGCTGTCGCATTTAAGGTCTTGGAGTATCATCATATCAACATTAACAGCACCGAAGTCATTTTCGAGAATGGCGATCTTCTTGCCGCTGTCGATAAGGTGGCGGGCATATTTCCTGATAAAAGTGGTTTTTCCCGAGCCGAGGATACCTGTGATAAGATCTATTTCAGTCATAATAACATCTCCTTATATGTTTCGGTTGCTTATTGCTTATTATACCACGTTTTTATAAAATGTTCAATAGGGGACAACGGGTTAGGGGCAGCAGCCATTTTTAAATAACCTGTTGAAATCCTCACCGTAATGTGATATAATAAATATAACTACATTTTTGAAAGGAATGTAATCACTTGAAAGGCTATAGAATAAGTATCCTGCGCCACGGACGCACCGAGGCAAACGAAAAAGGTATATATATAGGCAAGACCGACCTGCCCCTTTCCGAAGCGGGCAAGGCACAGCTCAAGGAGCTGTATGAGACCCACGAGTACCCCAAGGTACAGAAGGTCTATACCAGCCCCCTTGAAAGAGCTGTTCAGTCGGCGGAGATACTCTTCCCCGACCGTGAGCTTACCGAAGTAGATGACCTGAGGGAAATGGATTTCGGCATCTTTGAGGGCCTAAAAGCCGAGGATCTTGTTAATCTTGACAGCTACAAGAAATGGCTCAAAGGCGGCCTTGACAATCCCCCACCCAACGGCGAGAGCCTCAGAAATATGATGGTTCGCTGCTATACAGCACTTAATGCCATTATCCTTGATATGATGAACGAGGGCATTACCCACGCAGGCGTTATGACCCATTCGGGTATCCTTATGAATATGATGTCCTGCTTTGGTCTGCCCAAAATGAAGCCCATGGAATTTGCCTGCCCCGTAGGTCACGGTTATGAGATAATGGTAACGGCTCAGATGTGGCAGCAGAGCTATTGCTTTGAAATTCTTGGAAAGATCCCAGGCTATCAGGCTGTGGGATATAACGACGCCGGGGAGGCTTTGTTCGATTATGGCAGCGATGACGGGGATTCGTGATCTGAAAAAACGCTCGTCCGAGCTTTTCCGCAAGTGCTGGGCGGAGGCAGCGTTCATATCCCTATTGCAGATGGGGCTTTTCCTGCTCTTCTATGCGGTGATAATGCTGCTTGGCATAATAACAGGCGCTTTGCAGACGGGAAGTATCCTGCCGAAGTTCAATTCGTTCCCGCCCAATTTTATCATCGGCTCGGTAATACTCATACTGATATATTACATCAGCACCGCCCCACTTATGCTTGGAATACGATGGTATTACTGGCACGCAGCGGAGAAGAATGTGATGCCCGTATCATCGGTGTTTGCGGGCTACCGTTCCACCGAATATGCCCTGAGCCTTATAAAGCTCAAGGTCATAACCGATATGCGCAGGCTCACCCCCGCAATAATTTCGGCAGCCTGCATGGCGGTAACAATATCAATTACCAAAAAGCTGCTTACATACCAAATGTCTGATACGGGCGCTTTTCTTTTAAAAGTCGGCTGTGCAGTGGTATGCGGCGGACTTATACTGTTCTTCCTTATTTCGGGAATGCAGTACGTCCCCGTGGGCTATCTTCTGGCGGATAATCCCGATGCGGGTGCGGACAATATCATAAAACTCAGCAAAAAGATAGTTTCCAAAAAGTACGCATATATGATGATGCTTTATGCCTCTTTCATAGGCTGGTATGTCATCTGTATCGCAGGCTTTCCCGTGCTGGCGCTTATCCCCTATATGTATATGACCTCGGCTGTGTTCATAAACGACAGCATCGAGCAGATAAATTCGGAGATAACTCCCGAAAGCATCGAAAACGAGCAGAAGCAAAAGGAGAATATGCCTGTTGGATAAGTTCAGAGAGCTGGAAATTATCTGCGAAAGCGAAAACACACTTGAAGCCCTGCTTAAAAAGCGGGGCTTTTCACGGCGGCTCATTGTCGCAATGAAGCGCACCGAGGGCGGCATCACCCGAAACGGCGAGCTTTGCCGCACTATAGACAAGGTATTTGCAGGGGACAGAGTGCTTCTTAAAATCCCCATGGGCAGCGGGAACGATATTGTGCCCAACCGTGAACTAACCGTGCCCACGGTGTATGAGGACAGCGACCTTATCATATACAATAAGCCCGCAGGCATGGCAGTCCACCGTTCTCACGGGCATTATGACGATACGCTGGAAAATGTCTTTGCGGCGCAGTTGGATATGCCGTTTCGTGCAGTCAACAGGCTGGATAAGGACACATCGGGGCTGTGCATTGCCGCCAAAAACAAGCTGGGAGCGGATATGACCGTCACCGAAAAGGTGTATTATGCCGTCTGCGAGGGAATCGTCTCAGAACCGCAGAGGATAGACCTGCCCATAGGTCGTGCCGACGGCTCAGTGATAATGCGTGAAGTCCGCCCCGACGGAAAAAATGCAGTCACTGTATTAAAGCCACTTAAATGTATGAATAACTGCACCCTGCTGGAAATACGCCTTGAAACGGGCCGCACCCACCAGATAAGAGTGCATCTTTCCCATATAAGCCACCCCCTGGCAGGGGACGATATGTACGGCGGAAGCCGAAAGCTTATAGCCCGTCAGGCTCTTCACTGCGGAAAAATGAGCTTTATACACCCCGTAAGCGGTGAAAATGTCACCGTTTCGGCGGATATGCCCGAAGATATGACTGAAATTATACGAAAGGAAATGTTATGAAAGCTAAGGATATCGCTCTTCTTTGTACAGCCGCCGCAGGTGCGGGAGCTGCTGCAGGTGCTGCCGGTGCTGCGCTCACATCGGCTCAGACTTCAGGCACGCAGAAAAAAGCTCAGCAAAAGGCACAGCCTGCAACAAAAAGCAAAAAAAGCCCCGAAAAGCCTGCAAGCCGTGAGAATGCTCCAAAGCCTAAAACCATAGAAAAGCTCAGGGCTGCGGAAATCGTGCGTGTGGATACAGACAGCTCCCCCAGACTTGTCTGCTCGGATAACGACCGCAGGTCTGCCGCCGTAATATATGGCGCTGAAAAGGACTGCCGTGCATATATGCTCTCGGAAGTGACCGACGAAGCGTCACAGAATATACAGGTGCAGGAGTTCCGCTGCCCCACAGGCGTAATAGGTGCCGAGGTGTCGGAAAGCGGAATGTTCTTCATCACCGACAAGGGCGGAGTTATGGTCTATTCCGATAAATCAAAGGAGCCTGTTTTCTGCGGACTTACCGACCCCGAATATATCTGCTCAATGAACGGAAAGTTTCACATTTTCTCCGACTGCCTGATGTACGTCTGCGGCAGCTCAGGGGAGATTGAAAAGACCGTCAGCCTGGGAGCGCTTATCGAGATAACAGGCAGCGATATATGCGATGCTGAAAATACCGACGGCGGATTTTCTGCGGCGGAGGTCTCGGTGAAAAAATGCCTTCCCTTGGGAAAAGCTTCCTTTGCGGCAGTTATAACAGAGGATCACCGCTCATTCCTTATGCACTCGGAGGACGGGGACTTCTACAGCTTTGAAAAAACATACGAGGACATTTACGACGTGTGCGTTTTCGGCGGATTTGCATATTACCTCTGCGGACTGAAAGAGGGATATGGCATAATCAAGACAAAGATAACCGATAAAAAGTGCGAGACCGTGGCAAAATATACACTTTGCGGAAAGGAAAATCCACCTGTAAAGCTGTATGGGGGACTGTTCGGCATAGGAGTGCTTTATGCGGACGGAACAGTAAAGTTCCTGCTTCCCGAGATAGCTTCCGAGAAGAAAAGGGAAAAGTGCCGCAGGGAGCTTAAAATACTCAGTACCACATTTGAGAATATCCATGCACAGGATATTTTCACATTGGGAGAGAGAACAGCATATCTCAGCAACGGAGAGATATTTGCTGTGAAATGATCTTAGCATAACTATATTCAAAAGACTGCCATAGCCCGGCAGTCTTTTTTAGTTAAGGGGCATATTAAAAAAGTTCGCACAAATTCACTTTTCATTTTAATATGTCCGTACCAATGCAAAGGAGACACCACCGGGTGGGAAGTATTAACCAAAGGTTAATTATACTAATCACCAATAAAACTATAGACAAAAAATCATCGCATAATCCATATACGCAAGATTATGCTCAATTTTTTGTATAGTTTTTAATTGGTGCTTAGTATTAAAACATGAAAGGAAGATCAGCATGAAGATACAGCTTTCGGATCATTTTACCTGCAAACGTCTGCTTAAATTCGTTCTGCCGTCGGTGGTGATGATGATATTCACATCTATCTACGGCGTTATCGACGGTCTGTTTGTGTCGAATTTCGTCGGAAAGACACCATTTGCGGCGGTTAATTTCATTATGCCCGTACTGATGATGATGAGCGCACTGGGCTTTATGATAGGCTCAGGCGGAAGCGCCATTACGGCAAAAACTCTCGGCGAGGGCGATAACGCAAAGGCAAACGGCGTTTTCTCGCTGATGGTATATACCGCTATAATTCTGGGAATTATTCTTACCATGGTAGGTCAGCTTGCCCTGCGCCCCTTGTCGGCAGCTCTGGGAGCTGAGGGGGAATTGCTTGAATACTGCGTTTCATATGGCAGGATAATACTTCTGGCGCTTACGCCTTTCATGCTCCAGAACGTGTTCCAGAGCTATTTTGTCACTGCCGCAAAGCCACATATAGGTCTTGCGGTAACGGTTGCGGCAGGCGGCGCAAACATTGTGGGAGATTACCTTTTCATCGCCGTTTTCAAGTGGGGCATAGAGGGAGCGGCTCTTGCGACAGCTCTCAGCCAGTGCATAGGCGGACTTGTTCCCCTGTTCTACTTTGCACGTAAAAATTCCAGCCTGCTGAAGCTCGGCAAGCCTCTTATTGATATGAAGCTGCTGCTCGATGCCTGTATAAACGGCTCTTCTGAGCTTATGACAAACATTGCAATGTCGCTGGCAAATATGCTCTACAACTATCAGCTGATGAAGATAGCTGGTGAGGACGGCGTTGCGGCATATGGCGTTATAATGTATGCGGCATACATCTTTGCGGCAATATATATCGGCTTCTCGATAGGCAGCGCCCCGGTCACATCATATCATTACGGTGCAAAAAATCACGGCGAGCTGAAAAATCTCTTTGCCACCAGCCTGAAAATACTTGCGGCGGCAGCTGTCATCATAACGCTGCTTTCTATCCTCATGGCAGGCAGGCTGACAAAAATTTTTGTAGGCTATGACCAGGAGCTTTACGAGATGACAAGCCACGGTTTCAGGCTTTATTCCATGTCATTCCTGCTCTGCGGCTTCAACATCTATGCTTCCTCGCTGTTCACTGCCCTAGGAAACGGAGCAGTCTCCGCAGCCATATCCTTCCTCAGAACGCTGCTTTTCCAGGTGATATCCGTGCTGATACTTCCCATTATCCTGGGAATAAACGGCATATGGCTTGCTGTTACCGCAGCGGAGGTCATGGCTCTGGCTGTAACGGTAACGTTTCTTATCAAATACCGAAACAAATATCATTACGCATAAATAACAAAGAAATGGGCTGTTGCAGAGTTGAACTGCGACAGTCTTTTTTGATTTGTCCGTACCTTGTGCATCGCTCCTTTTTGCATATCTCCATACTGTGCTGAATATATATTGTCAGACACACAAAAGTGTATCATAACAATAAATATCGGAGGTATGCAGATTGAACGGTAACGAGCTTAACAACATGGCGCAGCGCTACAAGGACGAAATGATGCGCCTTTACAAAAAAAGCGGAGCTTCCGACAATGCAGTCGGCACGGCTGGCAGTCAGAGCTTCTCCGCTCCTCAGGAACGTCAGCAGACACAGGCACAGCAAAATCCCCCGTCTATGCAGACTTTCCCGGCTCAGAACAGCTATCAGGCATCACATTCTCAGCCCTGTCCCTCTTCTCAAAGCGGTACAAGGGATATATCGGGAACTCCCGTGCCGAATGTACCTAACGCAAGCCTTTTCGGCTCGGCAAATCAGAATTCTCAGGGTACAGTCAATATCCCCGTTTCCTGCGAATGCCGCTTTCCCACGGCGGAGAGCATCATAAACAGCATTGCCCAAACGCCTGTTACGCTGCCTATCACTCCCGAGGATAACCCTCCCCCTGTGGATCAGGGAACGTTCACTCAGGTACAGCCACGCTCATCTCAGCAGCAGGACACCCGCCAGACCCGTCAGGCTGCGGATAATTCCCGCCGTGTTCAGGTGGATACGGGACTTAGCGGCATCATGCTCAACTCCTCCCCCGACGAAGCTACATATACAGTGCCCTCGGAAAGCGAGAAGCCTCAGGAGATAATGCCGGATTTTCCTCTTCCCGCAGATATCCCTGCGGACTCATCGGAAGCAGCGCCGTCAACAGCCTCGTTCCTGCCGTCAATGGGCTGGGTATCCATGACGGGAGACAACAGCTGGGGATTTTTGCAGTTCGACGTTTTCACCGCAGGCGGCGCATATCCCGTGCAGGGCGCACTCGTTACTGTAACAAAGCAGCTGCCCTCAGGCTCGGGTCTGGTAAGGATACTATTCTCAAACAGAAGCGGACGCACTGCGACCATCGCTCTCCCCGCTCCGTCAAGGTCATTCTCCCAGTCTCCCGGAAGCACCACCCGCCCATTCTCGGAATACAGCGTAACTGTAAGGGCTAAGGGCTATTACACCATCAGGGACATAAAGATACCCATTTTTGCGGGAGTAAAGACAGTGCAGCCCATTGACCTTATCCCTTTGCCCGAATACGGCGGCATACAGCCAAGAAACAGCTCTGACAACAGCATAACTGACTCCCCCTCTGTGGGATAACACCTTAAAAGGAGGAGCAAATGACAGGAGAACCCTTTATCCCCGAAAAGATAACCGTACATCTTGGCGCACCCGATGACAGGAGCGCCATGAACGTTACGGTGAATTTCGTGGACTACATCAAAAACGTAGGCTCCAGCGAGCTTTATCCCACATGGCCCGAATCCGCCCTGAGAGCAAACCTTTACGCCATAATCTCCTTTGCGCTCAACCGCATATACACCGAATGGTACCCCTCCAGAGGATATGATTTCGATATCACCAACGACACACGGTACGACCAGTATTACGTCCACGGCAGGGATATTTTCCAGCCCATAAGCGATATCGTTTACGAGATATTCAACAATTATATCCGCAGGCAAGGCTCGGTGGAGCCGCTTTTTGCCTCGTACTGCGACGGTGTGAGAACTCAGTGTGAGGGTCTGAAGCAATGGGGAACGGTGGAGCTGGCAGAGCAGGGCTATATCCCCTACCGCATACTTACATATTATTACGGAGACAACATTGATATTGTGCAGAACGCTCCCGTTGCGCCGAATATCCCCTCATACCCGGGCACTCCCCTGCGGATAGGAAGTGCGGGCGACAGTGTTATACGGATACAGACCCAGCTCAACAGAATAGCGGGGAATTATCCCGCTATACCTAAGATAGAGCCTGTTACAGGCTCTATAGACACCAAAACCGCCGACGCTGTGGAAGCCTTTCAGAGGATATTCAACCTCCCTGTTACGGGGGTGGTGGATAAAGCCACATGGTACAAGATAAACTTTATCTTCACAAGCGTGACCCAGCTGGCGGAGCTTACCTCCGAGGGGCTTACAATAAGCGACCTGGGGCTTAATCTCCCCAAGGCGCTGGTCATGGGCGACACAGGCGGAAATGTCCGTGCGCTCCAGTATCTTCTTTCGGTGATAGGCGCATATTATGACGCAGTGCCGCCCATAAGCGTAACGGGGACCTATGACGAGGCAACAGCAAACGCCGTATCCGCTTTCCAACAGCTTTACGGTCTGCCACGGACAGGCGAGACGGACGGCAGGACATGGGAGGACATCTACCGTGCCTACAAGGGCATAGCAGACAGTGTTCCCGTCAGCAGTTTCGGGGAAGAGATAGCCCTATACCCCGGAGTAATGCAGCGTGAGGGTATGCAGAACGAATATGTGCGCATACTCCAGCAATATCTGACTGAGATACACAGGGAATATCCCCAGATACCCCAGGTAAGCGACACGGGATATTTCGGTCCCGTGACAAAAAGCGCCGTCACCGCATTCCAGCGCACCTTCGGGCTGAATCCCACGGGAAGCGTGGGAGCGGAAACGTGGAGCAGGATAGGCGAGGTCTATAGCCGTGTAAAGTACGGCTATGTAAAGCCTGCGGGTCAGTTCCCGGGATATACCATAAGATGACGAAAGGACGGTGACAGCATGACGGAAAATATCATACCCGTTTCTCCCGAAGAGCATGGAAAGAACATTTTGGATATACAGACATATCTCAGGGAGATACATCACAGCGGAGCAAACGTCCGCTCAGTCATACCCGACGGGATATACGGTCAGCACACAAGGGACGCAGTTTCCGATTTTCAGCGCAGCACAGGCATTCCCGAAACGGGAGAAGTGAACAAGGACACCTGGAACGCCATTTACGCCGCCTATGACGATGCAAGGCGCAACCTAAATATGCAGGAGGGCATAACCCCATTCCCCGCCCTTGACGAGATAATGACCGAGGGCGACAGCGGAACATCGGTGCTTATGCTGCAGGCAATGCTAAACACCATTGCGGGAATGCACATAAACATTGCCATGAACGACATGAACGGATATTATGGCGAAAACACTGCCCTTGCCGTGTCGGAGATACAGGCAGCGTCGGGACTTCCCCCCACAGGGCAGACGGATATCCGCACCTGGAACACCATTGTACGCATTTTCAACGCCGCCGCAGAGGACTGCTGAGCCTATAAACGCCAAAATGCCCCATGATCTAAGGACCATGGGGCTTTGTTTTGGAGCTGATTACCAGATTTGAACTGGTGACCTCATCCTTACCAAGGATGTGCTCTACCAACTGAGCTAAATCAGCGACCGCACTAATCAAAGTGCTTTATTATTATATACTTTTCGACGGCATCTGTCAAGAGTTTTCGCAAAATTTAATTTTAAATTTTTTATGAAGTGCATTTTTGCCGCTTTCCTGCGTGATATGACGGCAAAATTATCATCGCAGGACAAAAAAATATTTCTTAATGATAACAAATTATTACAGTTTTAAAGGGGGTATGGAAAAAAAGAAAGAGATATGATATAATGACATAAGTTAAAGAAAGGACGGTAAGACATATGAAATTATTAAAGTCTAACAAAACAGCAGCCAAGCGTACCGCCTGCATTCTTACAGCGGGTATGATGGCTCTTTCCACAGGTCTCTTTACCGCCTGCGGTGATAAAAATCAGGGCAGCGGTTCCAACAGCGCAGTTGTAGATCAGAGCGAGGCTCTTAAAACTCTTGCATATAAGGTAACTGATGTTCCCATAAATTTTGAGCTGAGCGGCAATGTTACCTGTAAGAACAATCTGTTCTACAGTGTTTCCACCGTTTATAACAATGAAGGCGACAACTATTTCTCCGATTCCAGCATTGTTGTATTTGACGCATCCGGAAACACCGTGCTCACTATCCCTGCTTTCAAGCAGACTGACCCCAACGAATATGCCTATATCTCAGGCGATGTTTATGCAGATGATGCGGGAAACATCACTTTCGTGCTTTCATATAACAAGTACGATGACGAAGGCAACAGCGAAAGCTCAAACACCCTTTACACCTATGACAGCACAGGCAATCTGGTAAGCTCTATCGATCTTTCCAAGGTAGTTACTCAGGAAGATAATGATAATAACAGATATTTCAACAGCTATATAGTAGATTCTCAGGGCAATATTTACATCAGCCTTTCCACCTGCATAAGAGTTTGCGACAAGTCGGGCAATGTGCTTTTCACCACTCCCGAATCCAATGGCGACAATGAGTGGCTGAACGGTCTTATCTTCACCAACAGCGGTGTTCCTGCCGTATATAAGTATTCCTACAGCGATACAGGCAGCTCCTCAAAGCTGGTAGAGATAGATTTGAACGCCAAGGGCTACGGCAAGGAATACGAGCTTGGCTCCAGCATCAACACCATTTACAACGGCAGCGGCGATTACCTCTGCTACAGCTCCTCCGATACAGGCATCGTTGGCGTAAGAGCTGACAACCTCCAGACTGAGAGCGTTCTTAACCTCCTTAATCTGGGTATCGACAACTCAAACATCAACTCCATGGCTGTAAACGACGACGGCTCCTTTGTTACCGTTGGCTACGACTACAGCGGAATGACTGCACGCTCCACTCTGAGCCTCATCACTCCCATCGACTCCTCCGAGGTCAAGGAAAAGAAGGTTCTTACTCTGGGCTGTTTCTACATCGACTGGAATATCCGCTCCCAGATAGCTGAGTTCAACAAGACAAACGAGGATTACACCATCTACGCTACCAGCTACAGCGAGTCCAATGACACCTCCGATTACACAGCAGCGCTCACAAAGTTCAATAACGAGATACTCGCGGGCAATGTTCCCGATATCCTCCTTATCAGCAGCGGAATGCCCTACAACAGCTACGCTTCCAAGGGACTTTTCGCTGACCTTTACGAGTTTATGGATAAGGACGACGTTTATAACAGAGACGCATTTATGCCCAATGTGCTGAAGGCTATGGAAAAGGACGGCAAGCTTTACGAGATAACTCCTTCCTTCACTGTCCAGACCTATGCCGCAAAGAAGTCGCTGGTAGGCGATGCTACCTCACTTACCATGGATCAGGCAAACCAGATACTTGCTTCCATGCCCGAGGGCGCAACCCTTACAAGCGACAGCCAGACAATGACTGCTTCTAACTTCCTCAGCACCGCCATTACCTTCTCAAACTTTGTTGACTACGCAAATGCAACCTGCAGCTTTGATTCTCCCGAGTTCAAGGCAATCCTGGAGACTGCAAAGAACTATCCCGCTGAGATAGATTATGACGCTCTCTACAACGATAACCCCAACTACTGGATGGAGCAGGAGACCGCCTGCCGTGAGAACAGAGCGCTGCTTTACAGCGTATATTTCAACGATTTCAGCACCTACACCAACACCAGAGACGCATACTTCGGCGAGGACATCAGCTTTGTAGGCTTCCCCGGTTCGGGCGCTGCAAACGCTACAGGCTCCGTTATCAGCGCAGGCTCCGAGATCGCAGTATCCTCCAAGTCCAAGTACAAGGACGGCGCATGGGAGTTCATTAAGTTGGTGCTTGACAACGCTGTAGGCGAGCAGGATTCGGGCAATTACGGTGTTGCCATTACAAGCGACGCATCTGTTGCAGAAGCGGCTGACGAAGCAGTAAAGCGCATTACTTCCTCTTACTACGGTCTCCCTGTTGTAAAATCCCAGCTCCAGGCACTCGGTCAGCAGGCTACCATTCCCCAGACCTATACCGATACTGACGGAACCGTTCAGCAGGTTGACAACACCTACTATGTAGGCAACACCGAGGTAAAGGTAAACCTCATCACTCAGGACGAGGTAAATATGCTCATAGATTACTTCTCCACAGTGGATACCATTGCAAGATATGATGAAAGCCTTACAGACATCATAAATGAAGAGGCAAACAATTACTTCAAGGGCACAAAATCCGTTGACGAGACCGCTTCTCTTATCCAGTCCAGAGCAAGCATCTACCTCAGCGAACAGTACTGATAATAATTTCCGCAGCGGGGCGTATCGTCCCGCTGTTTTTCTTAACGTGAATTTAGCAATAATGTATGGTATAATGTTAAAAGAGCAACTGTAAACGGAGGAAAGGATATGCGGAAGTTCAGTCTGAAAAAGCAGCTCGGCGCTTTGCCCGAGCGGAAAGACTACATCTTCACGCTGGCTGTGCTTGGTGTGGCGTGTGTGCTGAGCGGACTGCTGGTAAACTTTGACGGCAGCAGCTATGTACAGCTCATATTCGTACTGGCTGTGGCGGTGATATCACGGTTCACCAACGGCTACCTGTGCGGTCTTATTTCATCGCTGCTGGGAATGTTCGCCGTAAATTACGCATTCACATATCCCTACTTCAAGCTGAATTTCAGTATTACAGGCTACCCTGTTACATTTGCCACAATGCTGCTGGTAACTGTCATAATAGGAATGCTCACCTCTCAGCTGAAAGAGCAGAGCAGGGTCTGGGCTGAAATGGAAAAGGAAAAAACAAGAGGCAACCTGCTCAGAGCCGTATCCCACGATATCCGCACCCCCCTTACATCAATATCGGGCGCTGCCTCCGCAATCCTTGAAAATAAGGACAAGCTTGATGAACAGGGCATGATGAGCCTTGTTACCGACATCAAGGAAGATGCGGAGTGGCTCATAAGAATGGTGGAAAATATCCTCACCGTCACACGCATAAGCGAGGAAACGGGAACTATCAGCAAAACACCCGAAGCCGCAGAGGAGATAATCAGCGAGGCTGTTATGAAGTTCAGGCGGCGCTATGATGTTCCCGTTGAAATAACTATCCCCGACGAGCTTATGCTCATACCAATGGACGCAATACTTATAGAGCAGGTAATAGTAAATCTTCTGGAAAACAGCGTGCTCCACGGAAAAACTACTACCCTTATAAAGCTGACGCTTTCCTCTGACGGGGAAAACGCAGTATTTTCCGTGGCGGACAACGGCAGCGGCATCAACGAGAAAAAGCTGCCAATGCTTTTCAGCGGCTACTTTATCCATGCAGAAGAGCAGAGCGGAGACGTGAAGAGAAACATGGGAATAGGTCTCTCGGTCTGCCTTACAATAATAAAAGCCCACGGCGGAACAATGACCGCAGGAAATCTCCCCGAGGGCGGTGCTGAATTCACATTTACACTTCCACTGGAAAGGGCGCTGTAAAAAAAATGGAAATTAAAAACAAAGTGCTGATAATCGAAGACGAGAGAAGAATAAGCAACTTTCTCTGCACAGTCCTTAAAGCCAATAGCTACGATGTTATATCGGCGGTAACGGGGAATGACGCCTGCGCTGTCATCAACTCCCACTGCCCCGATGTGATTATCCTTGACCTTGGTCTGCCCGATATGGACGGCACCGAGATACTCAGGTCGGTACGGAAGTGGTCATCTATGCCGATAATCGTGGTGTCGGCAAGAAGCTCCGAAAAGGACAAGGTAACAGCTCTTGAGCTGGGCGCTGACGACTACATAACAAAGCCATTCGGCACCCAGGAGCTGCTGGCACGGATAAAAACTGCTATCCGCCACACCCGCACCACATCGCCCGATAATCAGATCGCAGTTACGGGAGTTTTCCGCACAGGCGGTCTGGAAATAGACTATGACAAGTACCGTGTGTATGTTGACGGTCAGGACACGAACCTTACCCAGAACGAGTTCAAGATAGTGGCTCTCCTGGGCAAGAACGCAGGAAAGGTGCTTACCTACGACTACATAATAAAGCAGCTCTGGGGACCCCATGCCAAGACAGATAACCAGATACTCCGTGTGAATATGGCGAATATCAGACGAAAGATCGAAAAAAAGCCCGCCGAACCCAAGTATATCTTCACCGAGGTGGGCGTAGGCTACAGAATGACCGACGGAGAAACGTCGAAAAACTAAAAAGGTTGGTATGTCAATGAGCAAACTCAAAGAGGAGCTTAAAAAGCTCAAACCCCTGAACTTTCTGCTGCTTACCCTTTCGGGCACGATAAATGCCATAGGCATCGTGTTCTTTCTCGCCCCCGTGAACCTGTTTGACAGCGGATTTTCAGGTACGGCAATGTTCTTCAACGAGATAACAGGCATTCCGCTGGCAGTTTTCCTGCTGGTGCTGAATATCCCCTTCTTCATATTCGGATATAAGCGGCAGGGAACGGTGTTCACCATATACTCCATTTATGCCGTGCTGATATATTCGCTGGCTTCGTTCGTGATAACGAATATCCTGCCAATAGATGTGTCAAGCTCATCGCCATTTGCAGGCACCGACCTGCTGCTGTGCGCAATCTTCGGCGGACTTATCTCAGGCGTGGGCAGCGGCCTTACCATCAGGTTCGGCGGAGCCATCGACGGCGTGGAAGTTATGTCCGTTATATTCGCAAAGCGAATGGGAATAACGGTAGGCACATTTGTTATGATATACAACGTTTTCCTGTATATCATCATCGGAATAGTGTGCAACTCATGGGTGCTTCCAATGTACTCAATTCTCACCTATGCCGCCGCACTTAAATCCGTGGACTTCATCGTTGACGGTTTCGACAAGGCAAAGGCAGCAATGATAATCACAAACAAGCCGAACGAAATATGCGCCCGCCTCTCGGAGAGCTTCGGCAGAGGAATCACGCTTATCAAGGCAAACGGATACTACTTCAATACCGAAAAGACCCTTGTATATTTTGTAATCAACCGTTTCCAGATAGGAAAGCTCAAAGATATAGTTTCGTCCATTGACCCCTATGCGTATGTTACAATAAACGACATTTCCGACGTGCTGAGAAGCTCGGTAAGAGCCAAAGGTCCTACGGACAATAAGCCCGGCGTTTCCGCCGTATATGCGTCCGAAGCTGTTGCCGGCAGTGCTGACAAAGAAAGTGAGCCTGCGCTCCCCGATGAGATAACCGAAAAATAAAAGATATAGTGAAATAGCTGTTGCACAAGATGCAGCAGCTATTTTTTGTAAAGCGGACAAAATAAGAAAGTCCACATAAATAAGATCAAGGTAAAGGGTTTAGGTCAAGCCTTTTTCCCGAAAGGCTTGCGGGGGTCAAGGGGGCAACCCTAAAGCCGCCAAAGCCCTCCTCACCCAATTTATCAGCATAATATTTTCCCACATTACCGCAGTAAATATTATTGCCGATATTGACAAAGCCCGCCGCCAAAGGTATAATAATAATTATAGAAAAGTGATAAATAAACAGAGGAGAACCTATGAAAATATATTTTACCCGCCATGGCGAGACCGAGTGGAACAGCCGTGATGTCATATGCGGAACTACCGATATCGGCCTTACCGCAAGGGGCATCGGTCAGGCGGAAGCTCTGGCGGCGGATATCGCTGTGAACCACCGTGACATTGATATGATAATATGCTCGCCTATGAAGCGTGCCATGGCAACTGCCGCTCCCATCGGAGCTGCTCTGGAGATCGAACCTGTCACCGACAGCCGCCTCAGGGAATGGAACTACGGCAGCTACGAGGGCAGACCCCGTGACGCTGAGGGCTATGCGGACGCAAAGCTGGAATTCGGCTGCCGTATGCCCGACGGAGGAGAATCCGTTTTTGACGTGGTGAGCCGTGTGTATGGTCTTATCGACGAGCTGCGTGAAAAATATGCAGATAAGACTATCCTGCTGGTATGCCACGGCGGCGTGTGCAGGGTAATCGAGACCTATTACCGAAACATGACACGAAAGGAATTTTCCTGCTTTTTTATGGGCAACTGCGAGCTGAGAAGCTTTGAAACTGAGACCTGCCCCCACCGAACAGAAAGGAATGAAATTATATGAAACAGTCTCTTAACGGCATCTGGCGGCTTTACGGCGCCGATGATAAGCTTAAATATGACCTTAAAGCCAAAGTCCCCGGCTCTTTGTACTACACACTTATGAAGTACGGGCTGATGAAAGACCCCTATTACCGTGAAAATGAGTATAAGGCTACCGATATCAGCCGTGGAGACTGCGTTTATGAGCGCCGTTTCCCGCTGACGGAAGAAATGCTTTCCGCCGAGACACTGCTGTTGAAATTCCACGGGATAGACACCATAGCAGATGTCTTCCTCAACGGCGAGCTGCTGGGCAGGGCGGAGAATATGCACCGTGAATACGTTTTTGACATCACGGGAAAAGCAAACGAGACGGATAATCTTCTTGAAGTGAAGATATACTCCCCCATAAAGTACATAGAGGAAAAGAACGCCGAAACTCCCCTGTGGGGAGTGGCTTCCACCATGGCAGGCTATCCCCATATCCGCAAGGCGCATTATATGTTCGGCTGGGACTGGGGCCCCAAGCTCCCAGACATGGGCATATGGCGTGATGTGGAACTTATTGCGGTAAACGGCGGACTTATTGACGGCGTTTACGTAAGGCAGGATCACAGCAAGGTATCCGAGGGGACTGTAGGTCTGGATATTGACATCACCGCAGGCTACACCTCGGACAGAGAGCTTGAAGCAGAGGTGAAGATCACCGCTCCCGACGGCTCCGCCGTGACCGAGAAAGCAGTTATTGACAGCAGACGCACTTCCGTTCATATTGATATAAGCGACCCCAAGCTCTGGTACCCCAGAGGATACGGCGAGCAGCCATTGTACAAGCTTTCGGTAACTCTCCTTGACGGCGAAAATACAGCCGACAAATATGAGTGCGAGATAGGTCTCAGAACCGTTACCGTCAGCACCGCTCCCGATGAATACGGCGAGGAATTTGCCTTTGTGGTAAACGGGCTGAAAATTTTTGCCATGGGCGCAAACTACATTCCCGAAAATCAGATTATCCCCAAGTGCTCCCCCTCAAAAACAGAGAGACTTTTAAAGCAGTGCTGCCTTGCAAACTTCAACATGATACGTGTCTGGGGCGGCGGATATTATCCCGACGACAGCTTCTATTCCGCCTGCGACAGAATGGGTCTGCTGGTATGGCAGGACTTTATGTTCGCCTGCTCGGTATATAAGGCTGACAGAGACTTCTGCGAGAACGTTATGAACGAGGTGGCAGACAACGTAAAGCGCATAAGAAATCACCCGTCGCTGGCACTGTGGTGCGGCAACAACGAGATAGAGTCCATGTGGCAGTACTGGGGCATTGATGCTGACCCCAAGTACAAATCGGACTATCTGCGGCTGTTTGAAGCCCTTATCCCAAAGGTTTTGCGCCACTATGACCCTGTTACCTATTATCACCCTTCTTCCCCCTCTTCGGGCGGAAGCTTTGACGAAAGCAGCGCCGAAAACAGGGGCGATTCCCACTACTGGGACGTATGGCACGGTCTGAAGCCATTTACCGATTACTATAAATACAACTTCCGCTTCTGCTCGGAGTACGGCTTCGAGTCTCTGCCCTCCATAAAAACGATACGCACCTTTGCGGAGGAAGATGACCTGAACCTCTGCTCCCCTGTTATGGAAGCACATCAGAAGTGCGAGGCAGGCACGGAAAAGATAATGTACTACCTTGCTCAGATGTCCCGCTACCCTTATGATTTCAAGGGGCTTATCTACGCCACCCAGATGGTGCAGTCGGACGCTGTACGCCTTAATGCGGAGCATATGCGCCGCCACAGAGGCAGAAGCATGGGCTGCCTTTACTGGCAGGTCAACGACTCCAACCCTGTTATTTCATGGTCGTCAATAGACTGTTATCACCGCTGGAAAGCGCTCCATTACCGTGCCCGTCACTTCTTTGCTCCCGTGCTTATCTCCGCAGACTGCGAAAATCTTGACGAGATAAACCTGTATGTTTCCTCCGAAAGGCAGCAGGCTTTTGAGGGTAAGATACACTGGTGCTCACGTAAAAACACGGGCGAGATCATCTGCGAGGGAAGTGAGGATATCACAATATCTCCCCTTTCGGCTGAGATGTTCGTGACGCTCACTCCCGAAAACACGAAGGTCACAAAGGATATTCGCAGCACATCATACATAGAGTTCTCCCTTGCGGAAAACGGAAGCATCATCAGCGAGAACACCTGCCTGTATGTTCAGCCCAAGGCGTTCAGATTTGCTGACCCTGCACTTTCATATGACGTGGAGGACGCAGGCAAGCGCTTTAAGATAACCATTAACGCCAAAGCCTTTGCAAAGGGCGTGTGCCTTGACCTTACGGAAGGCGACTGCCTGTTCTCGGACAACTGGTTCGATATGCACAGCGGCAGCGTGACGGTCTATGCAAGCAAGGCAAATCTTCCCGAAAAGATCACTGCAAAGAAATTCAAGGAAAGCCTCAGCATAGTCTCATATTACGAGGCACTGCACCTTTCAGGAAAGGAATGATCCGATGCAGAATGAAGAGCATGATATCGCCGCCTTAAAGCAGCGATTTCTGGATATTTACAAAACAAATATAAAAAGAGAGGGAGCAGATAAGCTTCTTGACTACCTGCTCTCTCCCAAAAGCGACTTTTTCACAGCCCCCGCCAGCACCCGCTATCACGGCTCATACGAGGGGGGACTTTTGCAGCACAGCCTTAACGTTTACGACTGCCTGCGGGACTATATGGACCGCCCCCGTGTAAAGGAGCTTTATAACCTCACTGCAGACGATGAGACCATAGCCCTCATATCATTGCTCCATGACATATGCAAGGTGAACTTCTACAAGACCGACTACCGCAACGCCAAGAACGACCAGGGCGTGTGGGAAAAGGTGCCGTATTACACCATTGATGATACTCTCCCCTACGGTCACGGGGAAAAATCGGTGTATATCATAACGGGCTTTATGCGCCTTACCCGTGAAGAAGCCTTTGCTATCCGCTTCCATATGGGCTTTTCAGGCTCGGAGGACATCAACCTTGTGGGCAGAGCCTTTGAGAAATTCCCCCTTGCCTATGCTCTCCATGCGGCGGACATGGAAGCAAGCTATTTCCTTGAAAGATAACCGCTATATCGCCCAGAAGCCGATGATGCCCACAGCAAGCGCCAATACCGCCCCGAACACCACATCAAGCGGGAAATGCACGCCCATAACAGGACGTGAAGCGGCAATGAGCAGGGCAATTATCATCATAACTATGCCGAAAGGCAGGCTTATGTACATACACGCCAGCGCTATTATAACGGCGCAGGCTGTATGACGGCTGGGGCAGGATTTTCCCTTGGTGGATTTGCTCACCAAAGACTTTATGGGGTATTTCTCATAAGGTCTGGGGAAGTTAAGACCGCTCCTTACCGCAGTTACCAGCAGAAATGCCACCGCAGGGACTATCACAGCCCTTACGATGCGCATATCTTTGTTTGCCGCAAGATATACCAGCAGAAAAACATATGCCGCATAAACGGCGTATGTTGACAGCTTTGAAAACAGCTTCAAAGCCTTTATCCTTCTCTCGTCAGCCCTGAAAAAGCTTTCTGTTTTTTCATACTGCCTCAGATATTTTTCGCAATGCTTTTCATAGAAATTCAAAATAACGCCTCCGAACAAAACAAAAGGATTTGATGAAATGAACGAAAAAAAGAAGATATCCAAAAATGCAGCCGCAATGATCATCATCATTGCTGCAATGCTCATGCTTAACGCCGTTTCATGGCTCAGCACGGGCATTACGGATTTTTACGCCTCTGCCATATTCGCACCTATGTCGGACATTTTCTCCATGATAACAGGCAGCCTGCCCTTTTCGCTGGGCGAGCTGATGATAGCCTCATGGGTAGTTATGGGCGTGGCTGCTCCGTTTATTTTCATACCTTCTATTATCCGAAAAAAACGCAGGCTTGTCAAGGGTCTTGGGATATTTTACATATGGGTGATAATCGCCGTGTTCTTCCTTGAGACCATAAACTGCTTCATGCTTTACCATACCACTGAATTTTCCGCCAAGTATCACCACAGTGCAGGGGCTTCGGGCTTTACGGTGAAGCAGCTGACACAGATGTGCGAGGAGACCATTGAAAAGACAAATGAGCTGGCGGCAATAGTCAGCCGTGACGATGACGGCAACATGATAGTTCCCGATGATCTTGAAAAGGAAGCCTACAAGGTTATGAACAAGCTGGCGGAGGAATATCCCCAGCTGAAAGGCGAATATCCCAGCCCCAAGAAAATAAATGCTTCCATGTTCATGACGCAGCTTGACCTGCAGGGAATATACTTCCCGTTCAGTCTGGAGGCAAACATCAACAGCGAGCTTAGCCCCGCAAGAGTGCCCTGCACCGCAATGCACGAGCTGAGCCACCTTAAAGGCTTTATCCGTGAGGACGAGGCTGGCTTTATCGCATACAGGGCGTGCCTTGAATCGGATATCCCCGAGGTAAGGTACAGCGGATATCTTTCCGCCATGAACTACCTTTTCGCAGAGGTAAGGAAAAACGCATCTGCAAACGAGGTCAACAGGCTCCGTTCAAGGATATCCCCCATGGTGTCCTATGACAATACATTCGTCAGCGAGGAATTCAGGCAGCACGTTGAGGAAAAGGCTGTCATATCCACAAAAACAGTCAGCGCAGTTTCCAACAAGGCTATGGAAGCATCTCTGAAACTCAACGGTGTATCCGACGGAAAAAAGAGCTACGGCAGAATGGTAAATCTTCTGCTGGAATATCATTATTGTATCGAGGGAAAGTGATTATATGGGATATTTTCCTTTTTTCATTGAGATAGGCGGCAAAAAATGCGTTGTGGCAGGCGGCGGAGCTGCCGCACTGCGCAGGATAAACACACTTGTGAAGTTCGGGCCGCAGATAACAGTCATCGCCCCTGCCATAATGAGCGAGATATCTTCCATGGACGGAGTGACCTGCATTGCCCGTCCCTTTGAGGACAGCGACATCGAGGGCGCATTTATGGTGGTAGCTGCCACTGACGACCTGCTCACCAATATGCGCATAGCAGAGCTGTGCAAAGAAAAGAACATTCCCGCCGAGGCTGTGGGAAGCAGAGAGGGCAGCGGATTTTTGTTCCCCGATGTGGCAATGAAAAACGGCATCACAATCGGCATATCCATCGCTGACAAAGGCCCCGTGATACCCTCGGAGATACGTGAAAAAGCGGAAAGTCTTATCTCCGAATATGACAGCGGCGAGGAGGAGTTCATCAGAAAATACCGCCGCTTCCTTATGGAATGGATATCCGACGAGCATGAGCGGAAAAATATGCTGAAAGTTATCCTGAAACTCTACAAAAGCGGCGCTGACGAGACAGAGATACTAAAATTCATAGAAATCGCAAGATGAGTATAAAACTAATCACCGATAAAACTATAGACAAAAAATCATTGCATGATCCCTAAATGCAAGATTATGCTTGATTTTTTGTATAGCTTTTAATTGGTGCTTAGTATAAACTGAATATTTACACTTTTTAAGAGATGTATCAAAAATTTTCAGCTATAGTATGATTACCAAAAAAGAAAGATGGTCATAATATGTCAGGTTATTTCGGAAAAGAAGTTTGGTGAGGATATCATCACCGATGACGGCAGGGGCATATCCCCCATGATGAAGTTCATCGGCATGGGAAAAGACCTGAAAGGCTATTCCGCAGCGGACATGATAGTCGGCAAGGCAGCGGCGATGCTTTTTGTAAAAGCAGGGATATGCGCCGTTCACGGCAAAGTCATGTCGGAAGCGGCATCGGAATATCTGGAGGCACTTCATATCCCCCACAGCTATGACAAGCTGACAGAGCAGATAATCAACCGCACAGGTGACAACATCTGCCCCATGGAAGCTGCTGTGGCAAACATTTCCGACCCCGAAGAGGGCTACAATGCGCTTTTCAATAAGATACAGGAAATGAGAAAAAATAACTGATATCACTCAAACTGCGGTCATACGGCCGCAGTTTTTTTATGGCTGAATGCTTGCTTGTTTGCGGTATATTTAATTTGTCCGTGCCTGCGGCAAGGACGACAAGGTGGCTCCGCCCCCCTTGACCCCTGCCACCTTTGAAAAGGTGGGCTAAAGTTTTTTCCTTTGCGCTTAACAGCACGAATTTTTCGTTTTGTCCGCTTGCAATCTCGTTTTCAAAATAATTGACTTTTATAAATATTTGATGTATAATAAAAATAATGCCTTTTTTAAGGTATAATAAGCCACAAGGGCTGCAAAAACGTATATCTGCGGGAATTTTAATTATAATATCCTTATACTATGATTACCGCAGGAGGCATTTTTGTGAACAGCCATAACTATTATTCTTCGGAACAGTCGGAGGACAAGGACTCCTCTCCCACTTCCGAAATGAACGAAAAAGCAGAGCTTATTGAACGGACAGGGCAGTCCGTTTCGGAAAATTCCAAGCACCTTATCCACTGCCTTACTATCATCGGGCAGATCGAGGGGCATTATGCCGCTCCCCCATCGAACAAGACCACAAAGTATGAGCATATCATGCCTGCTCTTGTTGCCATTGAACAGGACCGTTCCATTGAAGGTCTGCTCATTATTCTCAACACTGTTGGCGGCGATGTTGAAGCGGGGCTTGCCATTGCCGAGCTTATCTCGGGCATGAAAACTCCCACCGTTTCCGTTGTACTGGGCGGAGGTCATTCCATCGGCGTTCCGCTGGCGGTATCGGCGAAGATATCTTATATCGTTCCCAGCGCCACCATGACGATACACCCTGTACGCATGAACGGTCTTGTGCTTGGCGTTCCCCAGACGCTGACCTATTTTGAGGCCATGCAGAAGCGGATAACGGATTTTGTCTGCGCCAACAGCAGCATTTCCCCTGAGCGTTTTTCTCAGCTGATGATGAACACAGGCGAGCTTGTGCTTGACATGGGCACTGTCATTGACGGCGAAACTGCCGTAAAGGAAGGGCTTATTGACAGGCTGGGAAGCTTATCCGACGCTATTGAAGCGCTTTACGGGCTTATCGAAACGAGCGAGCCAAGATATCCCGACAGCACCCCCGAAAAATAGCAGGGGGATACATATAAAAAACACAACATCTGAAAGGAAACACATTATGACAATTCTTGAAGCCATATTACAGGGACTTATCCAAGGAGTTACGGAGTTTCTCCCCGTATCCAGCTCGGGTCATCTTTCACTTTTCCAGCACTTTTTCGGCGTAAGCGGCGATGAAGCGGTGTTTACCACCATTGCACTGCACATAGGCACGCTGATAGCCGTTTTCATTGCGTTCAGGCAGAAGATATGGGCGCTTATCCTTGAAGCTCTCAGCATGATAAAGGACATCTTCACGGGCAAATTCAAGTGGAGCACCATGAACCCCAACAGGCGCATGATAATGATGATAATCATATCCATACTGCCTTTGTTCATCTTCTACATATTCAAGGACTTTTTCTCCTCCGTGGCATCGGACAGCGACATTGCAGTGGAGGGCGTATGCTTCCTTTACACTGCTGCTATCCTTTTTATCGGCGACAAGCTCTCAAAGAAGAACCGTGAAAAGGGCATAGGCAAGACTGCGGGAGAGACCACTGTCAAGGACGCACTTTTCATCGGATTTATGCAGGGTATCGCCCTGCTGCCAGGCGTTTCCCGTTCAGGCTCGACCATTTCAGCAGGACTTATCTGCGGTCAGAAACGAGAGGACGCTGTGGAATACAGCTTTATCTTAGGTATCCCAGTAATACTGGCAGGCGCTCTTTCCCAGTTTCTCGATATGGGCAGCTCCGATGTGAGCATAAGCTTCGTTCCCCTGCTGATAGGCATGGCAGTAGCGGCTGTTTCGGGATATCTGGCAATATCTCTCATAAAGTGGCTCATGAAGTCCGACCGTTTCGGAATCTTCTCGATATACACCCTTATCCTCGGAATCATCGTGCTTGGCTGCGGTATTTACGAGCACGTCAGCGGAAATCTCATCGTAATAGGATAACTCTCAATTTTGAAAGGAATGTTATAAGTGGCGGCAGCAAAGAAAACCACAGGGTCAAAATCAAAAAAGCCTGCTTCAAAGCCCAGGACCACAAAGGCTCAGCAGGAAGCACAGAATGCCAACGACAAGGTGCTGTGGTCAACGGTGCTTTTTGCATTGGGCGTTCTTATTGCCGCATTTGCAGCCATTGAGGGCGAATCTGCGTGGCTTGCGGTACATAATCTTATACTGGGCCTTTTCGGCATAACCTCTGTGCTGGTTCCCTTTGTGCTTATCTACGCATCAATAATGATAGCCGCCGACAGGACACGCCAGACCATTGCGGGAAAGGTGATACAGGGTATCATACTCATTCTCATCTGCTGTGCGGTGATACAGATATTCTTTGCCGAGCCTCTTGACCCCGATATCACTCTGGGCAAGCTCATAACCGACCTTTACGAAAACGGCAAGGTTTTCAGGGGCGGCGGATTTTTCAGCATAGTAATAGGCGTTCCTCTGCTGAAGCTTTTCGGAAAAACAGGTGCGGCGGTAATAGTTATCCTGCTCACATTTGTTTTTGTTATGCTCCTTGCAAACAAGACTATCGTAGATGTTTTCAAGAGCATCAGGAATATTTTTGCGGCTGCAAACGCTGCACGCCCCGAATATGAGGAAACTCAGGACTTTGTTCCACCTCCGGGAGCGCAGAAGAAGATCGAAAAGAAGCCTGCAAAGCAGGCTGTTGCCAAGCCCTGCCCCAATGCGGACGTTCCCGAGCCTATTGCGGAGGAAAAGCGCAGGGAGTTCAATATCGACATTCCCCTGCCCTTCGGCAAGAGCAAGGCTAAAAAGCCTGACCCTGCGGCTGATATCACTCCCGCAGCAGAGCCTGAGCCTGAAAAGCCCAAGTCTGCCGTTGAAATCGAAGCTGACGCAATAGCACGCTCCATTGAAGAAAAGGAAGCCGAAAAGAAGGCTGCCAAGGCTGCCGCAAAGGCAGAGGCGGAAAAGCCCGACGATCTGGCTTCTATCATAAAGAAGGCTGTAACAAAGCCCATAGGTAGCTCGGAGGATGCTCAGAAAAACACTTCTCAGAGCATTGCTCCGCCAAATGCGGCTTCAAACAGCGCCGCAAAGCCTGCTTCCATTTTCAAGCGCAACGACAAGAAAGGCTCTACCCTTGCTTCCAACAAGATCGGCGATGATGAAGATCTTGATATGCCCGAGACCACAGCTCAGGATATCCAGAACGAGATCGCAGAAAATATCCCCGCTCCCGCTGAATATGTTTTCCCGCCCATGGAACTGCTGAAAAAGTCCTCCAACGAGCTTAATGCTGAGGAAGCGGAAGCCGAGATGAAGCAGAACGCCGACACTCTGGTGGAAACACTGAAAAGCTTCGGCGTAATGACACGTATCGTTGATATCCACCGTGGCCCTACCGTTACAAGATATGAGCTTCAGCCCAATGCAGGCGTGAAGATATCCAAAATAACAGGCCTTGCGGACGATATCGCCCTGAACCTTGCTGCGGCAGGCGTAAGAATACAGGCTCCTATCCCCGGCAAAGCGGCTGTGGGAATAGAAGTCCCCAACCGAGTAAAGGACATTGTTACTCTCCGTGATGTTATCGACACGGAGGAGTTCAGGAACGCCGAAAGCAAGCTCACCTTTGCTGTGGGCAAAAACATTGACGGCGAGATAATCCTTGGCGATATCTCAAAGCTTCCCCACGTTATCATAGCAGGTACTACGGGTTCAGGTAAATCCGTATGCACCAACGGCATTATAATGAGCATTCTCTACAACGCAAGCCCCGACGAGGTAAGGCTTGTGCTTATCGACCCCAAGGTGGTCGAGTTCAAGATATATGACGGTATCCCCCACCTGCTTATCCCCGTTGTCACCGACCCCAGAAAGGCGGCAGGTGCGCTGGCGTGGGCTGTGCAGGAAATGCTCAAGCGATACAAGCTCTTTGCGGACAATAACGTCCGTGACCTCAAAGGCTACAATGAAATGGCTGCGGAGACTGACGGCGTTGAACCCCTGCCCCGTATAGTCATTGTTATAGACGAGCTTGCCGACCTGATGATGGCGGCTGCGGGCGAAGTAGAGGACAGCATATGCCGACTGGCTCAGATGGCCCGTGCGGCAGGTATGCACCTGATAATCGCCACACAGCGTCCTACCGTTGACGTTATCACAGGTCTTATCAAGGCAAATATCCCCTCACGTATTGCGCTCAAAGTCGCATCGGGCATCGACTCCCGTTCTATCATCAATGAGATAGGCGCTGAAAAGCTGCTGGGCAACGGCGACCTGCTGTATTTCCCCACAGGCTACGCAAAGCCTGTCAGAGTGCAGAACTGCTTTACCTCCGACAAGGAAGTAACTGCAGTGGTGAACTTCATCAAGAACGGCGCAGGAGACGTTACCTACAGCGATGACATTATGAAGGAGATCGAGCAGAACATTCCTCAGGCAAAGGGCGAAAAGGAAAAGCCCCAGGACAACGGCAAGACCTATGAAGGCTCTGACGATGATGTTATCGAGAGAGCTATCGAATGTGCCGTTGACGCAGGCAGCGCAGGCGTTTCCGTCTCCTATTTCCAGAGAAAATTAAAGCTTGGCTACGCAAGAGCCGCCCGCATTATGGACGAGCTTGAAGAGCTGGGCGTTGTGGGAGCATTTGAGGGAGCAAAGCCCCGTCAGGTGCTTATGACAAGAGAGATGTTTTTACAGAGAAAGCTGGGCAGCAATTCCGCTGACCCCTCAGAGGGCGTTCCAGAGGAGCTTCCGTTTGAGGAATAAATCGGCTTTATGCTTATAGGAGACATTATGAACAATTCAAAAAAGCTTGTTATCTGCACTCTTATAATCACACTGCTTGTACTTGCAGCAGCAGCCTCACCGTACAGCATTAACGCAGATGCTTTTGAAAATGTACTTGGCAAGGTTGTTTTCGTTTTTGTGCTTATTGTTGTCATCAGTACAGCCACGATTTTAAATCATCTGATGCTGAAGGATTTTGAGGGCAAGCCCGATGAAGGCTTCAGGCTCCCCATTACAGAGTTCTTTTTCGGCGGAAAACGGGTTTACATTACCGCAGCAGTGCTGTGCATAACAGTTACATTGCTGATAAACAAAGTCTCGATATACCTGCTGTATTTTTTGTATATAAGTCATCGTCAGCTGCTTATCTGGCTGATTGTTGCAAATGCGGCTGCCCTGTTTATATGCACTAAGGCAATAAAAAGCCACAGTGCGGTATTAAAAGCACTGACAATTTCTCTAAGCCTTGCAGGAGGCTGTATTGCTTCCTTTATTGCAATGAAAAAATATGAAGCGGACTGCGAAAATCTTCTGTTTACAATCATGCTGAAATTCATGTTTGTTCTGAATATCTGGCTGTATTTATTGGCAGTAGCAGGCTTTGTATATGTATCAATAGCTTTTGTAAATTATGATATCCTAATCTGATTTGAAAAAAGGGTGATAATATGCCATTTCTACCAATTTCAAAAGCCGATATGCAGGAGCGGGGTATTGATACCCTTGACTTTATCTGCATCACGGGCGACAGCTATGTTGACCACCCCTCATTCGGAATTTCCATAATCTCCCGAATAATAGAAGACCTGGGCTTTACCGTGGGAATAATTTCTCAGCCCGACTGGCACAGCGACAGGGATTTCACAAAGCTCGGCAAGCCAAAATACGCCTTCCTTATAACGGCGGGAAATATCGACTCCATGGTGGCTCATTACACCGCCGCAAAGAAAAAGCGCTCTGACGACGCATATACCGCAGGCGGCAAGGCAGGCAAGCGCCCCGACCGTGCGGCTATAGTGTATTCCAAGGCGGTAAAGCGCATTTACGGCGATGATATGCCCGTGGCGCTGGGCGGTCTGGAAGCATCTCTCAGGCGGTTTGCCCACTATGATTACTGGGACGACGCAGTCCGCCCCTCCGTTCTGGAGGACAGCGGTGCCGACCTGCTGATGTACGGCATGAGCGAGCACCAGATAGCCGAGATTTGCAACCGCCTTGCAAAGGGCGAGAATATCCATGACCTGCGTGATATCCGTGGAACAGCATATCTGTGCGACCCAAAGGATACTCCCTTAGGCGCTGCGGAATGCCCCTCTCTGGCACTGTGCAGGGAAAATAAGGAAGAATACGCCAAGGCGTGCAAGATACAATATGACTGGCAGGACGAGGTTTACGGCAAGACGGTTATCCAGCGCCAGACCTCAAAAATGCTCGTTCAGCTTCCCCCTGCCCTTTCCCTTACCACGCCCGAGCTTGACCACGTTTACGAGCTGCCCTATATGCGCACCTATCACCCCATTTACGAGGCGGATGGCGGCGTTCCCGGAATAAAGGAAGTGGAGTTCTCCATCACCCACAACAGAGGGTGCTTCGGAAACTGCAACTTCTGTTCCATCGCACTCCACCAGGGCAGGCGAATTTCCGTAAGAAGCAAGGAGAGCATTCTGAGGGAAGCAAAGCTCCTCACCACGCTCCCCAATTTCAAGGGCTATATCCACGACGTGGGCGGTCCCACCGCAAACTTCCGTGCCCCCTCCTGCACACATCAGCTGAAATACGGTCTGTGCAAGGGCAGAAAGTGCCTTGCGCCTGAGCCATGCAAAAATCTTGAGGTAAATCATGAAGAATATCTTGACATTCTCCGTGAGATACGTAAAATTAAAGGTGTAAAGAGAGTTTTTATCCGCAGCGGCATAAGATACGATTATCTTATCGAGGACGAGAACGACGAGTTTATGCGTGAGCTTATCGAATACCACGTAAGCGGTCAGCTGAAAGTCGCTCCCGAGCACTGCTCCGCTGCTGTGCTTGATATGATGGGCAAGCCCCATATTGAAGCTTACAGGAAATTCCAGGACAAGTTCTATAAAATGACAGGTCAGATAGGCAAGGAGCAGTATCTTGTGCCCTACCTTATGTCCTCTCACCCCGGAAGCACATTAAAAGAAGCTGTGGAGCTGGCGCAGTTCTTAAAAAGCCTGAAAATGCGCCCCGAGCAGGTGCAGGACTTTTATCCTACCCCGGGAACCATATCCACCTGTATGTTCTACACCGAGCTTGACCCATACACCATGAAAAAGGTGTATGTCCCCAAAACTGCCGAGGAAAAGGGAATGCAGCGAGCGCTGCTCCAGTATTTCAAGCCCGAAAACCGCCGCAGGTGCATAGAAGCTCTTATCAAGGCTCACCGCACCGATCTTATCGGCATGGGCAAGGACTGCCTTGTAAAGCCCGATGAGCAGTACAGCGCATATCTGCGTGAAAAGGCTGCAAAGCAGCAGTCAGGAAAGGGCAGTCAGGCGCATAACAAGCCCGCCCACGGCAAGGCTCACAATAATAATTCCGCAAACCGTCATCAGGCGAATAACAGCGTAAGAGGTTCACTTTACGCCTCAGGCTCGCCTCTCGCTTCAAAAGGCAGGAATGACAGATGGCAAAAAGAAAATCAGCGGAAGAAAAAGCACTGAAACGGCTGCTGAAAATGCTTCCCGCCTCCGTGATAATCCTCATAATATGCGTGGGGATATGCTTCGGAGCGCTGGTGGAAACAGGCGTTATCAAGCTTTCCGACGTGCAGAACGCTCTGGGCTTCACCGTATTTGACAAGCCCTCCCAAAGCAGCGGGGGGAATATCCCCGACAGCGCAAAGGATTTCGGAGTGTTCGTCATTGACGTGGGTCAGGGTGATTCCATTCTGATAACCACACCCACAAAAAGCGTTCTCATAGACGCAGGGGAAAAGGAAAGCGCAGCGGCAGTCACAGAGTTTATCCGCTCAAAAGGGATAATAAGGCTTGACTATATAATTGCCACCCACCCCCACTCCGACCACATCGGCGGAATGGCGGACGTTATAAATGAATTCGGCGCGGACAAAATAATCGTGCCGAAGCTCCCCGACAATATGGTGCCCACCACAAAGACCTACGAAAACTTCCTTAATGCGGTAAAAAACAAGGGCTGCAAGCTCACCGCAGCAAAGGAGGGAACGGTGTATGACCTGGGCACTGCCAACGGAAAGAGCGTGAAGATGACTATTCTTGCTCCCGTCAAGGGCGCTGAGTATGATGACCTGAACGACTACTCCGTATGCGCAAGGATAGATATGGGGAAAATATCATGGCTCCTTACAGGCGACCTTTCCAAGGACGGCGAAAAGGACCTGATAAACAGCGGTCAGGACATTGATGTCACCGCCTACAAGGTAGGTCATCACGGTTCCGCCACATCATCATCGGCTGCTTTCTTAAAAGAGATAACTCCGAAGCTGTGCGTTATTTCCTGCGGCGAGGGCAACTCCTACGGTCACCCTGCCGACAGCACCATGAAGCGGCTGGAGCAATATACAAGCAGCATCTACCGCACCGACCTTTCCTCCACCGTATCCGTTTATTCGGACGGTGAAAAACTATATGTATCAAAAGGAAAATAAACTATGCTGATACTTGACAGGATAACACCCGACTGTGCGGTGATATATGACGGCGATGACAGGCTCACCGTTCCCCTTTCGCAGCTGAAAGGCTGCAAGGAGGGAGATGTGCTTGTCATAAAGGACGGCTTTTACATCACCGACAGCATTGCCACCGCCAAAAGGCGGCGTGATATAATCAGTCTGCAAAACTCACTGTGGGAATGACCCCAGCGGATTTATAGCTATAAAAATGAAAGAAGGATCATTATGGAGAACAGTCTGCCTGCGCTTCTCAGCGAAAGACTCCCGAAATTATCAAAGGGCCACAAGAAAATTGCCGAGTATATACTCAGCCACTATGACAAGGCGGCATTTATGACGGCTTCAAAGCTCGGCAATATCGTAGGGGTAAGCGAATCCACCGTTGTTCGTTTTGCAACGGAGCTGGGCTTTGAGGGCTATCCCGAAATGCAGAAGGCGCTAAAGGAATTTACCAGCAACAAGCTCACCACAGTTCAGCGTATGAACGTTATGAACGACCAGCTGGCAGGCGAGGACGTTCTCAGCAGAGTCCTTAACTTCGATATCGAGCAGATACGCAAGACCCTTGACGAGATTGACAAGGAAGAGTTCTACACCACCGTTGACGCTCTCGTTCAGGCAAAGAACATCTACGTTATCGGCGCTCGCTCCGCATCGGTTCTGGCACGTTTCATCGTTTTTTACTTCAACATCATGTTCGATAATGTCAAGATAATCCACACCACCAGTACAAGCGAAATGTTCGAGCAGATACTTAACGTGGGCGAGGGCGATATCATGATAGGCGTAAGCTTCCCCAGATATTCCAAGCACACGGTCAAGGCGTTCAGATACGCTCACGAGAACGGTGCAAAGGTAATCGGAATCACCGACAGCAAGGCATCTCCCCTGGCAAAGTATGCGGATCATCTTCTGCTGGCTCACAGCGACATGGCTTCCTTTGCTGATTCTCTGGTAGCTCCCATGAGCCTTATCAACGCCCTTATCTCCGCTGTGGGAATGAGGAAGCAGGAATATGTTTCCCACAACTTCGAGCGTCTGGAATACATCTGGGACAAGTACGAGGTATTTGAAAAATCCGACGACCAGGATTATGAAAATAAATGAACCGGCTGGAATTAAAGAATATCCCGCTTTAAACACGATACCAGAGTCTGCGAAACAGATTGCCAAATTGAATATTATGTTTGCACTCGCAAACCTTTATTTGGTTGCCGGAAAATTTCTGACAGCTTGATAAAGTGCGCCTGCAAACAGATTTTCAGAGACAATATTTTCGTTATATAACTTTATTCATTTATCTTGATTTTCGCATTTTTATTGGTGGCATTGTACGGCGTTGCCTTAATTCTTTAATGGAGGCATAATGTAATGAATGAAAAATTTAAAAGGTATGAGACTATTGTATGTTTTTTATTTTTACTTAGCTGTGTTTTTGACATTTCTCTTAGGTATTGGTTCATTTTTATAATTCTTTTATTATGTATTGTAATATTTGCAGCAAAGGCAATATGGAGTTTGAATTTTTCCAAAACCAAGAAAGTGTTACTTATTATTGCTCAATTAACTTGCTGCTTTATTCTTTATGTAATTTGGTTTTTAATTTGGTTAGTTACTTTTACAGATGGAATTCGGTTTGGAGAGTGACATTCCATGATTATGACTCACAAAATGGTAAAATAATACAAGGAATACTATCATGGAATTCGTCATAATTTATATTTTCAAATGCAATAGCAATTCATAATTTAAAGCAATACCGCACAAACCGTTGAAAAGTAGCCGGAAAAGTGGTATAATATAAAGTATGAATAAACAACTTACATTCTCATTGATAAGCAGGAAAACACTCCTATGACCTTGAACTAATGCCTCGTATGTCTTTTTCTCAGAATCTTTATGACCTTTTGGATATGAAAGTAATGAACAAGGTAATAGACAGCTGTGCATTTTTGGATTTCTGCGCAGTTGATTCACCCAATCAGGTTTCTGATGGAGATGCTATCGGAAGATTCAGAAATATACTTATAGAAAACGGATTACAGGAAAAGTGTGATAAGGACACTCATTCCGTAAAGAAAGGAAACCAAAGGATAGATATTATGCCTGACTGCATCATCATTGGCGGAGGCGCCGCAGGGCTTATGGCTGCCGTAACGGCTGCCGACTGCGGCAAATCGGTCATTATATTTGAAAAAAATCAGCGTGTGGGCAAAAAGCTTCTTATCACGGGAAAGGGCCGCTGCAACGTGACCAACAACTGCACCCGTGAGGAATTTTTTGAGAATATCCCCACCAACAGCCGCTTTTTGTACTCCGCCTACTCGGGCTATGACTGCGAGGACGTTATGAGCTTCTTTGAATGTCTGGACGTTCCCCTTAAAACCGAGCGTGGAAACAGGGTATTCCCCGTAAGCGACAGGGCGGAGGACATTGTTATCGCCTTTGAGCGGGCTATAAAATACCGCAGCGGGCTTATAACTGTTAAAAATGCCAAGGTCACAAAGATACTTACTGAGGATAATGCTGTTACGGGAGTTGTGGCAGACGGCATAGCATATCATGCTCCGTCGGTGCTTATAGCCTGCGGCGGCAGGTCATACCCCAAAACAGGCTCGGACGGCGACGGCTTCCGCTTTGCCAAGGAGTTGGGTCACAAGGTAACTCCCCTGAGACCGTCCCTGGTTCCTCTGGTAAGCGAGGAGGACTGGTGCAGGGACGCAATGGGGCTGTCGCTCAAAAATGTGACCCTCACCCTGAAAGACAACGAGAGCGAAAAGGTGCTTTACTCCGAGCTGGGCGAAATGCTCTTCACCCACTTCGGCATATCAGGCCCTCTGGTGCTTTCCGCATCGGGGCATATCTCCAAAATGCAGCGGGACAGATATTCCGTTCACATCGACCTGAAGCCTGCGCTGGACGAAAAAACTCTTGACGCACGTTTACAGCGTGATTTTGCGGACAATTCCAACCGTGATTTCATAAACAGCCTGGGTAAGCTGCTGCCTGCAAAGCTTATCCCTGTTATCGTAAAGCTTTCGGGCATTGACGGCGGCAAAAAGGTAAATCAGATAAGCCGCAAAGAGCGCATCACCCTTATGCAGCTGCTCAAAGACCTGACAGTGACCGTAAAGGATTTCCGCCCCATTGATGAAGCCATAGTGACGGGCGGCGGAGTGTGCATCTCCGAAATAAACCCGAAAACAATGGAATCGAAGCTTGTTAAGGGGCTGTATTTTGCGGGAGAGGTCATTGACGTTGACGCATACACAGGCGGATTTAATTTGCAGATAGCCTTTTCTACGGGTCATGCCGCAGGAATGGCAATGTAACGGGAGATAATATGGAAAGCCACAAATATGACGATATCATAAATATGCCCCGCCCACAGTCTCAGCGCAGAAAAATGACGCTTCACGAGCGTGCGGCGCAGTTCTCCCCCTTTGCGGCTCTCACGGGCTATGAGGAAGCGGTAAAGGAAGCCGCCAGACTTACGGACAGCCGCCCCGAGCCTGACGAGGATAAGATAAACGAGCTTAACACCAAGCTTTCGTTCCTTAAAACAATTCTCTCCGACCGTCCCGAGATAACCGTGAACTATTTTATCCCCGACGGCAAAAAGCCAGGGGGACGCATGGAGGACTTTGCGGGAAATATCCGTGTGATAGACGAATATGACCGACAGCTGGTGTTTGAAAACGGAAAGCATATCCCCATTGACGACGTTTACAACATTACAGGCAGCATTTTTGACGGAATGGAAGAAACCGATATATAACTTTGAAAGGAGCAGAATATGAAGCTAAAATGCAACTACTGCGGCAGCTTTATAAAGGATACCGACGAAAAATGCCCCAACTGCGGTGCGGTCAACGAACATCTGATGCGCAGCGCAGACGGCATACCCAAAACCATTGAGGAGCTTAAAGCCTTCTGCCAAAAGCATAATCTGCCGCTGAAGCAGATGCGCTTTTTCATCGGTGAGAACTTCACCGAGCCTAAGGCATTCGGCATATACAAGGACGATGAGGGCAACTTCATCGTCTATAAAAACAAGGCGGACGGCAGCCGCACCGTAAGATATCAGGGCACAGATGAGGCATATGCGGTAAATGAGCTTTATCAGAAAATGAAGTCGGAGGTAAGTATCCGCAAGGGAAAAAAGGCTGCAAGCTCATCATCGGGCGGAAATGACAAGCCCCGCAAAAAAAAATCACCCATAAAGTCGCTCCTTGAATACACTCCGCTGATAATAGTTATAATAGGCATATTCGTTCTCGTTGCTATCTCCGTAAAATCCACACCCGACAGCGGATATTATACATACAACGACGACTATTATTACTATTCCAACGACTGGTATCGCTACGATGATTACAGCAGCAGCTGGGAGCCTGCGCAGTCCGTTGACAAGGAGCTTACAAGCCATTACAGCGACTACAGCGAAAGCGGATATTCCACCGATTACGGAATAGAGCCTTTCGAGAACAGCCGGTATGCCAACGATTCCAGTTGGGAAAACGACAGCTGGGACGATAACGACTGGGATTGGGACAGCAACGACAGCTGGGATTATAACGATTCCGACTGGGACAGTGATTGGTAATAAGCATATAATACTAATCCTCAATCAACCTATAGACAAATCCTCGGCTGAAATAAGCCCATTCTTCGTCAAGCTCCCTTGCCGGGCGACAAGCCCGCCTGCAGTCGCTTTCCTAGACTGGTCTTATTTCATCTGTCGGCTTTGTCTATAGAACGATTAAAGATTAGTATAAAAAGTCCTCCGATATCAGTTAAATGTGATATCGGAGGACTTTTTTACTTTTTCCTGTATTTTGACCTTATCAGCTTTGTAAGGTCATCGGCATCACGCTTGCTTGTAAAATATGTCACTGCCATGGTAAAGGCATATACCGCCGCCACGCTCAGGCACATCAGAAGCACTCCCAGAACTGTTTTTGATACCCAGTCGAACAGCATTCCTATCACCGACATTACTATGCAGAGCACAACATAGTGCAGAGCGGTGTATAAAACGAACCTTTTTTTCGTCTCAGGCTCGGGCAGGGACATTACTATTTCGGTAATGACCGCCGTTACCGCTCCCGACAGAACTATCTGCCAGAGAATGTTTGCGGGAAGCTCACCGCTGCCCCATACGGAATAATTTATGGCGCAGATGATAAGTATTCCTGTGGTTATCTGCACAAAAAAGCGGCAAAGCTCTTTTAAAAATCTCATCTTCTGTCCTCCTCCACACGCAGCTTCCTTTTAAGGTCAGGCACATACTGCCTTGAAATTATAGTCCTCTCACCGTTTTCAAGCACAGCCTCCAGCCTGCTGTTAAAATAGGGCACAAGCTTTACTATCTTTGAAACATTTACGATGGTGGATTTTGATATGCGCAGAAAATCTGAGTTTTCAAAGGTCTCCTCCAGCTCGTAAAGCTTTCGGCGTATCTCATAGACCTGCTTTTCGCAGTAGGCAAAGACCTTGTTATCCACCGCTTCAAAGTAGAATATCTCCTTGGGTGAAAGCTTTACTATGCCGTCCTCGGAATAGGCGGTGAGCTTGCTCCTGCCTGCCGCTATGGAATATATGAGCGACATTATCTCATCGTCCGGCTCCCTGCACCTGACGATTATCTCGTCCTCATCGCTGTCGGCAGGCTTTTCTATAATAACTCTCATGCAAACCTCTCTTATCTGTCTGTTCTGCGTGCGTATTTTGTTGCCAGCGCCCCAAGGGCAAGGAACAGAACTCCCGCTCCGAGGACTATAAGCACGCCTGCGGCAATGGAAACGTCCTTGTCAAAGACTTCAAGGGAAATTCCCATGGCTTTGGAATATTCCGCTGCCATTTCTGCGGGAGCGCCCTCAAAGGTCTTTTCCATAATATCAGCGGTCATTATCTGCCTGAACATTGATGTGCCGTAGATAACGGGAGTACATTTGAGCACTGCGGCGATTCCGTCGGAAAGAGTGCCTATGGGAAGATATATGCCGCCGATAAATCCCACAAGGGTGCCGATAACTGTACCTATGCTGCTCCATGCGCCCTCGGTCTTGGCGGCTGCGGAAAGCAGATACACCAGTGACGAATATGTAAAGGAGTTTGCGGCGATCATTCCCAGCAGCTTCATGTGAGCGGCAAAGGAAAAGGCTTCCGCTCCCTGGGTCACGCAGTATATCTCGGAGATCACAAGGGTAAGGATACAGATGACTATTGCGGAAAAGCAAGTGGAGCAGATATATCCCGCTGAAACCGTAAGCCTGCTGACAGGGGCGGTGTAGATGGAATTTATCCTGCCCTCAGCTCTGTCCTTTATCATAGGTGAAAGGGCAGAGATGGCAACGGTAACGGCATTTATGGGGATAATGCCTGCGCAGGTCCACATAAGCACAAGGAGCTTTGCATTGGCTTCGTCAGCCTGTGCGTCTCTGCCCGGCAGGGCGGACAGCATTTTCGTGACCGCTTCCACGTTCATATCCCCCAGAAACAGCAGCATAAGTCCGATAACTATTATCATGGTCATCAGCGAGAAAAACACCGCAGAACGGTCCCGCAGATATATTTTCATATTTCTTTTAACAAATTCAGTAAGCTTTCCCATTTACTTTCCCTCCTCAGCTGTGCTGCCCACTGCGTTCAGGAAAACATCGTCCATATTTCCCTGTATAACCTCAAAGCCGCTTATCATGGACTTTACCTTTTCAATGGCAGGAAGCGCATCTACAGTGGATCTTACTCTGAATGACACTCCGTAATCCTCCGGGCGAGGTGAAATGTCCATTGCCCTGAGCACGCCGTCCAACAGAGAGAGCTTCTCGGCAGAGCAGTAGAGCCTGCAGGAATCGTAGGCATATCGCTCTTTCAGCTCAAAGGGAGTGCCCTCCGCACGGACTGCGCCCTTATCGATGATGATGATGCGGTTTGCGCCTGCCGCTTCCTCCATGTAATGAGTGGTAAGGAAAACGGTCATTCCCGTGCCTGAGCGGAGCTGCTCCACGGTCTTCCACACATCTTTTCTCGAGGCGGGGTCGAGACCTGTGGTAGGCTCGTCAAGGAAAAGGATATCGGGGGTGTGCATAAGGGCGGCAGCTATCTCACATCTGCGCTTCTGACCGCCCGAAAGGGTCTTGTAGCGCTTGCCTATAAATTCGCTGAGCGAAAGAATGTCCGCCAGCTCCGTGAGCCGCTTTTTGGCTTCCGAAGATGAAGCACCGTGGAGCACTCCCCTGCATATAAGGTTTTCTTTTACGGTGAGCATATCGTCAAGGCAGTTCTGCTGATATACAATGCCTATTCGCCTGCGTATCTCGGGGGCGTTTTTCATCACGTCAAAGCCGCATATCTCAGCGCTGCCCGAGGTGAGCGGGATAAGGGTGGAAAGCATATTTATGGTGGTGGATTTTCCCGCTCCGTTTACTCCGAGAAAGCCCAGAAGCTCGCCCTTTTCAACGGTAAAGGATATGCCGTTTACAGCCTTGAAATCGCCGTACTGCTTTGTAAGCTTATCTGCACGTATGATGTTCATATCATCGGTCCTTCCTGTATCATGTTCTGATATTATGATACCAGAATGGACTTTGCAAATCAAGGCTTTTGCGGCAAGCTGCATTTTATTCGGGGTGAGATGCAGAAATATGTCATCATTACTCGTTATTACTGCCTTCAAGTTCAACGTATTCAAATTTCACTTTAATATCCGGCACATCCGGGTTCAAATTTTTTACTAAGTTTGTAATTATAAATTCTGCTGATTCTTTAGCTTGCAGAAAATCATTCTGATTACTCATATTTTCCTTTGTTTTTTCTTTGCATTTTTTTAATTGTTCTCTTGAAAAATTCTCACCTTCTCTATAATTTCCATTAAGTGAAATAAATTTTCCCTGGTTTTTTTCAAAATAAAGCACATCTTCACTTATTGTCTTAAAATGTGCTAAGTAAGGTTCAGGCAATCTGATAAGAACCGTATCGCCTTCTATTATATATTCAGCAAGAGCCATATTTACGCAATATATTCCACTCATTTCAACACTATAAACCGAATCAATTTTTTCTTTATTTTCACTGCTGTTGCTCGTTGTATAATCAATAGAATGAATTTCGAGAACCTCTAACTCATTATAATTTGTCTGAAGGTTTTCAACAGTAATATTTACGGTATTTGTTACTTTATATTTCTGCTTGCTTTCTTCAAAGCTCTTTTTAAAGGCTTCATCATAAGAATTTTGATAAACATTATTATATATATTTTTTGAGTTGCTAAACAAAAGAAGAACAACACATATTCCAATCACAATAACCATAATTGCAGCAGCAATAATAACGTTCCAATTCACTTTTGACCCTTTTTCAACTACTTTCTCATTTTCATTATTCATTTTTGCTATCCTCCTTTGTTTCTGTATTTGATTCACACACTACGTTGTAATTTTTATTACCGACACTTAACCCGTCAGCAAGTGTTTGTATTCGTTTAATAGCTAATTCAGTTGCAAGGTTTATCATTTCCGTATTTTTTTGCATTTCCTGCTCTGACTTTTTACTTGCTTCATTGAGCGAGTTTACGTAAGCTATTGCTCCGTCTTTTGATGAACCCGAAAAAGAAAACTTCTGAGCATCATATATTTTTTCCGGTTCTTTTTCATCGATAAGTTCGCAGATGGGCGAAGGAATAGTAATTCTTCCGTTTGCATCATCTATTTCTATTTTACTCAAATCAACATACCAAATAGCCGTGGCTTTGTTGGCATACAGAGCAAAATAATCATTTTCTCCTATGTTGTGGGTATAATTAAGATGAACCTCTGCTTTCAAAACTTCAAGTTTTCCTGAACCAAATTGATTTGAAATCACATTTACAGTTGTATCCTCAGCTGAAAGTCCTTCAGCTTTCCCGGCTTTACTTCCTTCGTAAGATCCAATGGCTGTACCTACCAAACTACCCTTATTTTTTACCGCTCCGCCAGAGCTGTTAAAAACTCCGAGAATAATACAAATAACTACTATAATTACTGCAATAATCACAAGTATAACTGCCAAAGTTTTCTTCTCTTTACTCATTTACTTACACCTTCTCACTGAATTTAATATCAAGGCTTTCCAGCTGATCATAGTCAAATTCAAATACACATTTGTCCGAATTTGAATCAATGGTGTATTTCTCCTGATCATTGACTGTTATGGTCACGTATCCTACACCCAACATTTCTTTTTTTATACTAAGCTTTATTTTATCAGGCTCGTAAATTTTGATTTTTTTCTTGTTTTTAAGATCCTTATAGCTATAGGAATCATTTTCTATACCGTCTTTTTCTATTATCAGTATCGAATCTGTTGGTGACTCTTTTCCAAGGGAGCTTATAATTTCAATCCAATTTTTTTTAGGCTCTGAAGTTGATACGGTTATTGTTTTATTGGACCATTTTTCCGTGCTGAAAAAGATATTTGTTTTGTCAGCACTCTTAACTTCAGGTACGCTGTATATAAAAGTATAACCTGACTCACCCTTTTCATATGTATCAATGCCGCTTACCTTATATTTAATATTGTCTAAGCTTATAGAAATGCTATCATTAGGCTTTAATTTGGAAACACTATAGTTCTTGTCCTTTTCATTATAATCATCTCTATTACCGTTTACTGAAAAATCAACTACCGTATTCTGTTTATCATTAAGTTGAACCGATGTATATGGATAAAGCTTTATATAATAGGTTTGGAATTTATCAATATCATCAGCATTAACCTTTTTAAATTCAACAATACCTTTTTCATTATCTACACTGTATGCTTCAGGTTTGCAGTCTGATTTATCAGTGTAATATATATCAGCCGGAAATGAATATTTAACCGTATATGAAAGTTCCGGTGAAATTACATTTGTATTGATATCATTTATCAGCCATTGCGAATCTTTGGCACTATTTTGCACCATTCCTCCGTAATATACAATATCATCCCGTAAAGTAAATGTGCGCATATGAAATTTTCCTAAGGGTTCAACAACCATATCACACTCTTCACCATTATTGATATTAGGATCAAACTCTATTTCCGCATACTGAGTTCCTTTATTGTCTATATTATCAGATTTTTCGACATTTATATCAGATAACACGCTGTCACCATCTTTGTTTTTTATGCGAAAACTGCTTAGTTCATATAAATCTATAGCATTATCCTTTTTGGTTATTTTAGCGTATATTTTTTCTCCGAGTTTTGCATCATATATAAATTTATCAGTCTGATTTTCGCTTTCTTCACTGTTTTCGTCTTCATTATACTCCTGGTTTGCAAACAAAATTTCAGTATATTTTTCATCTTTATAATATTCTATATTAAATGCTCTGTTTTCCGCAAAAGCAACATGAAAAGGTCTATCTTCTGCTACAGAAGCCATAGCAGGTATTGCTGCTTCTGCTTCTTCATCTGTTTGACTTTGATCACCGATATATTCACCGTTTTTATCAAGTTTATTCTCTTCTTTAAGCCTCATATATTCATTATACTTGCCGCTTGTATCGAGTTTTTCCATGTAAAACTTTGTAATAAGATCATCACTACTGTTACAGCCGGATAAAAGCACACATGAAAAACAAAGCATCAATATTAGCGTCCTTTTCATTTTAAACATTCCCCTTTACTGTAATCTTTTTCTATATTATATTATTTAATTGTAATCATGTCAATATGTACAACATTAGAATTTCAGTTACAAATATATAACATTTGCAGTTAATCAGAAGTCGTAAAAATCATCATCGCAGTCATGGCAATCACATTCATCATAATCGTCATCGTCGTAATCGTCATCATCGCAATCGTCATCGTCGTAATCATCATTGCGGCTGACATTTTTATCATCATCTTCAAAGAGAGTGTGATAAACAAAAGCCTTTTCAAAAATATCCACTTTGCCGTCACGGTTAAGATCAAAAAGCCTGTTATTAAAAAAATCGAACATATTTCCTCCTTGGGTCTCATTGTTTCTGCTTCTTTGATACTATAATATCACATTACCTGGGCGAAAAATAGGACAAATAATTATTCGTGCTAAAATATTCCAAACCTGTTGAAATCCTTTGTGCAATGTGATATAATAAGATGTTGTTAAAAACACCCAAACATTATGGAGGAATGAAATATGAAAAAATCAAAGCTTACCGCTTTACTGCTGGCAGCTGTAATGTCAGTGGGAATGTTCACCGCCTGCGGCAAGGGCGACGAAAGCGCATCGGACGCAGCTGACGCAGCTGACGCAAAGACTATCCGTGATATCACCTCAATGGAGCTTATCGGCGAGATGAAAACGGGCTGGAATCTGGGAAATACTCTGGATTCCACGATCACCAACCCCACAGGCAGCGAAACTCCCACTGACTGGGAAACTGCATGGGGTCAGCCTGTTACCACAAAGGCAATGATAGACAGCGTAAAGGCTCAGGGCTTCAACGTTCTGCGTGTACCTGTGACCTGGGAGGGCAAGTTCGGCGAGGCTCCAGATTACACTATCAAGGCTGACTGGCTTGCAAGAGTCAAGGAAGTTGTGGATTACGGCATTGACAATGATATGTTCGTTATCCTCAATATGCACCACGAGGAATGGCATATGCCCACTGCGGACAATGAGGAAAGCGCCGAGAAAATTCTCCGTGCTCTCTGGGCTCAGATCGCCGATTACTTCAAGGACTATGATGAAAAGCTCATATTCGAGGGCATGAACGAACCCCGTCTCAAGGGCACTCCCATGGAATGGAACGGCGGAAATCAGGAGGCAAGAGAGGTCATCAACCAGCTCAATGCCGCTTTTGTTGAGACTGTACGTGCAAGCGGCGGCAACAATGAAAAGCGTCACCTTATGATACCCACCTACGCTGCTTCCACTATGGACAGCGTTCTGAACGACTTTGTTATCCCCAATGACGACAAGGTGATTGTTTCCGTTCACGCATATCTCCCCTACACCTTTGCTCTTGCGGACAATGCCTCCGGCACATCTGAATGGAGCGCTGACAACTTTGCCGATACCAAGGACATCGACAGCCTTATCGCAAATCTCAAGAAGAGATACATCGACAACGGCCAGGCAGTTATTATCGGCGAATACGGCACAAGAAACCGCAGCTTCAACACCGAGCCGAGAGCGGAATGCGCACGCTACTATGTATCCAAGGCAACTGAGGCAGGCATTCCCTGCATCTGGTGGGACAACAACGCTTTCACCGGAAACGGCGAGAACTTCGGTCTCTTCAACAGAACAAGCTTTGAGTGGAGATTCCCCGAGATCGTAAGCGCTATAATGGAAAGCTGCGGCGCATCGGGAAGCACATCAAACACTTCTGCCGAAAGCTCTGCGGAATGATAGACAGACTCAGGTTCGAGACTGCCTGCCGCACGGTGACATCGGGTGGAAGGCTGCAAAAGGGCATTGGCACCAAAAGCGAACGCTCCGTTCATGCGGTGCTGAAAAATTACTTTGAGCCATACCACGATTCACAGGAGCAGAAGGTAGGCAGCTATATCGCCGACATTGTGGGCGAAAGCGGAATTATTGAGATACAGACAGCAAGCTTTTCCCATCTAAGGGGAAAGCTTGCTGAGTTTCTGCCCATATCACGGGTAACGGTGGTCTATCCCGTTTATGTAAAAAAGGTCATCGTAACGCTGGACGGCGACACGGGCGAGGTAAAGAGCCGCCGCACATCTCCCCTGAAAGGCTCGGCATATGATATTTTCACGGAGCTTTTCCCCCTATCGGAATTTCTGCTGCATGAAAATCTCAGCTTCACTATCATGCTGCTTGAAGCGGACGAGCTTCGTATCCCACCCGAAAGCATCGGTCGGAAAAAGAACAGGAGAGGCAGGCTTTCCGTCTGCGACCGTATCCCCACAGCGCTTATTGATGAAGTGAACATCACCTGCCCCGAGGACTGGCAAAAGCTTATCCCCTGCCTTATGGACGAGGATTACACCACGGCAGATCTGGCGGCAGCGGCAAATATCCCAAGGCAGACCGCACAGCTGGCTCTCAGCGCCCTGCAAAGGGGCGGCGTTGCAGTTCGCACAGGCAAAAAGGGACACGCATACACCTACAGATTTTATAAGGACACAGCTACCGAACAGGAGTGATAATATGGACGGATTAACAGTAAAATACAACGAACTTACCGCCGATGAATTTACCGAGATATGGCAGTCGGTATGGGGCGACGCCCCCGACAGTCGGCAGACAGCCCTTGCAATGGAGCACACGCTTTTCAGGGTATCGGTCTATGACGGCGACAAGCCTGTTGCCATGGCAAGGCTTCTTGGCGACATGGGGCTTAATTACTACATAAAGGACGTGGCTGTAAAGCCCCAATATCAGAAAAAGGGCATCGGACGGCTGCTTATAGATGAGCTGCTTAAATTCATCAGGCAAAACGGTGTAAGCGGCACTGATATTTTTGTAGAGCTTTGCGCTGTTCCCGACAAGATACCTTTTTATGAAAAGTTCGGCTTTGATTATAACGATGCAAAGCGGCTGAAAATGATGGTAAAAGCAGAATGAACGCATAATATAATACTGATCCCCAATAAAACTATAGACAAAAAATCATCGCATAATCCATATTCGCAAGATTATGCTCGATTTTTTGTATTTTGTATAGTTTTTAATTGGTGATCAGTATAAAATAACCCCTGACCGCAAAAGTCAGGGGGTATTTTTTATTATGGGTCTATCAGTGGCTGTGAGCTTCAGCGCCCGCAGGCTCTCTGAACAGCAGAGTAATACACCACACCGCAGCCAGTGCCACAAGGATATACACTATCCTGCTGAGGATAGCGCCTGTGCCGCCGAAAAGCCACGCAACAAGGTCAAAGCTGAAAATACCAACCAGTCCCCAGTTCAGTCCGCCGATAATGAGCAGAACAAGTGCGATCTTGTCAAACATAGGTAAGTCTCCTTTCAGACTATTACTTTCAGAAGTCTCCTTCTGTAAATGCAAACCCGATGAAGTATAAAACTGTTTTCAACAAAACGTATCACACTGCATATACCTCACTGATATTATCTGCATCGGTATGAAAAATATTCACCTTGAACAATTATGAGCCTGAAAATAAACATAAATGCCAAAACTCACAAAAACAGCGGTAAAAATTTAAAATAAATATTTATTTTGCGCTTAAGTTTTTAAATTATCTGCCGATAATATAGGCAGAGGATTTTGTTGATTTATGTCGGGAACATTTTTTTATCTTCCCGAATATAATATTTGAACATACTGTCACTCTCAGGTGCTTTGGCTCTGACCCAAAGCCGGCATTCAGGAAAGGATCCCGCTCATGAACATTACCAAGGATAAATTTTTCTCGTCCGAGCTGCTCCAGTCGGATATGAAGATCACAAATAAAGTAAAATACACCATACTCCAGATGTGCTGCGCATTCGTCCATCTGATGCTTATCTTCATCTTTGCGGCGTTCGGCGTGTACCCAATGGTCATTTTCAATATTTTCAGCACCATATGTTACCTCAGCTGCGGCATACTGGTAAAAAAGGAGCTTTATATCCCCCTTTACTACATAACCTTTGTGGAGATAAGCCTTCACTCTTATATCGCAACGATTCTTGTGGGGTGGGAAACAGGCTTCCCCATGTACATAATCGGAATAACGCCCATAATATTCTATATGCACTTCTCGCTGAGCGAAAATTCCACTTTGTATGAAACGCTGCTTATCGGTCTTTGCTCCCTTGCAACCTTTGTTAGCTGCAAGTTCATCTCCTACAAGACCGAGCCGCTTTACACTATCCCCGATGAGCCTTCATTCTGGATATACCTTTTCAACTCACTGTGTACCTTTGCGATGCTGGTGCTGTTCTCGCTCATATTCCTGCGTGAGATAAAATCAGCCCACACAAAGCTTGAAAATCAGAACGCACAGCTTGACCGAATTGCAGGCATTGACGCCCTCACAGGGCTTTACAACCGCCGCAGCATGGATAAGTTTCTTGCCGCTGCAATGTCATGTCCCAACGATTTCTCCATTATTATGTGCGATATCGACGATTTTAAAAAGGTCAACGACACATATGGCCATAAGAGCGGCGACAAGGTGCTTCAGGCGATATCAAAGATAATCGTTTCAAGCCTCCGTGAAGACGATTTTGTATGCAGATGGGGCGGCGAGGAAATACTTATCCTTATAAGCGGAACTTCCCTTAATCCCGCAGCTATGGCAGCGGAAAGAATACGCTCACAGGTTGAGAAAATGTCCGTTGACAGCGACGGTCAGGCAATAAAATGCACCCTTACCATAGGCGTTGCCGAAAGGTCGGAGGGCAAATCCACCGATGATATAATCGCCCTGTCGGACGAAAGGCTGTACAAGGGCAAGCGCTCGGGCAAGAACCGTGTGGTGGGATCATAAAAGGAAAGGTAATGTATGAGAGCAGTAGTTCAGAGAGTCACCCGGGCAAAGGTCGAGGTTGACGGAAAAGTAACGGGAGAAATAAAAAAAGGCTTCCTGGTGCTGGTGGGCTTTACCCACGGCGACACAGAAGCCGACTGTATAAGGGTAGCAAAGAAAATATCGGGACTGAGAATATTTTCCGATGAAAACGACAAGATAAATCTTTCGCTCAAAGACGTTGAGGGCGATATACTTTGTGTGTCCCAGTTCACATTATATGTGGACTGCTCCCACGGCAAACGCCCCAGCTTTACAAATGCGGCACGCCCCGATCTGGCAGAACCGCTGTACGAATTTTTCTGCAAGGAGCTGGAAAAATACGCTCACACAGAGCGTGGCATTTTCGGAGCGGATATGAAGGTCTCGCTGTTAAACGACGGTCCTTTCACAGTAATTATCGAGTAAATATCTTTTTAAGCCTGTCCGTTACACGCTCGGACAGGCTTTTTTTATGTTCAAACTCAGCAAAGGTGCGGCGGTGATCCTTCTGCATCTTTTTTATATCCTTTTCAAGCTCGGCAATTTTCTTTTTCTCGTCCGTATTCATAAAAGCGCCCCCATATATTATGATAATATGATTATATCATATGCGGCGGGAAAATACAAGACGGCGCTTTTAATATGATAGATTTACAATATAAGTGCAACACCCGAAAAAAATAATGACACATAAAGCAA
>ERZ826016.198-NODE-198-length-77277-cov-208.921939_pt1 | contig 77277 bp, 50 predicted proteins | sample MGYA00519872_ERZ826016 | MGnify/ENA primary metagenome ERZ826016 (study PRJEB31778, sample SAMEA3449218) | human gut metagenome | biome: human gut; feature: human-associated habitat; material: faeces | place: United Kingdom | collected 2010/2012 ... | reverse complement strand
TCCGATAGGAAAAATCCAAATTTAGCCGGGCGGTTGAGCGTAGCGAAACCCCCGGCTACACAAAGATTATCCCTGACGGGAAACCCATCCCCACCCTCTGAAAACTGATAACTTTTTGTCCACACCGCGTAGCTGTAGGATCGCCTGGAAGGGCGACCGCCCCGCATCCCCAACGGCTTCGGGGGTTATAGAATGACCTTAAGGTCCTTCGAGACCTTCGAGACCCTAAAGACTCACAACTGAAATCGGACAACTGAAAACTGAAAACTGAAGACTGACAACTACCAAAAAAGCGCGACTCCGAAAAGGGAACCGCGCTTTATATCGCGTAAGCCTATGATTATTTCTTGGCTGCATTCACATGGCGACACGTCACATGATTCACGATGTTCATGCTATCCTGCTTTGCCACGCTTTCCATCTTCACTCCTTCCGAAGTGACTGCATCACCATATTTCACACTTCCGAGAAGCTTGTGGAGATACTCATCTTTCTTCGCCATCCCTTCATCAGTCGTAATTACCTTCATGAGCAACGCAGGATGCGCATATTTCCGAAGATATACCCCTGTACAATTAGCATATCTCCCCATGTATGGCTCAGGAAGCTTCATGTCGTAGATATATGCCACATCGGCATTTCCATACTGCGACATGTCATCAAGCTTAATTTTCCTGATACTGCCGCTTACATCTTTATCCCCATCACCCAAAGCCGCACGGAGTTCGCGCTCCGGAGTGCCATGCAGCATCGGTATGGTTGACGAAACCACCGGATAGAGCAACACACCCTCCCCGCTGTCCGACTCAAGTGTCACGGGATGCAGCGCAATCACGCGGTCACTTTCATACAACGCGTCACTCGGCTTGTAATTCTTGTTGACTACAAGCACATCGACACCATCCTTGTCAACAACGTGAAATCCCTGCGGACACACGATGCTCACATCAGTCGTCGTGGCATTACCTCCATCCAGACCTTGATAACACTTGTCAAATACCTCATTTTGTGCCTGTACGCTTCCCATAAAAAAGACAATCCCGGCAACTAAAAAACCTCTTCTTTTCATCGTATCTATATATATATCAATAATTTCACAAATATAACATCTCCAATCCATTTTTACAAACTCTATCTGAAAAAATAAACTCTCGACATCCCACCGCATAGCTGTAGTAGCAACCGCTCCCACACCAAGCCCCCACCGCGTAGCTGTAGGGGCTGCTGGAAGGCAGGCCGCCCCGCATCCCCCAACTTTTCCAATAGGAAAAATCCAAATTTAGCCGGGCGGTTGAGCGTAGCGAACCCCCCGGACAGCATCCCCCCGCATTAACCGTTTCCCGCAGGGAATCATCCCGCAGCAAACACTAATCACGCCAAAGCCACCGTAATTTTCGCAAAAATCACCGCTTCTCAATTTACGGAAATAGATTCATAACAATGGCAGTGTCATAAATATTTCCATGGATCATCGGACATTAATCTCAATCGCCACATTGCGTCATATATCCATTCTTTCAATACCCTTATTTTCTCATCGTTAGTCTTTGCTCCTGAGGCTTTTACCGCTTCTTGAAAAAACATTGAGTTGAAAATCGGCATCTGATAACTATTAAGATAATTATAGTCTCTCCTGGCTTTAGTATAATAGAGCTGTTCATAGCCAACAAAACAAACGATTGTGTCTGATTTCAAAAACTCTACCTCAATATTTTTAAAAATAAAGTCAACATCCTTATTTGTAAATGAATTGGGCTTTTCCTTTACTTTTACCAGTTCTAATTTATCATCTAACTTCAATTTTGATATTAACACAAGCCGTTCACTTGGATTATCAAGTAGAGTAAACAGCAAATCGTGGTTTCCGGATTTTAATAAGGCTGATGCCAAATACGCATTATATATCTCCATGCAGGCATGGTCGTTGCGGGTATAGACGCGAGTCTTACCACTTATGCCAACCATAAAAATAAAACTTACCAAGATAATTATAATTCTTTTCATTTTCGCAGCAGATATTTTAATGTATTAGGTACGCTATTTTACAATAGGTCCGAATTGCGGGTGAAGATTTTTAATGATTTTGCCATTCTTCTGATAAAACTGGGTTACCAGTTCATTACCTAATATCCCTCCAAAATAGTAGCTTCCGGCTGTTGTTAAAACCAAATATTTGGATGACAGTCTCCATTCTTTTCTGATAAAGCGGATGCTATCGGATGTCTCTATAAACAAACTCTCAGCGATATTATTGTCTGTTGCTGTATTCCTAATTAAGAAATACACGGTAATTGGTTGCTTATTAACCCATTCGGAATGTTGAATGACAACCGGGATTACTCCTTTAAATGTGTCCTTTGGATACTTGTCAATAAGATTCCAAAAATGAATGTCGTAAATATTTATAACGTAGTGTGGATCTTCAACTTTTTCTTGCTTCCCGATGTCGATTGAATAACACCCGACCTCTGTGGTCAAAGGAATATTTACGTCAGAATCATCTGTACTGCCGATATAGGCATAGTAGTTGGATGCCGCTAACGCATCAGCAAGTTCTATGAAAATGCTCTCCAAATTATTGCCAATTTCCGATGAAGGATTTAATTCATATATCGGCAAAGTCACTGAGGTGCTTGCAGGCACAGAGTCATTTTGTATCTGAGGCATGCCTTCCGGTATCACATCCGGCATTTCTACAATATTTAATCCCTGCGCAGATAATATAAGGAATAAAATCTTTAATATATTCATGAGTACCGATTTTAATAAATGCCCATCTATGCATTTGCAAGATAATGATACCTTGACGATTGGGTTTTCACAAATATAGCGATTGCAATGCCGGATTGCAAGTTTTTTACGCGAAAATTTTAGACACTGTCATTAACGCTCCTCTCCTTTTTGTATCTTCCACAGCGGCTCTGGGTTTGCTTCCACAACCTCCTACATCACCGCGTAGCTGTAGGAGCGACCGTCCTCACACCAAGCCATCGCCGCGTAGCTGTAGGGGCTGCTGGAAGGCAGCCCGCCCCGCATCCCCCAACTTTTCCGATAGGAAAAATCCAAATTTAGCCGGGCGGTTGAGCGTAGCGAACCCCCCGGACAGCATCCCCCAATTAACCGTTTCCCGCAGGGAATCATCCCGCAGCAAACATTGATGATTCCTACCGGAAACATCCCCAACGCCCACCCTTTCCCGGGGGTTTCGCTTCGCTCAACACCCCGGCTACACAAAGATTATCCCTGACGGGAAACCAATCCCCACCCCTCTGAAAACTGATAACTTTTTGTCCGCGCCGGCGCACTTCAGTGCGTCCCATCTCCCCAAGCCTCATCGCGTAGCCGTAGGGGCGCCTGGAAGGGCGACCGCCCCACACCCCCAACGGCTTCGGGGTTATAGAATGACCTTAAGGTCCTTCGAGACCCTAAAGACTCACAACTGACAACTCCCCCGACAAAAAAGCGCGGCTCCGAAAGGGAACCGCGCTTTATATCGCGTAAGCCTATGATTATTTCTTGGCGGGATTTACATCGGCTACCTCAACCTCAAACACGAGAGTCTGGTTAGGACCAATCTTGGCGTAGGGCTGACCCTTCACACCGTAAGCAAGGTCACCGGGGATGTAAAGCACATACTTCGCACCCTTCTTCATCATCTTCAAGCCCTCTCCGAAACCGGGAACAACCTGGTTGGGACGGAAGTTGCGGGGCTCACCCTTAGAATCGTCAAACACGGTGCCGTCAGTAAGTGTACCCTTGTAGATTACAGCTACCTGGTCGTTGTCGGTGATTGCATTACCCTCTCCCTCGGAAATCACCTTGTAGGAAAGACCCGATGCGGTAGTCTTCACGGTTGTGTCGGCTTTCTTCACTGAGTCAATATAAGCCTCGCCTGCCTTACGGCCTGCGACAGCCTCGGGAGCATTGTTGAGCTCCTCAAGCTTGCGCTCCTCGGCACGCTGCTGGGCGCGCTCCATCAGAGAATTGAGAAGAGCCTGGTCGATAGCAGTGTCTGACACTGAATCAGCGGTGAAAGCCGCCTTGAATTCTTTCATGAACATGTCGCGGTCAACATCCACGCCCATCTCTTTTGCGAAATAGTTGAACTGCTGTGCGAAGCGTACACCCATGCTCAGACCCTGAAGATATGCCTCCTGGGTAGAATCGGCGTTGACTGCGGTCTGGATACCGCGAAGAAGTGCCTGCTTGTCAGCATTGTCTTCGCCCTGACGGGCAAAATTTTCAGCAAACTGGCTGCCGACAACCTTACCGAAAAGCATGGAAATAGAGTCGTTGGCTGCGGCATCGCCGGCAGTGGCTGCGTTTGACTTGCCACATGCGGTCGCGCTAAGAAGCACTGCGCCCACACCGCAAGCGAGAATAAATTTCTTCATCTGGATTTTGTTTTATTTACTTTAATGTGATTAGTTTACTTTTATCAGTTCCACGTCAAAGATAAGTGTGGAGTTAGGACCGATGATATTGCCGGCGCCCTGCGGGCCGTAGGCGAGCTGCGACGGGATGAAAAGACGCCATTTCGCACCCTCCTTCATCAGCTGGAGAGCCTCAACCCATCCGGGTATCACCTGAGTCACGCCGAATGTAGCGGGCACACCACGCTCGACAGAGCTGTCAAATACAGTGCCGTCGATAAGCTTGCCGGTGTAATGTACGGTCACACTGTCGGAAGCGACAGGCTGCTTGCCCGTACCCTCCTGAAGCACTTCATACTGAAGCCCCGAAGGAGTGACGTTAACTTCAACACGCTTGCCGTTTTCCTCAAGAAATTTCTTTCCGGCAGCCTCGTTAACCTCGCCCATCTTGGCGGCGGCAGCCTGCTGCTCGGCTTCCATTGCCTCAAAAAAGTTCTTTATTTCGAGTTTTGCCTCATCGTAGGTCATCTTGGGCTGTACGCCTTCAAACACAGCTGCAACGCCATCGGCAAAATCCTGTACGTTGAGAGTCTTGATGCCGGAACTACGGAAATTGTTTCCCATGCTCAAGCCAAGCGCATAGCTTATGCGGTCTAAATTCTGGTTATCCATAATTGTTATATATTTAATTGTATTTTCTTCTACCTTATTCGGCTCGCAAATTTATGCAGAATATTTGGATTGTCAAAAAATAACTGATTTTGAGCCTATAAAGTTCAGGAAATTAACTACTGATAACTCAACTTCCGCAAGCGAAAGTCGAGAGGTTAAAGGGTTATAAGGTTATGCAATGTCACTAACTTAAGACACAAGAGCCATAAATCCCCGCAAGGGGATTCATCCTGGTAACCGCGGGTAATGCCGGAGGCATACCCGTGGTTAACGACATCTTGCCTATTCCGGGCAAAATTCTTAAGTTAGTGACATTATAAGGTTATGAGGTTATAGGGTTAAAAATAGGAACTTCGAGACAGGATGGATTATTCTAAACCCTAAACCTTAAACCCTAAACCAAATCACTCCTGCGCTTCGCCAAAGAGGGCATAGAGGCGGTTGAAACGCTCAAGGGAATCGCCTCCGTGGCGCGCGATGGAACTGCGCACACGCGACAGCGGCTTCTTCTCCATCGTGCCGCTCTTGGAATAAAACTTGTCGGCGTAACACACAAGCTTTTCAAGCAGCGTCTCGGGACAGTAGTCGGCAAGCGGCAACGGAAGATCCTGGGCGAGAATATCCTCCATGGTGATTCCGGTGCCGGTGTGACGTTCAGCCACACGCGCCCACTCCTCAGGCGCACCCTCCTCGCGGAGCAGCTTACCCCCTATCACGCCGTGCATCATGTAAGGCTCGGCACCCTCGCACCCTATACCCTTGGCATCAGTGGCGAAAATGCCTATGTCGTGGAGCATTGCCGCTCCCTCGACCTCATACGGGTCGAGACCGAGACCACGGTCACGGTTGATGGCGAGCGCAAGTCCCGCCACCTGACCTGCGTGCTTGAGATATATAGCACGCAGGCGGTTGTCATCGGGATAATATTTATCGATTATCGCCCTGAAGTCGCAACGGTGTTCCGGCATCAGTCGATAATGGTGTTCCAGTTGTGAATGTCCTCTTCCTCGCCGAGCTGGATGGCGCGGAGCTTGTTGTAGAGAGCCGTAACCACGGGACCGGCTTTACCGTCGGAGCAGAGCACATATTTCTTGCCGGTGTCAAGGTCATCGATTTCGGCAACAGGCGATGCGACGGCGGCGGTACCGCATGCGGCAGCCTCCTGAATCTCCGAAAGCTCCTCGACAGGTATGTGACGCTGTTCAACCTCGATGCCCATGTCGCGGGCTATCTGCATGAGGCTCTTGTTGGTTATCGAGGGGAGTATTGACTCCGAAGCAGGCGTGATATACTTGCCATCCTTGATTGCAAAGAAGTTGGCGGGTCCACACTCGTCAAGATATTTTTTCTCCTTCGGGTCGAGATAAAGCACTGCAGAATATCCGAGGGCGTGGGCACGTTCACCCGCCTCAAGACTGGCGGCGTAGTTACCACCCACTTTCCAGCGACCGGTGCCCTTGGGCGCCACGCGGTCAAATTCGCGCATGATACATATATTCGTGGGCTTGAATCCTTCCTTGAAATAGGGGCCTACGGGAGTGACGAGGATAAGGAACAGATATTCCTTCGCGGGCTTCACGCCGACCTGTGCCGACATGCCTATCTCCAGCGGGCGGATATAGAGTGACGCGCCGCTGCCGTAAGGGGGCACGAAACGCTCATTGAGCTTCACTACCTTTTTCACCATTTCGGTGAAAAGTTCTACCGGCACAGGCTCCATCATGATACCCTTTGCCGACTCGATGATGCGCTTGGCGTTCTCCTCCAGACGGAATATGCGAATCTTCCCGTCTTTTCCGCGGAAAGCCTTCAGCCCTTCAAACACTTCCTGACCATAGTGCAGACAGGTGGCGGCAATGTGCATGTCGATAGTCTCTGACTGCGACACCTCGATGTCGCCCCACTTGCCGTCGCGATAATAGCAACGCACGTTGTAATCGGTGGGCATATACCCGAATGACAGGTTGCCCCAATCTAATTCATTGTTCATAGTCAAGTTTATGACAGGTTATAGCCGCGAATTTAGCGATAATTATTTAAAGCACCACGCTTTCCCCCCGAAAATCTCACGCAATCCTCCCGCACTCTATTTCGTTTTTTAGGAATTGGAACACATATACAGCTCCTTGAGAATACAATCCACAGGCAGGATCATTGACTTTTTCAAAAGTTTTTGACCTATAAAGTTCATCAAGCATCCCAATGTCACTAACTTAAGGTGCAAGAACCATAAATCCCCTTCCGGGGATTCATCTCGTTAACCGCGGGTAATGCCGAAGGCATACCCGTGGCTCAAGAGCCTCTCCCCTTGGTTCAACCCCGTAGCGGGTTGCATAGCCACTTGATTAGCACATATTTATACAACCCGTTTCAGGGTTGTATAGTGTGGTAGGGCATGATTTCCACGAGTGCCCCATCCGGGGCTACCCGCGGTTAACTCTCTCTTGCCCATTCCGGGCAAAATCGTTAAGTCATTAAAATGGATTGCAGGAAAACCAAGATAGTGTCACGATTACGGGGCGGCTCAGTGGCTTTCAGGGATTATTTTATTTAATGTAATCGCCGGGGCATCGGCAGTGGACACGGAGTCGGCATCCTGTCTCAGCAACACGTTGACCAGATTTGTATCGAATGGCTGATTGACAGCCATTAAGAAAATATCATCGGGAGCCGCGCCGTAGAAAACATACTGGGTAAGCTCCGTCTTTCCCGGTCCGACAAGGATATAGGGCATCTCATCGTCATATCCGACAGGAAGCATCAGGCTCGGAACGGTATCGCCGGAACCCGGCTTTACTATATTTACAAACATTGGCTCGCTCCCATCGTTTTCAATCATGAAATGCCATAGGGAATCAGTTTCCTCCCTGACGACCCTGCATCTCAATGAAGGATTTTCCGGTGCCGACGACTTGCGTATAATCCCGGCGATAGCACCCTCGATTCCGCTACCGGCACTTTGGTCACGGTAAGAAACGCCTTTGCGCGGAGTACGCTTCTCCGTGTCATGATTCCACACTTCCATCACCTTACGCGCAACAGCTGCGGTGGTATTGTCGGAATTGCGGCGCGCCTGCCTGATAATTTTCCTGACGGTCATTTTACCCGTCTTTTCCGGTGAGTGATAGACTGCCTTGGTCTTTTCATCGAGAATGCTGAGCTTCGAACCTGCCGTCAGTTGAATGACAGTGTTGTTGTCGACATATTCGTAAGGCTCTGCGGCATGAGTGCCGGCGGCGTCATTTACTGACACTTGCCCCGTCACATTCAGAACCCGCAGTTTGGAACCTGCAGGAATCGCCATTATCACGAGACACAGAAATGTGAGAATATAATGTTTCATCGCTTATGAGATTTCTTGTGAAATTTATGGTTTATAAACGCTTCCGCACCACACCAGATATCGACAGCGAGAGCTGCGGCACCGACCATGAGCAGCGGGCGCGAGAAATTGATGCTTAGTCCTGTGTGAAGATATATAAAGGTGCCACCGGTCACTATCAGCAGGAGCAATGCAATCTGAGAGACACGCATGATTAACTGTCCGCCGCGCCATGACTGACTGCGCAGATTCAGGAACACGAACAATGTACAAAAAACAATGGCAAGCAGCCAGTCAAACCATTCGGGAGAGTTCCTTACATCGCGGAATGAATCAATCATTGTCGCCACGGAGGTAGCATGAATAAGCGTCCCGGACATCTCCGCCGAGACCGGCGTGGAGTGCATGTCGGCGGCATCAGAGAGTGTGCCGATAAATACAGCCCTACCTTTGATAATCTCGGGATGAAGGGCAAGCTGTTCGGGCTTCAGGATATGGAAATCATAATGACCGTAGTGTATGAGACCATGATTGTCGGCAATCTTTCCCACCGGCAATCCGGGACGAAGAATCCGCGCCACTTTAGCCGCCATCGACTCACCGTCGGCAAGAAAACGCACCGTATTGGAAGCACCCTCGGTATATAATTCGACATGCCCCTCGATTAGCTCCGGCACCTGATTATATATATATGCCGTAGTGTCGGGAACTACGGTCAAAATGCCGGAATCAAGCACATCGCAAAGAAGGGAATCAGTCTCCGGCTGCGGAAACCCCCACAGGAGATCGATTGCAATCACTTTCGGGTCATAAAGCGTTATCTCGTCGATAACGGAGGCTATCTCACGACGCGAAAGACCATCTATAGGCACCAGCACCACATCGTCACACAATGTGCGTACACTGCCCGCTTGCTCGACCATCTGATAGAAGTCGCCGGTCTCAAAATCGGCAGCCTTGTCAGCCGGGACAAATGAGCCAAGCTCTCCGAAATCATACAGCACCAGCCATGCCATGACAAAGGCCAGCGTGACGATAGCCGGAAGACGCAGAAGCGGAACTATGTGATGCAACTTTTTCATGAAGTTCAATCAATTACAACAAAAGCCGCCCAAGAGGCGGGATTATCTCCACCATGCGCGGCACACGCATCGGCAAGCGCCTTCCTCAACGTGCTCCCTTTCAGAAGTTCCTGATAAAAAGCGGTCATGATACGCTGTGTAATCACATCGTCAACCGACCATAGCGACATCACTATGCTGCCGGCACCGCTCTGCTTGAAAGCACGTGGCAAGCCGAAGACACCTTCCGCCTCGATGTCGCCCAGACCGCTCTGACACGCGGAGAGCACGACCACACGGCTGCCGCTCAAATCCATACGTGAAATCTCGGCCGCCGTTAGAATACCGTCATCGACACCGTCACGCAACATCATATTCTCGCGCCAATGATTGTTAGCGCCTGAAAGCACCAGTCCGCTACGGAGCAATGACGACTCCTCTTCCGGAGACTGCGACGGGATATAGAAGCCGTGGGTCGCGACATGCAGTATCCCCGGAGCATGACCCGACATTGACTTAAAATAATCCTCCGTACCCTCATCGGCGGTCACTGTGACAGGCTCACATTCCGACGGGTCCAGCACTTCGGCAATCGCCAGCATTTCCCGCCGTGTGCCGGGAAGATACGCCCAAGGCGAGATGCCGTGACCCAACCGCAGTGAGTTTCCCGCCCCTAAAGCTTCATAATCGGCATCAAGATCGACATTATAGTCCAATCCACCCCACACAGCCACCTCACCCTGCATCGGGATAGATGAAGACACCAACGCCCTGGTAGAGCTGACACGCACCACATCAAAAGTACGGCTCACGGGTTTACCGTTTAAAGGAAGATGCTCGAAAGCGATACTGTGATATATGCCGTCGGGCGATATGTACAGCCTGCCGGAACTATTGAAATGCTTCAGAATCGGCGACCAAAACGCACCGGCGAGCAATGTCGAATCGGCATAGATCGCATTACGGTCAAGTGACTCGACCATCGTCTGCGAAGGCAGCGGTTCGACTATCACATTTCCATCTCGCCCCATGATAAGAGCCTCGTAGGCATAATAGCCGTCAGTACCGACATGGCGCACTATCTCCACGGCACGGTCATTCTCCCCGAGACGCCCGCAAATTTCCGCAATGGAGACTGACGCGCCACGGGTATAGTCGCCTATCTGAGCCACGCGCCGTTGGATGTTTCGCTCGATTGCCGCGATTGCCGCATTGTTGGCGGCATCGCGCGGCTCACTCAGACGCAGCTGCAGCCGCTTGAAGTCGGCTTGCAACGCCGTATCGCCCGACTCGGCTATAATGGTGCGCAGCCGGGTGGAGGTATCAAGCAAAATCCCCTTGTTGGCGAGAGCCGCCTCATAGCGCAACACGCCCACCTCACTGTCAGGCAAGCGCAGTCCGTGGATATTGTCAAATATGTAATACTGCGACTGCCAGAACTCGTGACGCTCGCTGTCGGTCATATACACGAAATCGTGTTGCATGGTGTTACGCAGGTCATCGAGCAGCCCACTGTATAACTTTATCGCCTCGCCGGATTGTCCGACATGGTAAAATGACCTTGCCATGTTATTTTTTATAGTCCTGTTCAAGTCGGGGAACATCTCCAAGTCGATATATCCGGCAGCCTTTTCATAGCACTCCAATGCCTCGCGGTGCATATCCTTGGCGGCATAAGCTGTGCCGAGGTCGGCGGATGTCACCGCAAGCTGTTTATAGTTTTTCCCGGCGAGGTACTGCGGCAAAAGTTCCTGATAAATCTTTATCGCCATATCATTGTCACCCGCATAGGAGTAAAAGGTGGCAAGCCTGTAAGCTACATCCCATCTCATAGCATCGCTTATGCCACTGCCATCGCCCATTTCCGACACAATGTCAGCAGTCTCGGCACATGCCTGCTCCATGACATCCCATTTCTTCACGTTTTTAGCACACTGCGCCTTATCCGTAGCCGCCAGAGCCGCCGCTCCCAGGTCACCGACAGTGCGAAGAATACCGATAGCCTCGTCGTACAGCCCCAGAGCCTTATCAGTGCTGCCATAAGAGGCGAGAAAAGCGGCATATCCGGTAAGATTTGCCGCATAGTTGTCGGGTGACGTGTTGACCCTGAGGAGCGAGACCCATGCACTGTCGGCACGGGCGAAGTCACCGGTCATGTCGTAATATTTTGCCACGGTGGCAAGCAACGGCATGGATGTGAGTGAGGTGTGACGCTCAGCAAAAGGGACTTTCTCGACTATGCCGGAAAGGAGCGCCCCATATTCAAGCAAAGTGGAGGTATCGCCCATTTCACCGGAAAGCTGCGCAATCTCCGACATCACCTGAACGCGCGATTTTGCCTGACCGGAAATGTCATGCTTATCCATGAGCGAAAGCTGTTCCTTATCCAAAGCAAGAGCCTCGGGGAAGCGGCGTTCGGTAATGAGCCTGTTATATCGGCGCACATACACCTGACGCATCTTATCGTACCAGTACTCACAGTCACGATGCCATGAAAAGGCGATGTCATACACTTCATCAGCCGCTTTGTCAAGCCCCGCACTCTCAAGCGTCTCAACCGCCTTGAAGAAGGCATCGGGGGCGAGATTATCCACTTTAAGAGCCGCCTTCACATAAGCAGCAGCCGCATCGCGGGGACGATTGAGAGCGCGACAGGCATTTGCCAGCTCATAATACACCTTGCCGTCGGCATCAGGGTTAGCGGCAACGTAATTTCCCAACAATTCCGCCGCAAGAGCGAAATCATCGTCAAAATACATAGCCGTGACAGCCTTTTCGAGCACCGCCTTTGCCTCAGCATCGGCTGACGGTGAAGCGGGAAGAGCCGGTGCGGGAGAGCACAGGACTACAACCCATATAATGAGAGAAAAAAGTCTACGCAACACTATTCGTAATAAGTATATTTATACATAGAGGTATAATCCTGCCCGTTGGCGGTAGCAGTGGCGCGGGCACGGTTACCATGCTCATCATAATCCTCGGTAGTTACGGTCATCTCCATCTCCGGGGCGGTATTGTCGGGCGACACGACCTTGCATCCGATAAGATGCCCATCCTCGTCATAGATATAATTGTAAACGGCAGTCTTACCATCGGCGACAACAACCTTTTGGAGAAGAGTACCGTTACCGTCATCATTATAGCCGACAAAACGGTTCTCGCCAGCCACGAATATGAAGCTATTCTTTTCTTTCATCCAACCGTAAGTAAGCTCGGCACCCACAAGGTTACCATCCTTGTCTGTGACAGTCGCGTTCACTGTACCATCGTCGTTCCATTTATAGACAGCAGTCATGTCCTTGGCGTTAATCTCCTTAATGACACGCCCCTGGCGGTCAAACTCAAGGTATTCGTGACCATATCCGATGCCCACACTCTTGCATGACTTGACGGGACCGCGCAGACCGTTGGCAATCACGGTCATGTTTTCAGTAGCGGAAGCAGCAACAGCACACAGGATAGCGATAAGGGTGATGAAATTTTTCATGTGAGTAAATGATTTGGTAAATAATATTTTCATGTATTTCACAAAGTTACAATAAAATATGAGACTTCACCTATTTTACGCGGGAAAAATCAAGAGGGTGAGAGGGCAACGTGGAGGGCGATGGCGCGGGTCATGAGGATGTCGTCGTGGTAGCCCGGCTTTGCCCCGTAGCGACCGGCGGCATCACACTCATACATATCCAGCTCGTCGCAGGCATCGAGGTCGCGCTCGATGTAGCCACCATCGCGCACAAGCCCGATGAGACGGGTAATAACCATCGTCTTGGTGGCACGGTTAGTGTGAAACCCGACGCGAGGCTCCGGGGCGAGGGTCACACGGTCGCGCGCCACACGATAATAGAGGTTGCGGTAGACGTGGTTAAGCTCGGAGAGGGTGAAGAGGGAGTTGTCGGCATCCTCGGTCTCAAGGGTGTTGCTCTCGATTACGAGAAGCGCCTCGTCGTACCACTGCGCGATAGCCGCCGCTTTCCATGTGAGCAGGTCATGGTCGATATGACCGCGCCACTGCGCCACCACCTCCGGGCGTCCGTCGGGAGTGATGGTGTCAATCACGGAAATCACGGAATAGTCGCTGCGGTCGGAGCGTCCGCCGATATCGACCGCAGTGACATAACGACTGTAGCACCTTCCGCCCGATTGCGGCCATTTCCACACTTTCAGCCGCCCGAGAGTGTCGTGACAAAACTCCTTGACCACCAAAGCGCCATAGCCCACGGGAGCAGAGGTGACGAGTTCCCCGACAGCGACAGGGTCGCAACACCCTTCCCGCAACGCCTCGACACCGGCAGGAGAAAACACTGAGCGCGACGTGGAAGCAAACGCCTCAAGGTCGTCGGAGGGGAACTCAGCCGCCATCTGTGCCGGGGTGGCATACTCGCGCCGCTTGTCGTGATACCACTGAATCTGCTCAAGAGTGCAACCTTTCTCCCAGAGAGCGCGCTCACGGGCATCCATGCCATCCCACAACGCGGCGGCGTCAGTGACAGACGAGGAATAGATGTCGATTTCGTGCCAGGGCACAAAAACGGCTGTCTTGTCGCTGTCGCCACGCTTCGAGCGCATCCATTCGGCATGAAAATAGTTGCCGACCCCGTTGGCGGTGCTTTCCAGTACAATCAGGGAGCAGTCAACGCGCGCCACACCGCCGCTGACAGCACGGATAAACGCCTCGGGCGACCTCATCGCCGAGTCACACCAGAAAGCGACCTCGCTGAGATGAGCCATCACGAAGTCAAAACCGCGCACGGCATCCTGGCGCTCGCTTGAAGCGAGGGTCACGCGGCAGTCACGCCCGGGGAGGACACGGGTGTTGATCGAACGCTCGAAAGGGCGAAACTCGGGTGCGGTCTCCTCCTCCCAAAGTTCCTTGGGATAATTGTCGAGCATCTTACCATACATGGCGCGGATAGCCGCCGATGTATCCTTGACATGGGCGCAGATGAGCGAGTGCCAGTTGCGTCGGAGGCAGCACTGTATCCACGCCATATACATGAGTATAAGTGTGGAGCCGCCCCACTGACGAGCCTTCAGCATAATCAGGCGTATAGGCTGCGCGGCGAGGCGCATGCCCTCCATGATGGAGAGCACACGACGCTGCGGACGGTTGAGACGGAGGCGCACATCGCGACCGGTGAGCTTGTCGCGAATGGTGACGCATGTAGCAGCCCAGTATTCAAAGTCGTGACGGATGCGGAGCCGCTTCCACGCCAGGGAGGAGGCGCGCACGACGGCAAACTGCGGGTCGTCGACCATCGTGACCGGCACATGTTCCAACGTGCCGTCGGGGGAGAGCAGCTCCCGGCGTTCACCACCCGCGCCTACGCCGGTGACCGGGTCGTAAGGAGTGGCGAGAAGCGCGTTGCGCCGCTTGTTTTCGAGGATAACGGAGTCAATCATGGTTAATAGACGAGATTTACCGCCGAGAGCGCGGAGCCGGCAGCCACGGTGCCCTCGATAGATACCGAAAAATAGATAAAAGGACATGGGAAGATAACAGGGAGAAGCAAGGGCGCGTCGACAGAGCCGTCGACCTCGACTGACGCAATCAGCGAGAGACAGCGCGAACCGTTGTCACCGTAAAGACTCACGGTGAGCTGCGCCGATGAGGAGACAAGATGCACTTCCACTCCCCGCAAGGCAAGCGGGACACCGCTGCGGGCGAGGCGCAGACGGCGTTGCCAGCGCACATCGACCTGTGACGCGGGTACACCGGGCGGCGCGAGAATATGAGTCGCCGAGCAGAGCAGCAGCCTGTGACCGTCGCCGATAACGGAATATTGCGCCGAACCGGGGAGAACGGAAGAATGCCATGAGCCGTCAGGGCTGCGCACCCTCAGCAACGTGGCACCGGTGACGCAGTAAAGCCGTCCGGTAGAGCCACACCATCCTATAGCGGAAGCAGACACAGAGTCGGCTATCACCTTTGCGCGCGAACCTCCGACAGAAAGTAGATTGCGCCCGGAGAGAGCATATACACCATCGGGCGACCATGCGACATGACGCGCCGAAACGACACTGCGTGAGTCGATGAGATGAGCCGATACTGCTTTCATTGCGGCACTCACGGCGACGGCATGGATGCCTGCCGAGCCGAAGATGTAGAGATGACGGCGCGCGAAATCCCAGCTGCTTGACGAGCGAGAGGCGGGGGTAATCGCCGCAATAGTGCCGGAGGTTGCCTCAAGGGCTGAAACGGGAGCCAACGGGTCGGCGAAAAGAGCGGATAGAATCAACCCCGGATGACGGCGGAAATTGCGGCGCACGAGAATCGCAGCTGAAGGGGAAGAGGGGGTAGCTAAGGTAGCTAAATTAGCTAATATAGCGGCGGAGGAGGAGACACCGGGGGTGAGGGGAAGGGTGAGGCGGGTGGTGCCTGAGGGACGGGTGATTTCTATCTCGATGAGGCGCGCAGCCGGATGGGGATATGATATGAGCTGCGAGAGCTTTACGGGAGCATTTGCGGAGCCGCTTTCCTCGAAGGAGAGGATTTCATCGTCGGAGCCGTCATCGGAGGCGATAGTTACGCGCACCATAGCGGACCAAGGCTCCGATGCGGCGACTGCGGTAGCCCACGCCGACACGCCCTGCGGGAGGGCATTGAGCGGCGTGATGTCGCCCCAAGTGACCATATCGCCGTCGACACAAGCTGTAGCGGCTGAAAAGGCGTGAGGAGCCGCCCACCGGAGCATTGCATCGGGGGAAGGATTACGCGTGGAAATCGCGCGCAAATATGAGTCGCAGAGCGCGGCTGACATGACTTTCGACGGACCGATGGCATAGACGCTCTCCTGCGATGCCACACCGCTAAAATAGCTCAGGTCGATGACACATGAATCACAATCTTTTTCCTCGATGCGGTCGAGCAACCCCATGACCATCGACCCGAAACCGGGATTCTGCGGGATTGAAAGGCGCAATACGGGCGCAGCGGAAGTGCCGGCAAAGGTCATGTCGAGCGGAGAGTTGACGCGGGAGCGCGAAAGTGGACGCGACCAGAACACGCGCGCCCTTACGGCATCGCGCCAGTCGGATGAATCACGTGGAGGCACGACAACAGTAAGACCGAACACGGGAACGGAGAGCGAGGCATTAACAGTCGAGATATAGGAACCTCCCGACTGATTAACATTAACATCACAGGATAAGGGTGAATCAAAGCCGTCAGGCTCGACGAGCACGGGGCTTGACCGATATAGCACCCTACCCTGCGCATCGAGCAGATGATACCAGGCGAGCACCGGGGCGGCATAGCAGTCATCGGCGGCGGCAGAGGTGAAACAGCGGTCGCAAGCGTCGGTCACGGAGGCAGCGAGGGCACGGCGGTCGGATTCGTCGAGCGGTCCCGCCCAATGGGTGTAAGAGCCTTTGAAGGTGACCTGCGGCACACGGGATGAGAGCGCAGGACGGCTGACAGCACGGAAAGAGATGGAAGGATACACGGGACGCTCGCCTATGACGTTGATTTTGTCGGTGGAGAGGTCGTAATCGACAATCCAGGGACCGAGCTTTGTCATGAAGATGAGGCGCGAGCCGGTGTCGGCGAGTGTGAGGAAATCGGCATGGAGTGTGCCGAGAGGTGTCGAGCCGTTGCTGTCGGAGATGGAGAGATTGCGACCGGAGAGCATGAAGACGCGGGTGCCGAGCTGCGGGGAGTATTTGATGGCGACAGGGAGAGCGCCGGGAACGGGCGGTGTCGCGGGCGGGAGGGCTTCGGCGAGGAGGGTATCGCCGGGAGCAGTCACGAGATTTTTCACGATGAAATCGGTGTCGTCAAACCGATAGCAAGCGGAGAATGCAGGGAGTGTATTCATAGTATAGATGATTTTTTGTGGCAAAGATAAGGGGCGCTGGAGGGGCGGCAATGTAGAAATGGGGAATTTTTTCGCTTCAGCTGAAGCGAAAACGAGGAATGATGAGGCGAGCTGAAGCTCGAGAGCTAATTTAGCTACGATAGCTATTTAATAAAAAAGCCCGGCGGGTGCCGGGCTTTTTTATTGGGGGAATTTTGATTAGTTTTTGGCGCGCATGATGCCGTCGATGGCGTAGGTGTTGATTGCGGTACCGGTAGTGCGGTTGATGTCGCCGCCGGTTTCCCAGTAGCAAGGAACACACTCGTTATGGAGAGCTGCGCGTGTAACGACCTCATTCCAGTAAGCGCGAGAAGCCTCATGCTTAGCGACATCGAGATCAGCGTATTTGTCAACGGTACGAATCATCGGGGCATACTCGCCGAGGATGACGGGATAGCCATTGTCAACAAATTTAGCTTTCATCTTGGCAAACTGAGCCTCAACACCAGCCTCGTTCATGTAAGTGCCGTTGTTGTGGATGCTGCCGGCAACGTGGTTGTCGCTACCGTAGTACCACCATGTCTTGCCCCAGTCGGCATCGTCTTCCATGAGAGCGAACTGATAGGGATCGTAGAAGTGAATCTCAACCATGAGACGGTCGGCAACAGCGTCAACAGGCATCACGTAAGAGTCAGCGACAGTAGCGTCGATGTTGGTCTGCGGGCCCTGCACGACGAGAGTACGGGTAGCGTTGTTACCGCCGGTAGCACGTACAGCGTCGATAAATGCCTGCTCGTATTTGGTAAGAGCCTCAAGAGCGGGAGCACTAATTGTGCCGTTCATTCCCGGCTCGTTCAGACCGGCGAACACGAGGTGCTCATCGAAAGCGTTGAACTCGTTGGCGATCTGAGTCCACACATCGGCAAGCTGCTCGGCGAGTGAAGAGTGATAGCCTTCTTCAAGACGGTTTTCAATCCAACCGTTATCCCAATGATCGTTAAGGATGACATAAAGGTCATTGTCGATACAGTAGCTAACAACCTGCTTTACACGTGCAATCCACTTGGGATCGATGGTAGTGGTTACAGAGTCATTGCCCATCACGTCCTTAACCTTCTCATAGTGGCTTACCCAAGCGCAAGGGATACGTACAGCATTGAATCCCATAGCCTTAATACCTGCCACATAAGTGGGGCTTACCTGCGGATTACCCCAAGAAGTCTCACCATCGGGAGCTTCGAGAGTGTTACCGATATTGACAGCGACACCCATCTTCTTTGCAATCTCAGCAGCAGTGCTCTGCATGGGGAGATTACCGTAGTTAAGATTGTAGTCGAGTGCGCCTTCCTGGCTAACAGTAATGAAGCGGGCTGAATTGAACGCGCTGATGGCTATAGTAGCAGAACGGGGAGCCTGCATATTGCCGTTGGCATCCTCATTAGGCTCGATTACGAAATTGAGCTTGTAGGTGTTATTTTCACCGGCAACGGGGTCGCTGACAACAATCCAAGAAGCATCGGCAGAAACGGTAGGGCGAACCGATGCAGTCACATCGATTGACCAATCCTGACCGGCAGCGGGGACAGCAAGCTCGGTGACGGGGACAGCCACCTCATTTATGACGGTAGTGTCGTCGTCATCGCAGGCGCCCATGGAGAAACCCAGGGCGACTGCCGACGCAGCTAATAAAAATGATTTAAATTTTATCATTGTATAAGTCTTTTCTTAAGGTTAAAAATCATTCAACAACAGAAGGCACATAAACCTTTATACCTGATACCTTGACCTTGCTTGTGTCAACAAGATCTTTCCAGAGGTTGTAAAGTTCGATAGTCCAAACGACAGCACCTTCGCAGAAGCCACCAAGATGAGCCTGCACGGTGTAATGACCGTCGCCTGTAACCTGAGCAGCACCGGCAACAGCACCACCCCAGTAACTTGGATCCCAACTTGCATCGGCAAACGAAAGCTCGGTCTTGTAAGGAGTGCTTGCGCCCTCTACGAGATTACCGTCGATACCTTCAATATCAAACTCAACTGTCATAGTACCGGCAGAGAAAGCAAGCCAAGAATAGTCAACGCCAAGACCCTTGGTGTCGCCATACTCGTTGTAAATCTCGATACGACCGTCAACGCCGTTACCATCCTTGTTGCCAAAGACACCGCTACGGCTGTCAACGGCAACCTCAACTATAGGCGACTCCTTTGCATCAAGATTAATGCTTTCAATCTTCACCTTAATCTTTTCGGTATCGACAAGATCCTGCCACAAGCCGTAAAGCTCAACACACCAAACAACGGCACCGTTTGCCACATCGGCAATCTCGCAAGATACAGTGTATGTGCCGTCACCGTTAACGATATCCGCCCACTGCGGAGTACCACCCCAGTAGCTCGGATTCCAGTCAGCATCGGCGAATGAAAGCTCTGCCTTGTAAGAACCGGCAGCACCTTCCACAAGATTGTCATTGATACCTTCAATAGAGAAAGTAACCGACATATTGCGGCTGAAATAAACATCATCAATATTTACAGGGGAATCAGCCTTAGTATCGCCATACTCGTTGTAAATCTCGATACGACCGTCAACACCATTACCATCCTTGTTGTTGAACTTCACCTTATCGCTGTCAACAGCAATCTTACGGAATGAACGACCTGCAACGGGGCGAACAGAAAGAGCCTGATAAACGGGGGCGTTGATACGTGAGTTGTTAGAGTTAGAGAAATTATATGCAACTGAATATTTATCAGCAGCAAGCGATCCGGTCTGATAGTATCCCATAGCACCAGCCTCAGTAACATCATTCACTGTGCGGCTACCTGCAGCGGGGAGGAAGATAGAATTCCCGTTAGGACCGGTAAGCTTATAACCAGCCACACCGTCAACGGTTGTCCACTCCTTAGTACAACTTGTGAAAAGTTCACGGAACTGCTCGGCAGAGGGAAGAAGGAGCTTGCTGTCGGAAGCAACAGCAGCCACGTCAAGTTCAGTGTCATACAGGTTGGCAGAACCATAATATTTGGTAATGGTGGTGTTAAGTACACCAGACACATCGCCGAAGCCATAGTAACCGCCAAGCTCAGACTCAGAAGTAGCACCGAGGTTATACTTAGCCCACTTCACGGAAAGACCGAGGTCAACGAGATCATTGTCAAAATCGACCTCATAAGCGGGAGTTGTGAATGACTTCACCTCACCGTAGATAACGCCTGAACCAAGGTCGGCATAACCTGCATAATAGTAAGTGCGGGTAGGCACGAGACCCTTCATAGTCAAAGCAAAATCAGAAGCACCGGCAGCAGCGGGGACAATAAGACCTGCGCGAACTTCCTCCTCATCATCGAAGGGAGATATCACGATACCGTAGGTAGCATCGGCAGGAGCCCCGGTAACAGAGGCGCCAAGAAGAGCGGAGAAATTACCGATTTCAGCAGCATCCTTAGTGGTGACCACAGCATCGGTAGTAACGATGCTCTTTACATCACCGGTAAAGGTGACACGGCCCTGGAGCTTTGCAAAAGCCTGATAGTAGATTGTAGTGCCATCGGCAAGACCGGTAAGCTCAGCAGTGATAACACCATCGACAATCGAGCCGGTGATATCCTGATTGAGGCTTCCCTCCTCAGTACCGTAGTTGAAACCTACGGTATAAGAGGAAGGAGAACTGTTTTCAAGCCCTGCGACAGTACCGTGCAGGGTAGCGGTAGTGGCGGTGACATCAGCTGAACCGGTCACAACCGACTGTGCGTCGAGAATGGGGGTAGTGTTGACGGTTATGTCGTCATCGTTACAAGCCGTGAAGGCAAGCCCCGCAAACAGCGACAAATAAAGAAATATCTTAGATTTCATAGAAAAATTCTTTAAAATTGGTTTATTCGATAGTCATCGAGGTAATTACGGGAGTAACTGCGGCAGCGTCTACATTACCGTCGGCATCAAGCGGAGAAGCCACGAGACCAGTCTGCTGAATACAGATTGACAGACAGCCTGCATCAAACGTGACAGCACCCGAGCCTGACGTATTATCGTAGACGATAGTAGTCTCACCACCAGTAGCAGTATTAACCGATACAGCGGTAGCATCATTGAATCCAGCACCATCAGCATTTGGCCACAAACCGGCACCTACGTTGTGACAAAGAATTGCCTTCGGCTGAGCGCCGGCAGCCCATTCCAGACCATCAATCTTGAATGTAATCTTGAGAATCTGTTTTTTCTTCACTTTCACAGAAGTAATGTCGAGAGGCCATGTCTTGTCACCTGCCCAAGCGTTGAAGAGCTCAATACGGTAACAGTTGGCATTACCGCTGTCAAGATATCCTTCAAGAACCGAATTGTCGACAGGAATAACAACAGGACCGGTAGCACCACCACCGATAGACTCAGGAACAAGGTTAAGAACGATGTAACGATTGACAGTGCCGTTCTGGTCAGTTCCGTAAGGAACACCGAGCTGTAGACCGTCGTCTACATTGCATTTGAATACCCGGAAGTCGGTGCCTGCAACCTTTGCATTACCTGACTTGAGAAGGGTCACCTCATCGTTGAAATGAATCTGACCGTCGGCGGCAGAGAAAGAAGTTTTAAACGCTTCACCAGAGTAAGGCTTGTAGAAATCATTTTCAATGACAGCCTTGAGACCGTCACGGGTAAGTGTCAGATTAAAATCGCCGGTATAAGCGGGGCAATCCACTGTACCATAAAGATTCTGAGTCTCCCATCCATTTGTACCGGTACCATTCCACTGGATGATATCGTAAGGAGTATCCTCGTCAAGATGATAGACAACCTCAGCAGCCTCATAATTCACGTCGTTGCTTGAAACGGTGAAGAGCAGACGCTCAAGGATATCATTCTTATAGTAGTCTTCGTAAACCGGGAATTCGGGCTTAGCCTCCTCAATGAGCTCCGGACCGAGGGGAATGGTCACGGTGCCATCCTGCACATCGGCAGCAACGAAGTTCCATACAAGCCACCAGGGACCCTCAGAGTTGGTACGCATGGTAGCGAACTGCAGCACGTAAGGTGTACACTCGATAATCTTGATGTCCTGAGTATAGTTTTCACATACACCGTCGAAGCCCTGATTGTGCATGGCGTAGGTGCCATTGTTGAAGGTGATTGTGGGGCGCTTGGGGTCGGAGATGTTAAGAGAGAAAGTACCCTCGGCAACTTCTTCGCCGGAAGCGGTCTTACGCATCTGGGTAAGAGTACAACCCTTGACGGGGTCAAGACCGAAAATCATATAAGACTCCATATAGGGGTCGTCGGCGGGAATGAGCCAGCTCTGGAAACCGGGGTCCCAGTTAGGCGCCCAATTGTCGCTGCCGAAAAGGAGGTCCTTATTTTCGACACCGTCGTTTTTCACATGGTCGGGGTCCAAGTACATCACGGGAGCGGAGCCGTAGCCCACACCGTAACTGCGATCCATGGGAACCCACTTCTTAGGATTGCCGTTGCCATTCTCGTCGACACCGCCTGCGAGGTTGGTCCAGATAGGGTCGGAAAGCATCGAGAAGTCATTCTGGGGCACATTGAACTTATAGGGATTGCCATATACGGGGCCAGCCTGAGTCATGACACCGAAGGTGACCTCGTAGTCGCCTGCAAAAGGCAGGTCGATAGTATAGTCGGAAGACTGGGAACGCCCCTGAGGAGTAACCCAGAGGGGAGTCACGCCTTTCATCTTAGACGTGAGATGGATGACATTGGGATTTTCCGCGTCGGGCTTCACCTCGAAAGCATTGCCCTGCACGAGCTGCGCGGGGTCAACGGAAGCGGCATCCAAGCTGTAGTCATCGTCGGAGCAAGCGGTAGCCACACATAGCATAGCCGACGCTGCAAGAAATGAATAAAAACAGTTTAGCTTCATAGTCTTTTTTTCTGGATTTAAATTTCGCAAAATCAATAAAGTGTTAAAGAGGGAATGAGGATAAAGGGATTCATCATAGGAAGAGTGGAAGGAGTCAGGCGGTGCATATCGCCTTGACGTATAGAACAATCGTATGCTTTCAATCTTCCAAACGATGAAATCGCGCGCATATTGCGCGTAACCTTTTATTTTATAACCTTTTAACTTTTATTTGCGAAGTTAATAATTTATGATTAATACCAGCCTTCGTTCTGTTTAAGGACACCATTGGACAGCGTTATCTGATCCTGGGGAATCTGGTTGAGACCCTTGGTCTTGATAATTTTGTCTTTGTTGTAAGTCACAGTACCGGCAACACCACCGTTAAGCACATTGCCTCCGGTAGCAGCTACAGCGTCGGCGAGAACCTGCACACCCTGGCGGAGGAGGTCCCAGTAACGGATGCCCTCGAAAGCAAGCTCGCGAGCACGCTCATCCATGATATTCTGCTGAGTGAGGGCGAGAGCGGGGAGACCTGCACGGCTGCGCACGGCGTTGAGATGATTGGCACCCTGTGCCGAACCAAGCTCTGCAGCCATGAGAAGCACGTCGGCGTAGCGCATGAGCACCCAAGGCTGAGCGTTACACTCCTGGAAGCCCTGTGTACCTGTGGGGTTGGTAGCTGGAAGCCCGTTGCCGAATACGAGGGGAGTATATTTCTTGACGGTGTAACCGGTGTATTCGCGCCAGTCGTTGACAGAAGTCTGCCATCCGTCGATCTTCACGCAGCCTTCAGCCTCGAGGTCGATGACCGAAGCGGTGTAGCGGGGGTCGCCGCTGAGATACTTGTCAAGGAAAGCGGGAGTGATGTTGCAAGCGCCCCATCCTTTGCCGTAACCCTTATCGGTGTCGTTGAGGCTACGCATACCCATCATTACAAGCCAGCGGTTAGAGTCGTTGTTGCCGTTATAGTCCTGAGTCGGGGTGAAGTTCTGGGCAAGAATCACCTCAGAGTTGGCGTCGCCGGCATAGGTAGAAGTCTCAGCCCATCCGAGCTCGCCGGGTATCGGGTCGAGAGAAGCGGCAGGCCAGAGATTCTTGAAGTTGGAAACAAGCGAGTAGTTGCCGCTTGCAATCACATCTTCCACAGCTGCGAGAGCCTCAGCCTTAGTGCAGGCACCGGTAGTCTCGCCAGCCTCGTTGGTGAAACCGGGGTCTTTTCCGTAGTAACCGCTATAGAATAAGTACACGCGCGCAAGCATAGCCTCGGCGGCATACTTTGTGATACGGCCGAAATTGTCGGTGCCGAGATTAGCGTTAGCCGGGATATTGGCGATTGCATACTTGAGGTCGTCGACAATGAGGGCATATACTTCGGCGGGGTCGGCCTGTGTACGGTTTTCCTGAGAAGGAGCAGTGAACAAGGGAATGTTGCCCCACATACGCACCATGTCAAAGTACAGGATGGCGCGGAGAGCATGAGCCTCGCCCATATATAGACCTTCGTTGGCGGGATTGCTCCACACATAGGAGTGGGTTAGCATCTCATTGCAACGATAGACGGCGGCGTAATATACCTTCCAGTTGGTAGAGAAATACTGGAGGTCGGAAGGAGACTGTGCGGGGTCAAACTGGTCGAGCATCTGGAATCCGCGGCCGTCGCCATTACCGGTTGAGCCGTAACATTCATCGCTCATGACTGTAGCCTGGAGGTATATATTGGCGCTTCCGGGATTGGAAGAAATCTGACGCCATCCGTCGTAGCAGCCGATGAGGGCGCGCCAGGCGTCGCCTTCGGTGCGATAGAAGTTGCCGGTGGTGGACTCTGTCTTTGACGAGACGTCAAGGAAGCTTTCGGAGCAAGCCCCGAGGCTGAGCGCAGTAATCACCACTCCGGCGGTCAATATGTTGGATTTGAATCTTTTCATTGTATATTCAAAGTTTTGTAGTTTTCAATCTTAGAAAGCAAGGTTAACACCAATCAGGAATGTGCGGGGACGCGGATAGTAACCGAGGTCGACACCCGATACCCAGCTCTGAGTACCGTAACCGATTTCGGGGTCCATACCGTCGTACTTGGTGAAAGTAAGAAGGTTCTGAGCCTGGAAATAGAGGCGGCACTGGCTGCACCATTTCTGGTTCATGAGGGGAGCGAAGTCATAGCCGAGGGTGACGTTGCTGATGCGGAGGAAGTCGCCGTCCTGGAGATAGAGGTCGCTGAACTGCCAGTTGATGTTGGTGTTAGTGACACGCGGAATCTTGTTGGAAGTGCCTTCACCTGTCCAGCGGTCGAGGATGCGGGTAGTGTAGTTGGCTTTCTGGTTAACCTGGTTACGGTAGCTCTGCACGAGCTTGTTGCCGGCAACACCTGTAGCCACGATGCCGAGGTCGAAGTTTTTCCAATAGAGGTTGATATTGAAGCCGTAGGTGAACTTGGGCATACCGTTGCCGAGGTTGACCTTATCGTTTGAGTCGATGATACCGTCGTGGTTGACATCTACATATATAACATCACCGGGCTTGGGAGATTCCTGAAGGATACCGTTGCCGGCAGCCACCCAGTCGTCAATCTGCTTCTCGTTCTGGAAGATACCGGCTGTCTGATAGCCCCAGAAGTAACCGATGGGCTGACCGTTTTCGGCGCGGTAGAATTCCTGAGAGTTGTCGTAGAGTTCGTTGGAGTTACCGTGGATGATACCGTCTTCGGTGGGGATTGAGCCTACCTTGTTCTTGTTCCATGCGCCGTTAACGCCTACGCTGTAAGAGAAGTCGTTGCCGATTACGTCGTTCCAGGTGATGTTGAACTCGACACCGGTGTTTTTCACGCTACCGCCGTTGATGAATGGAGCGTCGGTACCGGCGGTTGCAAGCACGGGAGCCACAACGAGCCAGTCTTTAGTATTCTTCATGTAGAAGTCGAAGTTGACGGCAAGACGGTTGTTGAATAGACGTGCGTCGAAACCGAAGTCGGTCTGCTCGGAAGTTTCCCAAGAGAGGTCGTAGTTGCCGAGACGGCTGGGATATGCACCCCAGTTGGTGCCGAGCACTGTGTCGTAGCCTGTGTTGTAGACACCGTTAGGTCCGAGATACTGACCGAAGAAGTAGTGAGTGTTCTGGGTCTTGATAGGAGCGAGGAACTGGTAGGGGCTGATGTTCTGGTTACCCACGCGACCCCAGCTTGCACGAATCTTGAGGAAGTCAAGCCAGCCGCGGGTAGCTTCCATGAATGACTCGCTTGAGATGTTCCAACCTGCGGAAACAGAGGGGAACCAACCGAAACGGTGACCGCGGGCGAAGTTGGAAGAACCGTCGCAGCGGAGAGTGAAGTTGATCATGTATTTTTCAGCCCAGTTCCATCCAAGACGACCGAAGTAGCTGACACGGCGTGTCTCATCCTTGGGATATCCGGAAGCACCGAGACCGTCGCCGGCAGAAGCGGCAGTACCGTTGCTGATCCAGGCGTAGGGCCAAGTGTCGAAGCCTTCCTTGAGGTAAGCCTGGTTGGCGCCGAGGTAAGTTCCGGAGTAGCGGTTAGCCTCCATACCGATGAGGGCGTTGAAAGCGTGGTCCTTGATGGTCCAGTCGTAAGAAGCGGTGTTGGTCCATGTCATGTCGAGGTCATGATTCATGTTCTGCGACACGCGGGTCTGCGAGAGGTTCTGGCTGTAGGGCGAGAACTGATAGAGGGGCGTGAAGCTGCGGTATTCCGAAGAAGAGTAGTTGACACCATATACAGTGCGTATGCGCAGATTCTTGATAGGCTCTACCTGGGCATACACGTTAGCAGAAAAGCGAGCCACCTTGTTACGGTTGTTGGTGTTGGTCATCATTGCGCCGTAGGGGTTGCCTTCGTTGGCATACCAGTCAGAGTCAGATGTGTCGTTGAAGGGAGAGCCGAACTTGCCGTTGTCGCTGTAGACGGGAGCAAGCGGGGTCATGTCAAACGCACCGCGGAGTGAGTTGTTGTACTGGTTTCCGACACCGATGCCGACGCTCTTCACATAAGAGAATGAAGCCTGCTCGCCCACGGTGATGATGCCGTCGAATAGCTTGTGGTCGGAGTTGATACGGAAGTTGTAGCGTGAATAGTTGGACACATCCTTGCCGCCCACGATACCTTCCTGGTCGATGTAGCCGAGAGAAAGAGCATAGGTAGAAGTAGCCGAGCCGCCGCTCACGCCGAGGTTGTAGCTCTGTGTGATGGCGTTGTCCTTGAACATTGTGTCAATCCAGTCGGTGTCGATGACGCTTGTTGGCTGACCGTCGGCGTTATAGTTCCAGATGCTCTTGAAGCTGCCCCAGTCGTAGGGAGCGGCACCGGAGTTGAGCATTGACTCATCCTGGATGGTCATGTATTCGTAAGCGTTGAGCATATCCATCTTCTTGGCTGCGCTCTGCCATCCGAAATATCCGTCGAAAGTGACCTTTGCGCGACCTTCCTTACCCTGCTTTGTTGTAACGAGAACAACACCGTTTGCAGCCTGCGCACCGTAGATGGCTGCGGAAGCGGCATCCTTGAGTACGTCGATTGACTCAATATCGGCGGGGTTGATAGTGTTGATGTCGCCGGGCATACCGTCAATAAGGTATAGAGGGCTTGAGTTGCCGGTGGTACCGAGACCGCGGACAGTCACCTTCATGCCTTCACCGGGCTGACCGGAGCTTGAAGCGATATTCACACCGGGAAGCTGTCCCTGCATAGCCTGCAGCGGGCTTGTGGTGTTCATCTTGGCGATGTCGTCGCCCTTGATCTGTGCGGTTGCACCGGTGACGAGCTTTTTCTTCTGTACGCCGTAACCGATCACCACCACTTCGTCAAGCACCTCGGAGTTCTCGGTCAAAGCCACGTCGATGCGTGGACCGGTGACTGTAATCTCGCGCTGAGTCATTCCGACATAAGAGAAAACGAGAGTCTGGCCGGTTTCCGCCTTGATAGAGTAATTGCCGTCAATGTCGGTGCTGGTACCTGCGGCGGTACCCTTAACCTGCACTGTCACACCGATGAGAGGTTCACCGTCGGATGCAGAAGTCACCGTACCGGTCACTGTCAGGGTGTCGGCGCTAATGAAGCCGACACTTGTCAACAGGCACAGTGTCACCAATGCAGCCCGGAAGAATCGTGACTTCCGGCAATGTTCCATTAGTTTTTTTCCCATTGAAAAATGAATTAAAGTGTTAGAATTAAAGTTTGTTTTAGGTTTGACTTATTCAGACTTAAAAAAGGCTAAATTTCTCGAACGTAAAAGTAGATTAAATCCTATTAACTTACTTTATGAAATGTGTCGTGAATGGGTACAATTACTCACGCGAGAGGGTTAAAATGTTACGTTAAGATGTATAAAATGTTTACTTAACATTAAAATGTGTTATATAGCATAGTTTTAACAGTGCAAAAATTGCGAAAATAACGCTACTTTTGGGTAAAATAATATCTGACATAGCACAGCTTTGTAAAATTTATGAAAATTCGTGAGTTATTAACATTTCTACTGCTTGCCCTTATAACTGATGCCTACGGCGCAAGTCTGCGCTTCAAACATATCGAAGCCACCGACGGACTGTCGGACAACAAAATCAACACGATTCTGAAGGACCGCGACGGATTTGTGTGGATAGCCACCGTGTCGGGTCTGAACCGTTATGACGGCTACAATATAAAGATATACCGCAACGACCCCGCCGACTCAACCTCCATCACCGACAACTATGTCGACGACATAGTGCAGGGAGCCGACGGAAGACTGTGGGTGAACGCCGGGAGCCGATATATAATGTATGACCCCGAGACCGACACATTTGACAACCACCCTGAACGGCTCCTTGCCACCTATGGTATTAAGGGACAGCCCACCAAGATAGTGGCTGACAACAAGGGGGAATGGATATATGTCAGGGAAGAGGGGCTTTTCCGTCATGCGGGTGCCAAGACCATGAAACTCGAGGGCATCGCGTCGGGTAACCGTGAAGTGACCGATATATGTCCCCTCAACGACAGCATCCACACGGCGATAATCGACAACTTCGGTGCGATAACCATCATCGACAGCGCGGGAAAGGTGACACGCCGCGACGAGACGATTGTGTCGGCGGCAAAGGGCGCCACACAATTCTGGCTCTTCGCTGACCGCGAAGGGCTTCTATGGGTTTACGGAAATACCGGAGTGTGGGTCCTTGACACGCACTCCGGAGGATGGATCCATCCTCCGCTGCCCGAGGGCATCCAGGGGGCGACAATCCGCGCTATCGCGCAGGATGACACCGGCAGGACATGGATCGGGCTTGACAACGAGGGAGTCGCGGTCATCGACAAAAGCGGAGGTGTCATGAGACTTGTCAACAACCCCAACGACATCTATTCGCTCGGCAACAACTCGGTGACATCGCTTCTCGCCGACAACAAGGGCACAATGTGGGTCGGCACCCAGAAGAAAGGCGTGTCGGTCTACAATGACAGCGAGTTTAAGTTTGACCTTGAGGCGATGCCCGATGTCAACTGCGTCGTGGAGGCGTCGCAACCCGGACAATACTGGATAGGCACCGACACCAACGGGCTTATGCTATGGGACCGCAAGACCGGGTCGCTCACCCCGGTCAACGACCCCACGGAAGGTACACGTCCCCATGCGATCGCCACAATCCTGAAAGCCCGCGACGGCTCGCTATGGATAGGCACTTTCAACAACGGTCTGGTACATTATACCAACGGACGGTTCATCCATTACAACAGCGCAGACGGACTACCCAACAATAATGTGTGGGCGATAATCGAGAACAACGACGGCACCCTCTGGACCGGTACTCTCGGGGGCGGTCTCGCGCTTATGAATCCGTCGACTCGCACTTCGGTCACCTACAACACCGAAAACAGCGAGCTCCCCTCCGACTATGTGATGACAATGAACCGCGGAGGCGACGGGAAACTCTATATCGGCACCTCCAACGGACTTGCCACCCTTGACCCCGTAACCAATAAGATTGTCGCCGTTAACGGCACACGCGACAACGGCACACAACTCGAGAAGAGGGCGATAGGACAGCTCTTCACCGACAGCCGCGGGCTGCTCTGGATAGGAACCCGCGACGGGCTCTGCGTCTATGACCTGAAGCATGACCGCATTTATGAAGTGCCCCTGCTCCCCGACCTCTCTCGCCCCTTTATCCTGGGCATGACCGAAGACTCGGCGCGCAACCTCTGGATAGGGGTCGACGGCAGTATAATAAACGTGACGGTAGCCCCCGACATAAACAATTCAGGCTACAGTTTCACGCCCCACGTGTATTCGGGCAAAGACGGGCTGCAGAACAGCACATTCAACCAGCGGTCTATGGCGATGCTCGACAACGGCGACATCGTGGTAGGCGGGCTATACGGACTGAACCGCGTATCACCGGGCAGCATACGCTACAACCTGTCACGTCCCAAGGTCATCTTCACCGACCTTGTGCTCCAGGGGGGCGAGCCGGTGAAGCCGGGAAAGGAGTATGACGGTCATGTGATACTCACCAAGACACTCAACCACACATCCAAAGTCACCCTTACCTACCGCCAGAACAGCTTCAACATATATTTCGCCACCGACAACTATATACTGCCGGAGCACACCACATATTATTATAAGCTCGAGGGCTTCCGCGACGAGTGGCTCGAATGTCCCGCCGGGATGCATCATGTCACCTACACCAACCTCAGCCCCGGCAATTACCGTCTGCTGATAAAGGCAGTCAACAGCGACGGCGTGGAAGGCGACTCGGAGCGGTCGCTCGACATCGTGATTACCCCGCCGATATGGGCGACAGTCTGGGCTAAGATTATCTACGTGATTCTTGCCATAGCCCTTGTGACCCTTCTCTTCATAGGGCTGAAGCACCACGAGCACAAGCGCTACATAAAGCGCCAGCAAGAGGAATCGGCGCGCAAGCAGGAGGAGCTGAACCAGATGAAATTCAAGTTTTACACCAACGTGAGCCACGAGCTTCGCACTCCCCTGACCCTCATTCTCTCCCCGCTCGAATCAATGATGCGCGACAATAACGACGAGCGCACGGCAAAACGCCTCAACACCATGCATGCCAATGCATCCCGTCTGCTTTATCTCGTCAACCAGCTCCTCGATTTCCGTAAAAACGAGGTTGCAGGACTCACGTTCAACGGGTCCACGGGCGACGTGATAAGTTTCCTCCGGTCAGCCTTCAACTCCTTTGCCGACGAAGCGGAGAAAAGAGGTATCGACATGGAATTTCACGCCAATGCCGAACGGCTCGAAATGCTCTTCGACGCCGACAAGCTCGGCAAGGTGATAGTCAACCTGCTCTCCAACGCCATGAAGTTCACCCCCTCCGGCGGCAAGATAGATGTCGACATCCAGGTCGTAGGTCAGATGCTGAGGATACGTGTCATCGACACCGGCTGCGGAGTGCCCGACGATGAAAAGACCCATGTATTTGAGCGTTTTTACCAGGGAGCCAACAACAAGGGCGGAGAAAGCGGCTCAGGCATAGGGCTGAGCCTTGTGAAAGAATACATAAGGCTCCACGAAGGCGATGTTTGGGTGCAGGACACCCCCGGCGGAGGCGCCACATTCAGCATAGACATCCCCGTGAAAACGGGAGTCGCCGCTCAAGCGACATCGATACCCCAACCTGACACCGAACAGCTTCCCGCCTCCACCGGCACCGATGCTGCCTCACAGCACCCTACTGCACTCCTGGTCGACGACAACCACGACCTTCTCGAGTTCATGCGCGACGAGCTCAGCCCGGAGTTCAACATACTCACCGCCTCCGACGGCACAGAAGCGCTTAAAACACTTGCCGAGCGGAAGGTCGACATCATAGTCACCGACCTCATGATGCCCCGTATGGACGGCATCGAACTGTGCCGGCGGTTGAAAACCGACCCGAAAACCATCAACATCCCGGTAATCGTGGTCACTGCGAAACAGGATGTGAGATCGGTGGTAGAGGGGCTTACCGTCGGAGCCGACGACTATGTGACCAAGCCGTTCAACAACGAGGTACTCCGGCTCAGGATGAAACGCCTTGTCGACCTTCGCCGCAAGGGAGCGACGCGCACCCCGCTGATGCCCGACCCTGAACAGGTTAAAATCACGTCGCTCGATGAAAAGCTTATCGAGCGCGCCGTTAAATATGTCGAGGACAACATCTCGCGCAGCGACCTCTCGGTAGAGGAACTGAGCAAGGCACTCGGCATGAGCCGTGTACACCTGTATAAAAAGATACTCCACATCACCGGCAAGACCCCTATAGAGTTCATACGCATACTGCGTCTCAAGCGCGCCACGCAATATCTGCGAGAGAGTCAGCTCAATGTGTCGGAAATAGCCTATCAGTTAGGTTTCAACAATCCGAAATATTTCAGCAAATATTTCCAGGAAGAGTTCGGCATATCACCGTCGGAATATCAGAAACGCGAAGGCATATAACATTTTGTACCCATAGGCAAAACAATTTCAGCGCCGCAAAATCATTTTTTACGCCAACAATCAACATAATAGCCACGTATCACCAGCCGACGATGCGTAACTTTGTAATGATAAAACCAAAGTCACAAACCAATAAATATGAATCCAAGACATCTAACCTTAACACTCGCCTCAGCGCTTCTGGTGACCTCATGTGCCACCCGGCCGTATGAGAAGTCTGATACCGGAGTCACTGTAAATGTCAGGGATGTCAACCCTGACGGCGCGCGCCTTGTAAGACTACAGGTACTTGGCGACAAGCTGATACGTGTCTCAGCCACCCCCGACAAAAAATTTGCCGACAATCAGAGCCTTGTGGTAGTGCCGCAAGAGTCCACACCCAAATTCGAGGTAGTAGAGACCGATTCATCGGTACAGGTTGTCACCTCACAGCTGATTGCCGATGTGCTTCTGTCGACAGGCGACGTGAAGTTCTACGACAGCGAGGGCAAGCTGATTCTCGCCGAAGACGAGGGGGGACGCCGTTTCACCCCGATTGAAGTCGAGGGCAAGAAAGCCTATACGGTAAGACAGCTCTTCGAGTCGGTCAACGATGAAGAAGGTATCTATGGACTCGGACAGCATCAAGCCGACGAGTGGAACTATAAGGGCAAAAACGAGGAACTGTTTCAATACAACACCAAAGTGTCGGTGCCCTTCGTAGTGTCGACCGACAATTACGGAATACTCTGGGACAGCTATTCACTCTGCCGCTGGGGCAATCCCGACGATTACAAGCAGCTTGGGGGCGTGTTCAAGCTCTACGACAAGGATGGCAAGGAAGGCGCACTTACAGGCACCTACGTGCCGGCACAAGGCGAACCGCTCGTGCAGCGTGAGGACTCCATCTACTTCGAGCACCTGATACGCGGCGACCTCGCCCATGTGGTAAATCTACCGAAAGACTTCAATTTCGCAGGGTCACACGTGACCTATGAAGGCTCTATCGAAGCCGACAAGACCGACCTGTACCGCTTCATCCTCTACTATTCGGGCTATCAGAAAGTATATCTTGGCAATGAGCTTATAGTGCCTGAACGCTGGCGCACGGCATGGAACCCGAACAGTTTCAAGTTTTCCGCCGAACTTGAGGCAGGCAAGCGCATACCCATCAAAATCGAGTGGGAGCCTGACGGGTCTGTGGCATATTGCGGTCTGCGCGTGTACAGCCCGACCGACCCCGAGGACCAGCTGAAGATGAGCTGGTGGGGCGAGATGCAGGAGCAGATTGACTATTACTTCGTCTACGGCGAGTCGATGGACGATGTAATCAGCGGTTACCGCACTCTTACCGGCAAAGCACCCATCATGCCGAAATGGGCAATGGGCTACTGGCAGAGCCGCGAGAAGTACAACACCCAGGAAGAAGTGCTGTCGACATTCACCGAATTCCGCAAGCGCAATATACCTATCGACAATATCGTGATCGACTGGCTTCACTGGAAGGAAGACTCATGGGGAAGCCACGAGTTTGACCCCGCACGATTCCCGACCCCCAAGGCGATGGTAGACTCCATCCATGACATGAACGGACGCGTGATGGTGTCGGTATGGCCAAAATTCTACGTCACCACCGACCATTATAAGGAATTTGACGAAAAGGGCTGGATGTACAAACTCGCCGTGGAAGACAGCATCCGCGACTGGGTAGGTCCCGGCTATCTCGGCTCATTCTATGACGCATACGACCCCGAGGCGCGCAAGCTCTTCTGGCAGCAGATGTATGAACACTATTATCCCCTCGGCATCGACGCATGGTGGATGGATGCTTCCGAGCCTAACATCCGCGACTGCACCGACATCCAGTACCGCAAGGACCTCATCACCCCCACCGCCCTCGGGCCGTCGACCGAATATTTCAACGCTTACGCCCTCATGAATGCCGAGGCAATCTACGACGGGCAGCGCGGCGTCGACCCCGACAAGCGTGTGTTCCTTCTCACCCGCAGCGGATTTGCAGGCGAACAGCGTTACTCCACCGCAACCTGGAGCGGCGACATCGCTACCCGCTGGGAAGACATGGCGGCTCAGATTTCTGCCGGATTGAACTTTGCGATGAGCGGTGTGCCTTACTGGACAATGGATATCGGCGGCTTCTGCGTTGAAAACCGCTACGTCAAGGGTCAGCAGGAATTCAACAAGACCGGCAAGGAGAACGCCGACCTCAAGGAATGGCGCGAACTCAACACCCGTTGGTATCAGTTTGGAGCATTCGCACCTTTGTTCCGTGCCCACGGACAGTGGCCTTTCCGCGAAGTGTTCAATATCGCACCCGAAAGCCATCCCGCCTACAAGTCGATACTTTACTACACCAAGCTCCGTTACCGCCTGATGCCCTACATTTACTCTCTCGCGGGCATGACCTACTACAACGACTACACAATCATGCGTCCGCTCGTGATGGACTTCCCCGCCGACAAGAATGTGCGCGACATCAAGGATGAATACATGTTTGGTCCCGACCTGCTTGTGGCACCTGTCTACACTTACGGTGCGCGCAGCCGCAATGTATATTTCCCCGTCTGCGCCGGATGGTATGACTTCTATACCGGCAAGTTTATCGACGGAGGTCAGACACTTGACATAGCCGCACCTTACGAGCGCATGCCGCTGTTTGTCCGCGCCGGCTCAATTCTCCCCGTTGGCGGCGATATCCAGTCGACTGCCGATGTATCGACCGAGCCGGTGACCCTCTTCGTAGCCGCCGGTGCCGACGGAAGCTTCACCCTCTATGACGATGAAGGCATCAACTATAACTATGAGAAGGGCATGAAGTCGACCATAAAACTTACCTACGACAATGCGACCTCAACGCTTACCATAGGCGACCGCGAGGGTGAATATCCCGGAATGGTCAAGGAGCGCAAGTTCAATGTGGTTAAGGTTGACGCTGCTCACCCGACAGGCTTCGACAAGGCTGCAAAGGGTAAAGTGGTAGACTACACCGGAAAAGAGATAAAAATAACCCTTGACTGAGTATAATTTCTTTGTAAAAAAGATTTTTGGGTTATAATCTGCGGGCGACTCGCGATGAGTCGCCCGCTTTGTGTATTGTGGTGAGTTTCAGTCTTCAGTCGTCAGATTTTAGTTGTTGGTTTTCAGAGAGGGCATTGAGATGGAAGGGATTTCCCGATAGGGATAATCTTTGTGTAGCCGTTGGTATCGCTTCGCTCAACCACCGGAAAGGGATGAATGTCAGGGATGTTTCCGGTAGGAATCATCAATCGTGCTCCGTGATGATTCCCTATCGGGAAACGATGACGGGAGGATGCTATCCGTGGGTTTCGCTGCGCTCAACCCACGGCTATTTATTGATTTTTCCTACGGAAAATTTGGGGGGCGTGAGACGGTCGCCCTTCCGGGCGACCCTACAGCTACGCGCTCCGAGCCCTCTGACAGCTGAAAACTGAAGACTGACCTGTCACTCATCAAGGAGCCCGGGGCGGAGGCGGCGTGTGCGCTCAACCGCCTGCTCATGGCGCCATTCATCGATGCGCGCCTGATGACCCGATAGAAGTATATCGGGCACTTTCCAGCCCTTGTACTCCGCCGGACGGGTATAGATAGGAGGCGCGAGGAGATTATCCTGAAAAGAATCGCTCAAGGCACTCTGTTCGTCGCCGATTGCACCCGGAATGAGCCTGACGATTGCATCGGTGATGACCAGCGCGGGCAACTCGCCGCCGGTAAGCACATAGTCGCCGATAGTGATTTCGCGCGTCACCAGATGCTCGCGTATGCGGTAGTCGACCCCCTTGTAATGCCCGCAGAGTATTATGATATTGTCAAGCATCGACATGCGGTTTGCCATCGGCTGCGTAAGCTGTTCGCCATCGGGGGAGGTAAATATGACCTCATCGTAGTCGCGCTCCTGCTTCAGGGCGGATATTGCGCGGTCGACCGGCTCAATCTGCATCACCATGCCCGCCTCGCCCCCGAAGGGATAATCATCGACCTTGCGGTGACGATCGGTGGTATAATCTCGCAGGTTGTGCACTACAATCTCGGCAAGCCCCTTGTCTTGGGCGCGTTTCAAAATTGAACATCCGAGAGGAGACTCCAGCATCTCGGGAAGCACGGTGATTATATCTATTCGCATACGTATCAAATTTTACACGACAAAGTTACAACATTTATACTTCATGGCAAAAGCCGCGCATTGCCACGACAGACAATCGGTTTTTATCAATAATTAACCAAGAGGGGGCTGATTTCACATTAATCATTAATCACGACGCGACAAATGAACAAAGCGGATAAAAAAACAATTATACATTATACAATAAAAGAAGGCAACAACATGTAGCATAAGAGATTTACCGAGATGACACCACCGCAAATATTATTAAAAAAATGTAATTACGGAAATAATTCCGTATTAAAACATCCACGATTAAAAAAAAGTCGCTAACTTTGCACGTGATACAATAGGTAATTGTCTCCAAGATTTAAGTAACGAAAAATTCAAGAACTCTATAAAAAATTTAATGTCTAACAAAATGAGCAAAATCGATTTAACACAGTACGGTATCACCGGTACTAAAGAAATCATTTACAATCCTTCCTACGAAGAACTCTTCAAAGAAGAGACTCTCCCCACCCTCGAAGGTTATGAGAAAGGCGTAGTGACCGAACTCGGCGCTGTCAATGTGATGACAGGTGTCTACACCGGCCGCTCACCCAAGGACAAATTCATCGTGCTCGACGACCATTCAAAAGACAATGTTTGGTGGACAACCGAAGAATATCCCAACGACAACAAGCCTGTGACCGAAAAGACATGGGACGCTGTCAAGGAAATCGCCATCAAGGAGCTTTCCAACAAGAAGCTTTACGTTGTTGACCGCTTCTGCGGCGCCAACAAGGACACCCGCATGGCTGTACGTTTCATCATGGAGGTTGCATGGCAGGCTCACTTCGTGACCAACATGTTTATCGCTCCTTCTGAAGAAGAGCTCAAGGACTTCAAGCCCGATTTCGTTGTCTACAACGCATCAAAGGCAAAGGTGGAGAACTACAAGGAACTCGGACTTAACTCAGAGACCGCAGTAGTGTTCAACATCACTTCACGCGAGCAGGTAATCATCAACACCTGGTACGGCGGCGAAATGAAGAAGGGTATGTTCTCAATGATGAACTACTTCCTCCCGCTCGAAGGCATCGCTTCAATGCACTGCTCAGCCAACACTGACAAGAACGGCGAGAACACAGCAGTATTCTTCGGTCTTTCAGGAACCGGCAAGACCACCCTTTCAACCGACCCGAAGCGTCTGCTTATCGGCGATGACGAGCACGGCTGGGACGACAACGGCGTGTTTAACTTCGAAGGCGGCTGCTACGCAAAGGTAATCAACCTTGACAAGGACAGCGAGCCCGATATCTACAACGCTATCTCTCGCGACGCACTTCTCGAGAACGTGACCGTTGACGCAGAAGGCAAGATCGACTTCAAGGATAAGAGCGTGACCGAAAACACCCGTGTATCTTACCCGATCAACCATATCGAAAGCATCGTTCGCCCGGTATCAGCAGGTCCGGCTGCCAAGAACGTGATTTTCCTTTCAGCTGATGCATTCGGTGTGCTTCCTCCCGTATCTATCCTTACTCCGGAGCAGACCAAGTATTACTTCCTTTCAGGCTTCACCGCCAAGCTTGCAGGTACAGAGCGCGGCATCACCGAACCGACTCCTACCTTCTCAGCTTGCTTCGGCCAGGCATTCCTTGAACTCCACCCGACTAAATACGCTGAGGAACTCGTTAAGCGCATGGAAAAGAGCGGAGCAAAGGCTTACCTCGTGAACACCGGATGGAACGGAACCGGCAAGCGTATCTCAATCCGTGATACCCGTGGTATCATCGACGATATCCTTGACGGCGCTATCCTCAAGGCTCCGACCAAGAAGCTTCCGATCTTCGACTTCGAGATTCCGACTGAACTTCCCGGCGTAGATCCCAAAATCCTTGACCCGCGCGACACTTACGCTAACCCCGAAGAGTGGGAAGTCAAGGCTAAAGACCTCGCTGAGCGTTTCATCAAGAACTTCAAGAAATACACTAACAACGCTGCCGGCAAGGCACTCGTTGCAGCAGGTCCTCAGCTCTAATCGAGCCTGACTGACAGATAAAAGACAGGGCGTATCGCTATCGATACGCCCTGTTTCTTTTTATTGGGAGACCGGTGTGGGCGAGCTTCTACTCAATGTCGCTAACTTAAGGCGCAGGGAGCCATAAATCCCCGAAAGGGGGATTCATCCTGTTATCCGCGGGTAATGCCGAAGGCATACCCGTGGCGCAAGTACATCTCCTGTTGACTCAACCCGGAGTTGGTTGCATAAGTATCTCATTAGCATATATTTATGCAATCCGTTTCAGGGTTGCGTTATTGTGGGGGCATCGCTCTCCACGGGCGCACCTCCGGCGCTGCCCGCGGTTACCGACATCTTGCCCTTTCAGGGCAAAATTCTTAAGTTAGTGACATTGAGCTTCCACTCGTCCCTATAGCTACGCGGTGATTATCAGGATTATTGAGTGATGCATAGGAGTGGATGGCGTTCAGGAAATGAGACAATATAAAATTACTACGGGCGAGTCTCACGACTCACCCGTAATAATTAACCTTAAATCTAATACCATGAAAAACACAGTGCAAATATAGTAATTATACCTTTAGAACACTGAGGGGGTGTAATGGTTCGCGACAACCATAGCTTTAACACAAATTAACACTAATATCCGTTTTTTCTGTATAACTTAGCAACTACAAACAAAATCACACCACAAATGAGGATAAAAATTCTGGTAGTAGACGACGAAGAGTCTATCTGCGACATACTGAAATACAACCTTGAACTTGATGGCTACGACGTAGATTATGCACTCTCAGGAGAGGAAGCGCTTGCCCTTGACCTCTCGAGCTATTCGCTCTTCATCCTTGACATCATGATGGATAAGATCAGCGGGTTTGACTTCGCAAAGCGCCTCAAAGTCAATGCCGCGACCGAAAACACCCCTATCATATTCTGTTCGGCACTTGACGGCGAGGATGACACGGTAATGGGACTAAATCTCGGTGGCGACGACTATATCACAAAGCCGTTTGTCATCAACGAAGTGCTTGCAAGGGTGCGCGCCGTGTTGCGCCGCAGCCAGGCATCGCAGCAGTATGCCTACAACATCTCCAAGAGTCTACAGGAGCCTGACATCACATTCAAGACGCTCCGCGTTGACCGCAACGAGAAGACCTGTTACCTGAACGGCGAACCGGTGACCCTGACGAAGACAGAGTTTGAGATACTTCTTTTCTTCCTCTCTCACCGCAACCGCATTTATTCCCGCGAAGAAATCATCAAAGAGGTATGGCCCGACGATGTTGTAGTGTCAGACCGCACTATAGACACCAATATCACTCGCCTACGCAAAAAAATAGACCCTTACGGCAACAACATCATAACCAAGGTGGGCTTCGGATATGGGTTTAAGGAGACCAATTAGCTATCAGTGGCGACTGTTTTTTCCGCTTGTCGCGTTGCTGTGGTCAGTGATCATAGCCCTTGCGCTGTTTCAATATGAGCGCGAGAAGGAATTTCGCACGACGCGCCTCAACGACGAACTGCGTCTAATAAATTCCCGCATCATCAACGCCTACGAGAACGACCTCGACATGGAGCCGTTCATGCGCTTTCTCGCACAGCATTACGAACACTCGGTGCTAAAAGGCATAAGGGTGTCGGTATATGACGACAAAAACAACCTTCTCTACTGCATAGGCACTCCCATCCCGCGCACCCACGACCAGTCGTTGCCCCCGGAGCTTGCCGAAGCCACCGTGAAAGGATATGGCACGGCACTGCGAAAGAGCGATGTAGAATCGGATAACCCATACTATTTTTTCGGAGCGCGCAAAAGCCCTGACGGCAAGATATATGTCCACACGGCAATGCCCTATACCGGCGCGATATCTGAACGAGTATCGGTCGACCAGAGTCTGTGGATAATCATAGTCCTTCTCGCAATAGCCGTGACAGCGATTGCATATTTCTCGACACGCTATCTCGGGAAGAATGTGAGACTGCTCCACGATTTCGCCAACCGCGCCGCCAACGACAAGGAATTTTCCAACCAGGACTATGAGTTCCCGCAAGACGAGCTTGGGTCAATATCACGCCAGATAGTCACGCTGTTCCGCGAACGCGAGGAAGCAATCGAACGCTCCGAACGCGAACACCGCATAGCACTTAAGGTAACCGAGGAAAAAATACGCGTGACCAAACAGCTCTCCAACAACATCAACCATGAACTGAAGACCCCGGTGGGTATCATAAAAGGCTATCTCGACACGATGGCAGACCATCCGGAAATGGATGAAGCATCACGCAAACGATTTATCGGAAAGGCACAGGAACACATGGAGAGACTCTGCAACATGCTCAATGACCTGTCGTCAATCACACGCCTCGAAGAGGGGGGCAAAGACCTGATGCGTGAGAAAGTTGACTTCCATGAGTTGCTCGCCAATGTAGACAGTGAACTGTCCAACATCAAAAGCACCACATCGCTGCAGTTTACCTACAACGTGCCGCCGCAATGCAACGTAGTCGGCAATTACAACCTCCTTTTCGGGATGGTGACCAATCTTATAAGAAATTCCAACTTCCATTCCGGAGGCACAATGTGCTGCCTCGCGCTGATAGGACAGAATGACCGGGAATACCGCTTCACCTTCTACGACGACGGCAAAGGCGTGGAAGAGGAGCATCTCCCCCATCTTTTCGAACGATTTTACCGCATAGACAAAGGACGCTCCCGCAAGGTAGGAGGCACGGGCCTGGGGCTCCCGATAGTAAAAAACACCGTCAATGTGATGGGTGGTACTATACGCGTGCTTAACCATAAACCACACGGTCTGGAGTTCATTTTCACCCTTCTAAAATGGAAAGATTAGCCCAAAAGGTTAATTTTACCAAAATTGCCACACCGTTGTAACGCGTTTGCAACATTTATTATATATATTTGCATCATCGTAAGAGCGGGCAAGCACCCTCTTATCAGAAAAATATAGAATCATTACCACAACGAAGCATAGCTTGCAAAGATATAGTAATTTTGATAAATTTAATAAAGTGGGCTCACAGCCTTTCCCAGAGATAGAGAGGCACCGGAATCCCGGACGAGCAAGGAATTAGCCTCAGCGGTCGTGATGACCCAAGATTCCGCCACAAGTAAGAATATGGCAGCCAGAAGCCATCAAAAAGCTACCCCAAGCCCGGGTAGCTTTTTTGTTTTATACCTATACAGGGAAAGGGGCATGCAGCCCCAATGCGGCACAATCATTTTGACAACGAAACTCGCATTTAAGTAAATTATTTCTTAAAATATTTGTATTTTAAAGAAATTTGTATAATTTTGCGGCTATTCACCAGCATAATAACAACACATAATAATAATTAACAAACAAAACTGTTTTTTATGGGAAAGTTTACTCTTCTATTTAGCGGGTGTCTTCTCGCTGCAGCGTCAGTGGCAGCGGGCACACCGACACCCGGGTACGAACAGCACAGTGCCAAAGCAGCACTGACTAATCGCAGAGCCGAACAAAAGCCCGCGAACGCCATCGATCCCAAATCGCCCCTGCGCGTCGTTCCGAAGGCTAAAATGCAGAAAGCTAAATCGGCGAAAGCGCCTGCCGACTACGGCATCATAACCGAGGCTCCTGCCGGAAAGACCGTATGTTACAATAAGACATGCGAAGGCTATTTCCCCGCATTGTACTACATCATACCTTACAGCGAGGATTGTGGAGCTGCAGACATCACATTTACCGATGACAATGAAGTATATTTTAAGGACATATTTTTAAATGCACAGGCAGGTACATACGTAAAAGGCTCGCTCTCCGACGGTGTAATCTCGATGGATATGGGGCAGTGCATAGAGTTTTACGACGATTACGGCTACGGCCTGCAGCTTGCCGCATTTACACTTGATGAAGAAAACTACCCGGTGGTCGACGAGACAATCGAAAAGGTAACCTTTACAGTTACCGACGACGGCACCATAACCCTGGCACCCGGCACAATTATCGGTCTCGTCTACACTGACAACGGTGCGTGGAGCGGTTATGCCGATTTCTCCCAAAGCTACACCGTGTTTACCGAGAAACCGCTATCCAAGCCTGAAGGGATGGCAACAGAAAAATGGGCGCTTGTCACCCCTAATGACTATGGTCACGCAATCGAGGTAGGTTTCGATGGAAATGACATCTATATCGGCGGACTTTCAGAAAAAATACCCGCCGCATGGATAAAAGGCTCTATAAACGGCGACGAAGTAACCTTCGAGGGCAGACAATATATGGGTGCGGCACTTGGCAGTCACCAATATCTCATGATTGCGGAATACGGTCTTGACGAGTACGGAGAAGAGACTACAGTGCTGACCGACGAGCCTGCCATCTTCAAATATGATGCCGAAGCCAGAACCCTCACCCCCGCAGATGAAAAGATATTATTGATCAACGGCTCACTTAAAGATGTATATTTCCTTGAGAGATACGAGGAGATCACAATGTATTATCTGGGTCAGTTCACGCCGGCGATGCCGAAAAATCCCGAATATCTCTCTTCTGCCGGATATGACCCGTATGACGGATACGGAGTGTTTGAGTTCACTCTGCCGCTGGTTGACACCGAAGGCAAACTCCTCGATGCCGGAAGCTACGTCTACAACATCTATGTCGACAACGAACTGTTCACCCTTTATCCCGACGAATATACCGGTATAGCCGACACCTACGACGAGCTGACCAACATACCGTATAACTACACCGACTCATGGGATATCGAGGTTGACGGCTCTAACCACGGATTGTACTACTACATGGAAGGCTTCGAGACACTTGGTGTGCAAGCAATCTATACCGTAGACGGTATAACCAACAAGTCGGCTCTTGTCAACTACAATATCGAGACCGGCGAAACCAACGAAATCGACCCGGCAGGCATATCGGCAATCACAGCATCAAAGGAAGTGACCGGCGTGGAATATTACGATCTCACCGGCAGAAAGCTCGACAATCCCACCACCGGATTGGTAATCAAGCGCACAACTTATTCCGACGGGTCGGTAAAGAGCATAAAGAGAGTAATCAGACAAAAGTAAAATCACGAAATCATCATACAAGAAAGATATGTTAAAGAAAGCATTAACCGCAATAATCCTCGGGCTTGCCATCGTGACGGAGGCAACCGCAGGAAGCATCAAATATACCTACGCGGGCAACGACTACGGCGAATGGGGAACCAAGAAGAAAGAGACCTACGACGTTGCCATACGCATCGACAACCCCGCTCTTACAGGCAAAAAGATAACCGCCGTGAATGCGTCTATATTTGCCATCGAAGGCATCTCCAATACCTCAATATGGCTGTCGAAAGAATTGACGCTTAACAAGAAGGTCAATGCCCCCGACATAATGTCAATCCCGGTCACACCCACACAGTACGGTGACATGAAAGTGACGCTTGAGACTCCTTATACACTTACCGAGGATGGCGTCTACATAGGCTATTCGGTCACTGTCGACGACCTGACAGAAGATAACCTCACCCCGCTCATCCTTGCTGATAACGCTACAGAAAACGGTTTTTATCTCCACACCTCACGCACGGTACTGAAATGGATGAACTACGGCGTTGAGCGTCTGGCGGCATCGGCGGTAATAGAAGTGACCATCGAAGGCGACTTCCCCGACAATTCACTTGACATACAGTCGCTTCCTACCATTTACGGTAAAGCCGGAGCGACCGGTACTGCTGCAGTAAAGGTGATGAACTGCGGATTGAAAGATGTAAACGAAATCGACTATACCTATACAATCGGTGACATAACAAAAAGCGCCAACCTGAAGCTTGCATCGCCGATAAAAACCGATTTCGTAAATGCCTCCACGGCAATGCTTACATTTGAAATGCCTGAAGAGGTAGGCTCATACACCCTTGACCTTTCCATCGACAAGATTAACGGCGAAGAGAATGTGGCAACCTCAAAGACAGCCGATGCACAGCTCGTCACAGTGACCGAGGTGCCTCGTCACCGAGCCGTCATGGAAGAATACACCGGAACATGGTGCGGGTGGTGTCCTCGCGGATGGTTTGCACTTGAGAAAATGAACAGTCTTTACGGTAGTGACTTTATCGGACTTGCCTATCATTACGATGACCCCATGGCAACTATATCCCCGGCAGATTACCCAGCTGCTGTCGACGGATTTCCCTCGGCGACAATCGACCGCGGACCTGTTGTCGACCCGTATTACGGAGCTAACTTCAACAACGAATTCGGCATAGAGACCGAGTGGAAAGATGCCTGCGATGTATTCTCGCCGGCAGCCATCAGCCTCTATGCATGGTGGGCAGATGCAGAAAAGACTTCAATCGACGCCGTATCATTCACACGTTTTGTCATGGAGGAAAATGATGTCGACTACCGCCTGTCCTACGTGCTATGTGCCGATGACCTGCACAGCACAGACGAAGAGTGGGACCAGCACAACTATTTCCCCGATTATGCATCTGAATATGTAAAATCCGGGCTTTATGAACTGTGTGAAATGCCTGCCACGATAAACGACCTGCATTTCAATGAAGTTGTGCTCGTAGCCAATGAGCCTGAGGGCATAATCGGCTCGCTCCCGGAATCGACCAAACTCGACGAGACTACCGAGGATCACTATACATTCAATATACCTGAAGAGATAGCACCGCTTATCCCAAACCCCGCCAAGCTCTTTGTAGTAGCAATGGTTGTCGACGGCACGACCGGTAAAATCATCAACGCCATCAAATCACCGGTCACTTTCGCGACAGGCATTGACACGGTAAGGAGCCACGAAAATACAAACGCTGTCGCCGTGCGTTACACCGACCTTCAGGGACGCACAGTCAAGGCTCCTGTATCAGGAATCTATGTCAAGACTGTAAAATACAGTGACGGCACAACCAAATCGGAAAAAATGTTTGTGAAATAGCCAATATATCCATCTATATCTGCAAGAAGCGGCGGCTCCGGACAACACCGGGACCGCCGCTTCGCTTTTTCCGAGTCAAGCCTTGGAAATTATGCCACAAAAATAATACCTTTGTCACATAATCGCCCATGAGTCATGCTACAGTCGCTCCAATCGCTCCGAGGCATATTTGCCATCATGATTTTCCTTCACCATTTCCCGGTGAACGGACACGGGCTTTTTGCCGCCGGAGGTGACTGCGGGGTGGATTTTTTCATAGTACTGAGCGGATTTGTCATGAGCGCGGGATATGGCTCGCGCGCCGTCGACACCGGATTTGACTATCGGCGGTATATGTGGCGCAGGTTAGCCCGGCTCTACCCTCTTCATCTGCTCTGCCTGATCATCTATCTATTGCTCTACGGATGGCGTATCGGCTCGGGCACATACGCGCGCCTTGTCCCTAACCTGTTTCTGCTTCAAAGCTGGATTCCCGCCGAGTCATTCTACTTTTCGGGCAACGCGGTATCGTGGTGTCTGAGCGACTTCATGTTTTTCTACGCTGTTTTCCCGTTTCTCGCGCGTTTTTACCATCGGGCGAGGAAATGGTTTCTCGCGACGCTACTCGCCGTCACAGGGGCTTATTTTGCGTTTATATGGCTATTGCCCGAGCGATATGTGACACCGCTTGTGTATATCTTCCCGGCTACGCGCCTTCTCGACTTTGTGATAGGGATGGTGCTGTGGAGAGTTGTGAGTTGCCAGTTGTCAGTTGTCGGTTGTCAGTTTTCAGTTTTCAGTTGTTGGCAGAGGGGAGTTGGCAGAGCATGGAGGAGTGTGGTAGAGATTGCCACCGTAGGGGTGACGGTGGCGGCTTGTGTGTATTTCGGTGACGTCACACCACGGCTGACGCTTGCCTCTTACTGGTGGATACCGTCGGCGTTGACGATAATGGTGTTTGCCCTGCATGAAAAGACCGGAGGCGGCATCGTGAGCAAAATACTCACGTGGAAACCGCTCGTGACATTCGGCTATGTGAGTTTCAGTTTCTATATGCTGCATCTGCTCGTCATAGCGTCATACAAACTCCTGCTATCATACACGGGGATGACGGAGCATCCGTGGATTGCGCTCCCGGTAGTATTCGCCGTAACAGTCGCGCTCTCATTGGTGGTATATTACCGTTTTGAGCTTCCGGTAAGCGCGAGACTAAACGGCAAAATACGGTAAATCACTCGTCAGGGACATGTAAAGCATTGTAAATCAACGATGCACGTGCCGGACCGGTTATGTCGGCTATAGCATCGATTGATGCCTCACGGAGTCGCTTTACGCTCTTAAATGTCTGAAGCAGAGCTTCTTTTGTCTTGTCGCCCACTCCCTTTATATCATCCAGTTCGCTGACTATCTGCCCCTTGCTGCGGCGGTTGCGGTGATGCGTGATTCCGAAACGGTGAGCCTCGTCGCGCAGATGCTGCACCACGCGCAGCGACTCCGAATTTTTATCTATGTAAAGCGGAATGCTGTCGCCGGGGAAATAAATCTCCTCAAGACGCTTCGCGATGCCCACCACAGCGATAGTGCCGCGCAGACCCATGTCGTCAAGCGCCTCCACTGCTGCGCTCAGCTGCCCTTTGCCACCGTCGACCACTATCAGCTGCGGCAATTCCTCGCCCTCTTCCATAAGACGCGTGTAGCGGCGCGTGAGCACTTCTTTCATCGAGGCGAAGTCATCGGGGCCCTCCACGGTCTTGATATTGAAATGTCGATAGTCACGTTTCGCAGGCTTGGCGTTACGGAACACGACACATGACGCGACAGGATTCGTGCCCTGAATATTGGAGTTATCGAAGCACTCGATATGACGTGGCAATTCCGTAAGACGGAAGTCGGATTTCATCCGTTCAAGGGTACGCTCGACGCGCTTTTCCGGGTCATTTTTCTCCATCATCTTCAAAGAATCGACCTTGTTCTGACGGGCATTGTGTGCCGACACTTCGAGCAGCTTCATCTTGTCGCCGCGCTGCGGTATGGTATATGTGACCCCTGCCAGCTCTATATCGGGCTTGAACGGCACAACCACCTCGTCATAGTCAAGCGAGAATTTCTCCTTCGCCTCCATGATGGCGTAACCGAGAATCTCCTCTACCGGCTCATCGAGACGCCTCTTGTATTCAAACGTGATGCTCCTGACAATCGCGCCGCGCCTCACGTGCATGTAATTCACATATACCTGGTCGCGGTCGTCGTCGACGCCAAATACGTCAATGTCATCAAGCGTCTGACTCACGATTACGCTCTTTGACTGATACCGCTCGATAAGCTGATATTTTTCTTTGAGCAACTGCGCTTCCTCAAAACGAAGCTCGGCGGCAAGCGCCCCCATCTCTCCGCGCAGATAATCGAGAAGCTCCTGGGTGTCGCCACGGAGTATCTGCTTCACATGGTCAATCATCTCGCCATACTTCTCCTGACTTATCATGCCGGTGCAGCATCCAAGACAATTCTTGAGATGAAATTCAAGGCATAGCCTGCCCTTCCCTTTCGCGACATATTCAGGAGTAATAGCGTGACGGCATGTGCGCACCGGATAAAGTTCCCGGATGAGATTCAGCACCGCCTTCGCCACACCTGTATTGGTGTATGGTCCGAAATATTTAGAGCCGTCCTTTATGCGGGTACGCGTCAGAAATACCCGTGGATAATGCTCTTTAGTCACCACAATCCAGGGGTAGGACTTGTCATCTTTCAGGAGCACATTGTAGTGGGGCTTGTACTCCTTTATGAGGGAGTTTTCAAGGTTCAGCGCATCCTGTTCAGTAGGCACCACGATATACTTCATGTCGACGATATTTTTCACAAGAAGCATGGTGCGGATGCTGTCGTGTGTGCGGTTGAAATATGACGAGACGCGCCGCTTGAGGTTTTTCGCCTTGCCCACATAAATCACTGTCCCGGCTGCATCATAATAGAGGTAGCAGCCGGGAGTGTCGGGAAGAATGGAGATTTTCTCCTTCAGTTCTTTTGATTTCTCTATCTTTGCCAATCGCGAAACGGTTAGTTCAATCAATAATTTAGTTGTCTCAAATCTGAAACGGGTTGAATAGCCAATTGATTAGCCCATATTTATGCAACCCGTTTCAGGGTTGCATCGTGTCAGGGTGTCTGCTTGCCACGGGCGCACCTTCGGCGCTGCCCGCGGTTAACGATATCTTGCCCGTTCCGGGCAAAATCCTTAGGTCAGCGACATTGACGCAATGCGATGTTACTACATTAAGGGCAAAACACGCTTTGCAGCACTGGCTTTTAACCCATTAAGCTCTTAACCCTATAACCGTCAACTTTCGCTTGCGAAAGTTGAATCAATAAACGATAAGCGATGTCACTTCGGCATCAGCCGGAAGATTCTTTCTTCCTTCAAGTTCGCTCAGCTCTACAATGAAGCTGATGTAAACCTTCTTCGGGTTCATGCTCTTCACAAGCTCATAACATGCCGCCATAGTACCGCCGGTAGCGAGCAGGTCATCGTGTATCACAACCACATCATCGGGCGTGATGGCATCGCGGTGAATCTCGATTACGTCAGTGCCGTATTCCTTCTCGAAGGAGGCGGTGATAGTGTCGGCAGGGAGCTTTCCTGGCTTACGTGCGGGCACAAATCCGGCACCAATCTCATAAGCAAGAATCGCGCCACCGATAAATCCGCGTGATTCGATACCCACCACCTTAGTAACACCTTTCGAACGATAAAGTTGTGCCAGGTCCCAACCTACGATATGCATTGCACGTGCATCCTTGAACATGGTGGTAAGATCCCTGAATATTATACCCTTCTTCGGGAAATCAACCACATCTCTGATTTTAGACTTGATATATTCCATAAACATTCGGTTAATTAGTTGTATTCTATTGAGTTATTTCTGTTCCACGTGAAACAATCATCTTCTCATCAACAGGAGGAGCACATTAATGTCGCTGGGGGAAATGCCCGGGATACGGCTCGCCTGCGCTACTGTCACGGGACGTATCTTTTCGAGCTTCTGCCGCGCCTCAGTCGACAGGGACTTCATATAAGCATAGTCTATAGTTGACGGCAGGCGAAGTTCCTCAAGGCGATGAATCTTATCAGCAACAAGCTTCTCACGGTCGATATAACCCTGGTACTTTATCAAGATTTCCGCAGCCTCTATTATTTCATCGCGGCGGTCATCCTCCAACTTCTCCACTTCGTGACGCAAAGCATCGATGTAAGGGACAAGAGACATAATGGTAATCTGCGGGCGAAGTATAAGGTCGACCAGCTTTACACCCTGTTTTAGGGGGGAAGTTCCCAGAGCCTCAAGTGCGTCATTTATCAATGCCGGCTTAAGCGAAAAATTACGGGTAAACTCGATAAGACGGTCACGCTGCTCACGCTTCGACATCATCAAGGCGTAACGCTCATCATCGACAAGCCCTAATTCGTGACCGCGTGGAGTGAGTCGCATATCGGCATCATCCTGACGGAGCAAGATGCGGTACTCGGCACGCGATGTAAACATACGGTAAGGTTCATCAACGCCCTTGGTCACGAGGTCGTCGATAAGCACACCGATATATGCTTCGTCACGCGACAGCACAAGCTGCTCAAGACCGAGTGCCTTCGCGGCAGCATTAGCACCCGCGACAAGCCCCTGCCCTGCCGCCTCCTCATAACCGGTAGTACCGTTGACCTGACCTGCGAAAAAGAGCCCGTCCACCATCTTTGTCTCAAGAGTATGATTCAACTGTGTCGGATCAAAAAAGTCGTACTCTATGGCGTAACCCGGGCGGTAAATCTGCACATCGGAGAGTGCAGGCACAGTCGAAAGTGCCCTTACCTGGATGTCGAGCGGAAGCGAAGAAGAGAAACCGTTAAGGTAAAATTCCTGCGTGTCCTCACCTTCCGGTTCAAGGAAAAGCTGATGTTCGTCTTTATCAGCAAAGGTGACAATCTTCGTCTCTATACTCGGACAGTAACGAGGGCCGATGCTTTTTATTTGACCGTTGTAAAGCGGAGAATCGGGCAACCCCTCACGGAGGATGTCATGGGTAGCGGGATTAGTGTAGACAGTATAACATTTACGCTGACGAAGCTCACGCCTTACATCGGGAAGATAGCTGAACTTGTGGAAGTCATTCTCTCCCTCCTGTGGAGAAGTAAGCTCCCACTTCACGCTTCTGCCATCGATGCGTACGGGTGTACCTGTCTTCATACGCGCGGTGACAAATCCAAACTCGGCAAGTTGCTCCGTTATACCATGGGATGCCGGTTCCGAAACCCTTCCACCTTCTACCTGCGCACGACCCACATGCATCAATCCGTTAAGGAAAGTACCTGCGGTAAGCACCACAGCGCGGGCATGAAATTTCACGCCGAGTACCGTGACAACACCCTTCACCTCATTTCCCTCTAGTATCAGCGAAGCCACCGAATCCTGCCACATACAAAGCCCGGGGGTGTTTTCAAGAATCCTGCGCCACTCGCCGCTGAACTTCATGCGGTCGCTCTGGGCGCGCGGGCTCCACATTGCGGGACCCTTGGAGCGGTTAAGCATACGGAACTGTATCGCCGTACGGTCGGTCACGACACCCATCATACCGCCAAGCGCATCAATTTCGCGCACAATCTGCCCTTTTGCAATACCGCCTACAGCGGGATTACAGCTCATCTGGGCAATCTTATTCATGTCCATAGTGATAAGGAGAGTCGACGCACCACGGCGCGCCGAAGCGACCGCAGCCTCACAGCCGGCGTGTCCCGCTCCAATCACTATCACATCATAATCAAATTTCATATCTGTTTTTCCTGTCAATATTATGCTTTTCCCTTTAGCTCGCGGAGCAATTCAAGAGCACGGTTTTCATGACGCTCCATTATCTCACGTTCACCGGGTCCTTTGTCATTAATGCCGCAGAGATGCAATACGCCGTGTATAATCACACGGTGCAGTTCGTCGGCGTAATCCACCCCAAGCTGCACCGCATTGCTCGCCACAGTGTCAAGTGAGATAAACATGTCACCGCTGATAAGCTTACGCCGTGAGTAGTCAAACGTAATTATGTCGGTATAATAATCGTGTTGCAAAAACTCACGGTTAACCTCGATTATACGCTCGTCATCACAAAAGATGTAGACCAACGCACCGATAATACGGTCATGTTCGGCAGCCACCGCAACAATCCACCGCTCAAGCAGCGGGCGGTCAATAGCGGGCATTTCCGTATTTTGAATTTCCCAGTCAATACTGCTCATATCTGTATTTTTCCAAAATTGCGATATACAAAAATAGCTATTTTCATTCAGTCAACTCTCACCGTCAATGAAAAAATATGTAGGCGGCAACAATGCCGGCAATGGAGCCGACAACATCGGCAAGCAGGGCGTAAGGCACCGCATAGCGGGTCTTGACTACACCCACGCTACCGAAGTAGACGGCAAGGATGTAGAATGTAGTGTCGGTACTGCCCTGGATTGCCGCCGATACACGCGACACAAAAGCATCGGCGCCATAAGTGCTCATGAGGTCAACCATCATGCCACGGCTACCCGAACCGCTCAACGGCTTCATGAGCGCGGTAGGCAGCGCAGCAACCCATTCGGCATCTATGCCGATAAATGTAAAACACGACTCCATGCAGCGCGTAATCACATCCATCGCCCCTGAAGCGCGGAACATACCGATCGCCACAAGTATAGCCACAAGATACGGGATAATCATTACAGCAGTCTTGAACCCCTCTTTGGCACCCTCTATAAAAGAGTCATACACATTAATACGCTTCTTAAGCCCTGCACCCAAAAACATCACTATTACGCTGAAGAGCAAAATGTTAGCCACAAATGAAGAATATATCTCCACCTTCTCTTTAGGCAATGATGAAAAGAACCATACAATACCCCCGACAATCAGCGCAAGACCGCCGAGCCACATAAGCAACACTTTGTCTTTCAGGCTTATACCTTGCTTAAGACACATTGCCACAATGCCGACAAAGGTAGCGATGAAGGTGGCGAGCAGAATGGGCAGAAATACATCAGTCGGATTTTCAGCACCCGCCTGTGCACGATACATCATAATTCCGATAGGGATAAAACAAAGCCCCGATGCATTCAATATCAGAAACATGAGCATGGCATCGGTGGCGGTATCCTTCTTATCATTAAGCGACTGCATCTCCTGCATGGCTTTCAGACCGAGAGGCGTGGCGGCATTGTCAAGCCCGAGCATGTTAGCCGACACATTCATGAAAATGGAGCCCATAGCAGGATGCCCCTTCGGTATGCCGGGAAATAGACGACTGAACAGCGGGCTTATAAGACGACCGAAAAATTGTATCACCCCGGCGCGCTCACCGATTTTCATCAGTCCGAGCCAAAGTGACAGGATGCCGGTCAAGCCAAGCGCAATTTCAAAAGCGGTCGCCGCCGAACTGAATGAAGCGCTCATGATCGCACTCCATATACCAAGGTCGCCATAAATTAGAGTCTTTCCGAGTGCCACCAAAAAAGCGACGAAAAAGAAAGCCATCCAGATGTAGTTAAGAGCCATAGCAAGAGTTTTTACAAATTTAATTCAATTTTTTCAAGCCACCAATTTTTCTGACACGCTGACAAATCGCGCAAAAATCATCATAACTCACTATCATTCCATGATTTACCGCTATTTAAGCCCCACTGAGAATCAAATATTCACAACTTTCACGGATATTTACCCGCAATTTCCAATTCTCCGAGGGTTAAAAAGGCGACCTCTCCCCTACCCCACTCTCATGATTTTTATCTACATTTGCAAAAAGAAAAAAATCGTGCCATGACCGAGCAGTGGAAGCAAAATCTCAACGAAGTCGCAAGGGAGGAAAAAGTGAGTGTGCTCTCTCACTTTTTCAAAACCGGAAAAGGTGAGTATGGAGAAGGCGACATATTCATCGGCATCACTGTGCCCGACAACCGCAAGGTGGCACGACGCTACCACGATGCTCCTGCGGGAGCCGTCACGGAGATGCTCTACTCGCCGATACATGAATACCGGCTGTCGGCGCTGCTCGCCCTGGTCGAGTCATTCAAGAAATCGAAACGCAACGAAGAGCGTCAACGCGAAATCGTCGACTTGTATCTCGCCCACCTCACCCGTGCTAACAACTGGGACCTCATCGACCTCTCCGCTCCATACATTCTCGGCGAATGGCTCTTTAGCCATCCGGGCGAACTCGAAATCATCCACCGATTGTCGGACTCAGAAAATCTGTGGGAGCAACGTGCGGCAATCGTAGCGACAATGACGTTGATACGACACGGCATCTATGACCCGACATTCGCCATCTCCGAAAAGTATCTCAGCCATCCTCATCCCCTCATCCACAAGGCTACGGGATGGATGTTGCGCGAAGCCGGGAAATACGGATGTGCCGACGGACTCGCGACATTTCTCGACCGGCACGCCGCGGCTATGCCACGCACGATGCTCCGATATGCCATCGAACGCCTCTCGCCTGAACAACGAAAATATTATATGTCCATAAGATAAACCTGACCGCCATGAGACACATCTCAGCGACAATAATCACCTTTAATGAGGAACACCGCATCAAGGCATGTCTTGCCTCGCTTGACGGCATCGCCGACGAAATAATAGTCGTGGATTCATTTTCAACCGACCGCACGGCAGAGATATGCATCGAGCACGGCTGCAAAGTAGTGAGACGCGAATTTACCGGTTACGGCGCACAACGCCAGTTTGCCACATCGCTCACCACCCACAGCTATGTGCTCTCGATAGATGCCGACGAAGTGTTGTCGCCCGCTCTCCGGTCGACCATACAACACTTGAAAGAGACCGGATTTGACCACAGGGTCTACCGTATGTCACGCCTCAACTTTTATTGCGGACAGCCTGTGAGACACTGCGGCTGGTATCCCGACATACAGATAAGGCTTTTCGACAAGCGATATGCCAACTGGAATCTGCGCGACGTATCGGAACGCGTCATCTTCCCCGATTCACTGCGTCCCGAGATGCTTGACGGCGACATACTGCATTACCGCTGTACTACCCCGGAAGAATACCGCCAGGTACAGACACGCCACGCGGCAATAACGGGAAAAGTGCTTTCGGCACACCACGACTCCATCTCTCCTGTCACGCCATATATAAAAGGTGTCACGGCGTTTCTTGACTGCTATCTGAACAAGGGAGCCATACTTGACGGTGCCGAAGGACGCGCCATAAGCCGCGAACAATATCGCATGGCATATCTTGCCTACAATCTTGCGCGCCGCGCCTTGAAAAAAGCCCGTTGAAACGGTTCATTTTTCGTGAAAGATTATTTATTTTTGCATAATAACACTTTTCGACATGCTAAAATACAATCTCAAAATAAGCTCACGATTTGAACATCTGCGCCAACATATCGCTTCAATCCTGAAAAACGACGTTCCGCCGGAAGCGGAGCCGATTTACATGGACCGCAATACCGTGTATCGCCTGACGATTGACAAGACACCGATTGTGATAAAATCATTCCAGGTGCCTAATCTTATCGACTCCTACATGCAGACGGTAGTGGGCAAAAGTAAGTCGCATCTCTCCTATCTCAACGCAAAAAGGCTGCAGCAACTGGGATTCCGTACTCCCTCGCCTGTGGCATACGGCGAGGTACTCAACGGCAACCGTCTTCTGCGCAGCTACTACATGACCGAATTTATAAGCGGAGGTGACATGCGCGGATGGGAAAACAATCCCGACAACAAGCCGCTGCTCCGCGCTTTTGCCGCAGAGATGGCAAGAATGCATAACGCGGGGATACTCCACCGCGATTTCTCGCCCGGCAACATATTATTCACCGGCACTCCGGCACTTGGATTCAATTTCTATCACATCGACCTTAACCGTATGACATTTGATGTCAAGTCGCGTCAGAAACTGCTCTCGATGTTCGGTCGGCTGTCAACATCGCGAGATGCGATAAAGAGACTTGCCGGCTATTATGCAGAGGCAGCCGGTGACCCGTCGCTTGCCGATGACGCCCTCAAAGCCTACGACGAATACATCCGCCAGCACTAACCACGCGCCGCAATACTTTCCGCAACTCCGTTCATCGTCATGCAATGAGCGCGCGTAAGCGTTTTGCTCTCGGTTGGTGGTACGGCTACAATCAACATCCTACCCTCTTCGCAGAGGGCGAAATCAGAGCCGGAAGGCTTGTAACGCTCACCGATAGCATCGGGAATGATTAGGATGATTCTTCCGCCCGCGTCTTCGGCTTCCGCGCGTATAGCCTTTTCAGCCGGTGATATGAATGGCGACACAAGCACCCCGCGGTTTGCAGCCGTATAGAGCCACAGCTCACGATTGCGCCTGCGAATATCGGGGGTATCGGCACGGTGCACAATCACCTGCTCTTTGAACGGGCACTCAAGGAGTTGAAAATTGCCGTAAGCGCGATAGCTCTTATCTCCGATTTGTAGCGAGTTAATACGCCTGAAATACCCGGGATTAGCCCTCCTCACCGCCAGCCGCCTCGGATTCTCCCGCAGGTAGCGGTAAACTATTTCAAATTGATGCCTATTAGTGATTATCCTGTCATGAAACCCCTCAGAGAAAACCATTAAATCAGGCTTTTGCAGCAACTTTCTGATTCTTGATGTACACGCCGCTTTTATCGCCTGAATAATATCCCCAAAATGACGCTCGATTGGCATGGTAACATTAATGAGAATATGTAAATGGTCAGGCATTATGACCCAGTAAATCATTTTCAACTCCGGATTATATAACGGTGTTGCTTCTATCTGCTCCCTTATGATAAGCCCCAAAGAAGAAAGCTCAATAAATGCGCCGTCTATTGTCCTGAAGTTCAGATGACCGAAATCCGGACAAGCGGGGCTTTTACAGATAGTGACCATGTAAACCGCCCGGTCATAGTAATTATGCCATAATGCCCTGCGAAGCTGGCTATGGATTGTCTCTTTATAATAAGCTGGCTTTGCTTTCATTGTCTTTTTTTAGTTATCGGTCGAGCTCGACCGATAACAGTTAATGCTTAAGGTAATGCTAAGGGTGGAGGGGATGGGCGCCCCAGGTGGAGCGGTCGAGGTTGCGGTAGGAGATTGCCTCGCTGACATGGGCGGGGAGGATTGAGGCGGATCCGGCGAGGTCGGCGATGGTACGCGACACTTTCAAAATGCGGTCATACGCCCTTGCCGACATGTCGAAACGCTTCATGGCAAACTCCAGCATCTGCATACACTCCTTGTCGAGACGGGCATGAACAGACAGCAACCGAGAGTTCATCTGAGCGTTGCAATGGACAGTGCGCTCGCCGACAAAACGCGCCGTCTGGATAGCGCGCGCCTTAATCACTCGCTCACGTATTGCCGCGCTCCCCTCTCCCTCCTTCATCGAAGAAAGCTCCTCAAACGCCACAGGCATTATCTCCACCTGCAAGTCGATGCGGTCCATCAGCGGCCCGGATATCCGGTTAAGGTATTTGCTTACCTGTCCCGGCATACATGTACACTCTTTCGTAGGATGATTATAGTAGCCGCACGGGCAAGGATTCATCGAAGCCACAAGCATGAATCCGGCGGGATAATCAATCGAATAACGAGCACGGGAAATGCTGATATGGCGATCCTCCATCGGCTGTCGCATCACCTCCAGTACACTCCTTGGAAACTCGGGAAACTCATCAAGAAACAGCACCCCGTTATGAGCCAGTGAAATTTCCCCCGGCATGGGATTGCTGCCCCCGCCGACAAGCGCGACGGGCGATATAGTGTGATGAGGCGCGCGGAAAGGGCGACTCGTCATTAACCGCGCGTTACCTTTCAGCTTGCCCGCGACGGAGTGAATCTTGGTTGTCTCGAGCGCCTCTTGAAGCGTGAGTGGAGGGAGAATAGATGGGAGGCGTTTCGCCATCATCGACTTTCCGGAGCCGGGAGCACCCACAAGAAGTATATTATGACCACCGGCACACGCTACCTCAAACGCACGTTTGACATTTTCCTGCCCCTTTACCTCTGAAAAATCAAAGTCGAAATTATCGACCGCACGGCTGAATTCCTCACGGGTATTTACCACTGTCGGCTCAAGAACCGCCTCGCCGTTGAGAAATCCCACCACTTCCCGGAGCGATGACACTCCGTAGACATCAATGTTATTTACCACCGCCGCCTCGGTAGCATTAGCCTGCGGCACAATCATGCCCTTAAAACCGAGACTACGCGCGGCTATAGCCATAGGAAGCACACCCTTTATCGGCAACACCGACCCGTCGAGCGACAGTTCGCCCATAATCATATATGACCCCAGCTGTGACGCGTCGAGCTGCCGCGAGGCGGAAAGTATCGCCAGACTTATCGGCAAATCATAAGCAGCCCCTTCCTTCCTGACATCGGCAGGCGACATATTGACCACCACTGCATGACGCGGGAACTCAAAACCCGACTGCTTCACAGCGCTTCTCACACGCTGATAGCTCTCTTTAACAGCCGCGTCAGGGAGTCCGACAAGATTAAACGAAGCACCAATCTCGACAGTCACTTCAATAGTCACGGTAATGGCATCGATGCCTTGCAATGCCGCGCCAAATGTCTTAATAAGCATAATATAAAGGAATTGCTACTTTTGCAAAAATAGACTTTTTATCTGAATAATTGATTACATTACAACAATTATTTCAGAAAAAATCAGCTTTTGCTATCGTCATTGGGCGTGGGGTCGGAGTATGTAGAGGGGCGAGCAATCGAAGCGCGGTAGAGCCACGAGCTGCAGATGACAACCGGCATCAGATGGCAGGTTACTGCCTGTGCCGATCTTCAGCCCCTTCCCTTCGAGGGAGGTGCGCGATTCATTCAGGGCGGTCTCCGGGGTGTTGTTGTCGTGGCTCAGATGACATAGGAATACATAGCGTAATCGTTCGGTGTATATATCGGCAAGATACTGCGCCGTCACCTTATTGTCGAGATGACCGTTGACATTGCGGATACGAGCTTTGAGATATTCGGGATATGTGCCAAACCGGAGCATATTCAGGTCATAGTTGCTCTCAATCATAAGATAGTCGGCACGGCGCATGTAGTAGTCGACGCGCTCCGATATGCACCCGAGGTCGGTGGCTATGGCAAATGCGCGGTCGTCGTGCTCGACATAAAACCCGACATTATCAGTGCCGTCATGCATCACCTCAAATGCCGTTACGGTGAAATTGTCTATGGCAAAGGGAATCTCCTTGTATATGTTGACCTGATAATCCTTTAGACGGCGCGACACATTATGACGGCGCAACATGCCGTTTAGCGCGCGCGGTGTGCAGTAAAGCGCCAGATGACGGTATTTTTTCAGCAACGCATAGGCAAAACGCATGTGGTCGCTGTGGTCGTGGGTGATACATATACCCTTGACGCGCTCCATCGGTATTTTATAGGAAGCAAGTCCCTCGGCTACTGTTTTCGGGTCGACACCGGCGTCAATGAGGAATCCTGATTTTGAATCGCCGATAAACGAGCAGTTACCGCTGCTGCCGCTGCCAAACGACATGAACATAATCTTGTTTGGCACCGGTTTTACCACGATAGGGCCCAGCGGCATATCATCGGCAAATCCACCCTGACGCGGCATGCCTCCCGACAGTCTTACCCGTTTTACATAACCCTCGATTTCGGGATGGGTGGGCAGCGTATTCAACGGTGCCGGAGCGACACGACCTTCCACCTCGTCGAAAAGACCGGGGCTGTCATCAAGCAGATTATTTCTACCTCGTCGTGCCATCATTGTTTATATAAAAGAAATATAGCGGGTATCTTGTCGTAATCATACTGCGCCTTACCCCACCACGATACCGGACGCGTGAGTATGCTCTCGCGCTCTCCGGTGATATCGGCGGCGACACACAGGAGGAGCGAAGGATTGAGCGACTTCGCGATTTCTGCTATAAGGCGGTTGTTGCGATAAGGCGTCTCGATAAATATCTGTGTCTGGTTTTCGTGACGTATGCGGCGTTCCATCTCATGAAATTTAGCAGCGCGCGCCTCCTTGTCGACAGGCAGGTAGCCGTTGAAGGCGAAATTCTGCCCGTTGAAGCCGGAGCCCATCAGCGACATCAGGATACTTGACGGCCCGACAAGCGGAACAACCTTGAAGCCTTTGCGCTGCGCGACAGCGACGAGGTCGGCACCCGGGTCGGCTACCGCAGGACATCCCGCCTCTGAAATCACTCCTATATCATGGCCCTCCTCCGCAGGGCGAAGAAGCTCCGCAACACGCTCCGCGGGAGTATGCTCGTTAAGCTCTTCAAAATGCAGGTCGTCAATCACAATCGACCGGTCGCACCGTTTAAGAAAACGCCGCGCCGACCGCAGATTCTCGACCACAAAATAACGTAGCGACCTTATGACCTCCAGATTATAGGCGGGAAGCACCTTTTCAGGCTCACAGTCGCCTAAAGTCACGGGGATAAGATAGATGCAGGGATTATTCTCTTTCATAACGTCGCAATAGTTGAGCGCAAATTTATAGAGATTGCCCGGGAAGCATATACCCCCGGACAATCTCTTACAAAGTTACCCAATTCCCGCCAAAATCCATCATTAATATTTGTGAAAAAGCTGTTGGCTTTGCGGGAGCGGGCTATATCAGCTCTGCTCCATGCCGCGGAACCAGTCGTCGACCGAAGGTGTATCCTCGGCGATTCCCGTGCCTGCCTCAACACCGTATTCCTCGCCGTGCTGCGACAGGTCAAGGCCTATTTCCTCACTGTGGCGCGACACCCTCAGCGGGATAATCTTATTAGTGAGCCAATATAGGAAATAGCTTACCGCAAAAGTATAGGCAAACACTATGACAAGCACAAGTATATGATTCCAGAAAAATTCCGTGCGGGAGATTGTCATGGCGCCGTCGCGGGCAAAGAAATCGTAGGCAAACACACCGGTGAGTATCGTTCCGATTATACCGCCGAGACCGTGGGTAGGAAACACGTCAAGAGCGTCATCGAGCATCTGTCCGTAGCCCTTCCATGCCACTGCCATATTACAACAGATCGTTATCACGAAAGCGATAAACACACTCTGACCCACGGTGACCCATCCGGCACATGGAGTAATCGCCACCAGTCCGACAACAGCACCGATCGCAGCACCCATTGCCGAGGGTTTGTGACCTCGAAGAGCGTCAAACACCACCCATGTCACCATAGCCGTGGCGGCAGCCGTATTAGTGTTAAGGAACGCCGACACTGCTATTCCGTCGGCAGCAAGTGAGCTACCACCGTTGAATCCGAACCATCCGAGCCAGAGCAACGCGGCACCGAGCAGCACGAAAGGCACATTAGCAGGCTTTGCAGCATCCTGCGACGGAGTACGCTTTCCGAGGAAAATAGCACCGGCGAGTGCTGCAATACCGGAAGCAGCGTGTACCACGATGCCGCCCGCATAGTCATGGACATGCATCATGCCGAACAAACCTTCGGGATGCCATGTACAATGAGCCAACGGACAATATACGAGTATTACCCACAACACCATAAACAAAAGGTAGCCGGAGAAGCGTACACGCTCGGCAAACGACCCTGTGATAAGCGAGGGGGTTATGATGGCAAACTTCATTTGAAACAGGGCAAAAAGCGCCAACGGAATAGTAGTTGTGGCAATACCTATCTGTGAAAGGTCGGAGGCACCGGTGACATTGCCGACACCAACATTGTCAAACATAAAGAAATCTACCGGATTACCGATTACATGGGCGATATCGTCGCCAAAAGCGAGACCAAACCCGAAAATCACCCAAAGCACACTCACGAAACCCATCACAATAAAACTCTGAAGCATGGTGGAAATCACATTTTTCACCCTCACCATACCACCATAGAAAAACGAGAGACCCGGAGTCATCATCAACACAAAAATCGTGGCTGTTATCATCCATGCGACATTCGCATAAAGATGGTCGTTAGGCATATCGAACAGCGCCAAGCCGTCACCGGCTTCGGTAAACAAACCTAAAACACTTACGGCGGCTATAATAATAAATGTGACGAGCCATCCGTAACTTACTTTTCTACCTTTAATAATCATACCAATATATTTTATATAAATATCCAACAAAATGCGTCAAATGTTAATCACAGCAAACTATAGTTTAACAATTTGCCATCCATCATTTATAAAACATAGCTTTTTGCTTTGTTTTACCCCGCAAATTAAGATAAAAGAAATTTATTTTCCAAATTTTAATGCAATTTTCTTTTAACAAAATTACATTTCCCGCATTTTGCCACTATCTATAGCCCAGTTTTAGCTTCAGCAATCTGAGATTAATATCGAAACATATTTCAATGTCACTAACTTAAGGCAGAAGATCCATAAATCCCTGCAAGGGGATTCATCTCGTTTACCGCGGGTAATGCCGAAGGCATACCCGTGGCTCAAGAGCCCCTCTCCTTGGCTCAGCCCCGAAGCGGGTTGCATAGACATCTGATTAGCATCTATTTATGCAACCCGTTTCAGGGTTGTATAGTGTGGTATGGCTCGCGTTCCACGGGTAGCCCCATTCGGGGCTACCCGCGGTTAACGACATCTTGCCCATTCCGGGCAAAATACTTAAGTTAGTGACATTGAACCATATTTAGTCAAACTAAAAATTATAATTAACCTTACCCCACTTCCCAAAATCAAAAATAATTTCTATTTGGGAAGTGAACAGAAATGAAAATAATAGACAGACCCCTATACATAAATCAGTTATTGAGAGTACAAAATACTCCCGAAATCAAGATTATAACCGGAATAAGACGTTCCGGAAAATCCAAACTATTATCCATCTTTTCTCAACATATAAAAAGTGCTGATCCGGATGCCAATATCATCAACATTGATCTGACTAAAATAAGGGATGCCTATCCGAAACTATTGTTGGCAAGGACTCATCATGAAGAGACGGATTTTGAAGGAATACACATAATCGACATTCCTCTATGGCTGATGGCGTGACGAAACCCGCATAATCGATTGCAGTTCGCCTCCCCCCGAATCAATTAGTACCGGAGATTATTCAGGGAATGTTTGTGGGTGCGAGGGAAATGACGTAATTTTGTAGCAAAATATCATCATCACGGAAAAACTATATGAAAAAGGTTTTGCTACTCGGTTCCGGCGCCCTCAAGATAGGTCAAGCCGGCGAATTTGACTACTCGGGTTCCCAGGCGCTCAAAGCTATGCGCGAGGAGGGAATCTCGACAGTGTTAATCAATCCGAACATCGCGACCATCCAGACCTCGGAAGGCGTTGCCGATCAGGTTTATTTTCTTCCTATCACCCCCTATTTCGTAGAGGAAGTGATAAAGAAGGAGCGCCCCGACGGCATACTGCTCGCATTCGGCGGACAGACGGCACTTAACTGCGGAACGGAGCTTTACCTCAACGGCACACTTGAAAAATATGGCGTGAAAGTGCTCGGCACATCGGTTGAGGCAATCATGATAACCGAGGACCGCGATCTTTTCGTGAAGAAGCTGAAAGAAATCGATGTCAAGACCCCGGTATCGCAGGCGGTTGAAACGATAGAGGATGCCGTAGAAGTAGCTCACCGCATCGGCTTCCCCGTAATGGTACGCTCCGGCTACGCGCTCGGCGGTCTCGGCTCAGGAATATGTACCAACGACGAGGAATTCCGCCGTCACTGCGAAAGCGCCCTCGCCTATTCCAAGCAGATACTTGTAGAGGAATCACTCAAGGGGTGGAAAGAGATTGAGTTTGAGGTAATCCGTGATGCCAACGACCACTGCTTCACCGTGGTGCCGATGGAAAACTTCGACCCGCTGGGCATCCACACGGGCGAGTCAATCGTGGTGGCACCTATCGTGTCACTCACCCCCGAGCAGATAAAGATGCTCGAAGAGATAGCCACACGCGTCGTGCGTCACATCGGCATCGTCGGCGAGTGCAACATCCAGTACGCCTTCAACGCCGAGACCAACGACTACCGCATCATCGAGATCAACGCGCGCCTAAGCCGCTCGTCGGCACTCGCATCGAAGGCATCGGGCTATCCCCTCGCCTTTGTGGCTGCGAAACTCGCTCTTGGCTACACCCTCGACCAGATAGGCGAGATGGGCACCCCCAACTCAGCCTACGTTGCTCCTTCGGTCGACTACATGATCGTGAAGATACCGCGCTGGGACCTCACCAAGTTTGTCGGTGTCGACCGCGAAATCGGCTCATCAATGAAGTCAGTGGGCGAAATTATGTCAATCGGCAAGTCGTTTGAGGAAATAATCCAGAAAGGACTCCGCATGATAGGTCAGGGCATGCACGGCTTCGTAGGCAACAACGACCTGCGCTTCGACGACCTCGACAATGCACTCTCTCACCCTACCGACCTGCGTATATTCGCCATCGCCCAGGCACTCGAAAACGGCTACACCGTCGAGCGCATCGAGGAGCTGACAAAGATTGACAAGTGGTTTATCCAGCGTCTTGAAAATATCGTAAAATACAAGGATGTACTGTCACAGTACAACAAGATAGAGGACCTTCCCGCCGATGTGCTCAAGGAAGCAAAACGCCTGGGATTCTCCGATTTCCAGATAGCACGTTTTGTAGAGAATCCTTCCGGCAACATGGAGGCGGAAAACCTGCGCGTACGCGCTCACCGCAAGCAGCTTGGCGTGACACCATGTGTACGCCGCATCAACACCGTAGCATCGGAATATCCCGACTTGACCAACTACCTCTATGTCACTTATGGTGCTGATGAAAACGCCATACGTTACGACATGAACGCAGGTAACAACATTGTCGTGCTCGGTTCAGGTGCCTACCGCATCGGTAGCTCGGTAGAATTCGACTGGTGTTCGGTAAATGCAGCCAACACCTGCCGCAAGCTCGGCTACAAGTCGATTATGATTAACTACAATCCCGAAACCGTGTCGACCGACTACGACATGTGTGACCGCCTCTATTTCGATGAGCTAAGCTTCGAGCGCGTGATGGACATCATCGACCTTGAGACTCCGCGCGGCGTGATTGTCAGCGTAGGGGGTCAGATTCCCAACAACCTTGCCATGAAGCTTTACCGCCGTCATGTGCCTGTGCTCGGAACATCGCCGGTGTCAATCGACCGCGCTGAAAACCGTCATAAATTCTCCGCGATGCTCGACCAGCTCGGTATTGACCAGCCCCGCTGGAAAGAGCTTACCACCGAGGCTGAAATCGACAGCTTCATTGACGAGGTAGGCTTCCCGGTACTTATCCGTCCGAGCTACGTGCTCTCTGGCGCTGCGATGAATGTATGCTACGATTACGAGCAGATGCACCGCTTCCTCGCCCAGGCTGCAAAGGTGTCAAAAGAGTATCCCGTTGTCGTATCGGAATTTCTTCAGAACGCCAAGGAGATAGAGTTTGACGCCGTGGCACGTAATGGCGAGATTGTCGAGTATGCCATCTCCGAACATATCGAATACGCAGGCGTACACTCCGGCGACGCTACCCTCGTGTTCCCCGCCCAGAAGATATATATGGCAACCGCACGGCGCATCAAGCGCATCAGCGCCAAGATTGCCAAGGAACTGAACATCTCCGGACCGTTCAACATCCAGTATCTCGCCAAAGACAATGACGTGAAGGTAATTGAGTGTAACCTGCGCGCGTCGCGCTCGTTCCCCTTCGTCAGCAAGGTGCTTAAGAAAAACTTCATCGAGACCGCGACACGCATCATGCTTGGCGAAAAGGTCGAGAAAGTCGATACCTCGACATTTGACATCGACTATATCGGCATCAAGGCGTCGCAGTTCTCGTTTGCCCGTCTGCATAAAGCCGACCCCGTGCTTGGTGTCGACATGTCATCTACCGGAGAGGTAGGATGTCTTGGCAAGGACTTTGACGAGGCATTGCTCAACGCCATGATTTCCGTAGGTCATCACGTACCTCACGGCGCAGTACTTGTAAGCTCCGGCGATGTACGCGGAAAGGTGGACATGCTCGATGCCTGCCGTATGCTTGCCGACAACGGCTACAAGATTTATGCCACCGAAGGCACGGCGCGCTTCCTCAACAACAACGGCGTGGAGGCACACCCCGTATGCTGGCCCGACGAGGAAGGAGAAAATGTGCTTGACCTCATTTCAAGCCATGCCGTCGACCTGGTAATCAACATCCCGAAAAATCATACCAAGCGCGAGCTTACCAACGGGTACCGCATACGCCGCTGGGCTATCGACCACAACATACCGTTGCTGACCAACGCACGTCTGGCAAGCGCCTATGTGAAGGCATTCATCAACAAGCCTGTCGAGAAACTCGGCATCACTCCCTGGAAAGAATATTAATCCCGGAAGACATTACAAGCAGAGGGCTGTGGCTTATCGTCACAGCCCTCTGCTTAGTTGTCAGGGTTCAGATTTCAGTTCGTCAAAAGGGATACAAAGGGACAGAAGGTCAAAAGAGACAGATGAGTTGTCGCGCGTAGCTGTAGGGGCTGCCGGAAGGCAGCCCGTAAAGAGGGCGGTTTCCCGGAGGGATAATCTGTGCTTAGCCGGGGGTTGAGCGCAGCGAACCCCCCGGAAAGATTGCCTCCCGGAGATTGTTTTCCTATTGGGAATCCTCAACCGTGCTCAATGATGATTCCTGTCGGAAACGAGCACAATTGCTTGCCTTCCGTCGGTATCGCTACGCTCAACCGACGGCTAAAAATAGATGATGCCCTGCGGGCAACTATAGACGCAATTAGTCGTCAGATTTCAGTGATCAGTTGTCAGCGCGTAGCTGTAGGGGCTGCCGGAAGGCAGCCCGTAAAGAGGGCGGTTTCCCGGAGGGATAATCTGTGCTTAGCCGGGGGTTGAGCGCAGCGAACCCCCCGGAAAGATTGCCTCCCGGAGATTGTTTTCCTATTGGGAATCCTCAACCGTGCTCAATGATGATTCCTGTCGGAAACGAGCACAATTGCTTGCCTTCCGTCGGTATCGCTACGCTCAACCGACGGCTAAAAATAGATGATGCCCTGCGGGCAACGGTTAGGAGTTGTCAGTTTTCAGTTTTCAGATGTCGCGCGTAGCTGTAGAGTCGGCCGAGCTTCCGGGCAATGTCACTAACTTTGGTGCCGGAGCCATAAATCCCCGAAAGGGGGATTCATCCTGTTATCCGCGGGTAATGCCGAAGGCATACCCGTGGCGCAAGTGCATCTCCTGTTGATTCAACCCGGAGTGGGTTGAATAGCCATCTGATTAGCACATACTTATGCAACCCGTTTCAGGGTTGCGTTATTGTGGGGGCAGCGCTCTCCACGGGCGCACCTCCGGCGCTGCCCGCGGTTTCCGCCATCTTGCCCTTTCAGGGCAAAATCCTTAAGTTAGTGACATTGAGTGGAAGCTCGTCCCTACGATAGATTGTAAATCAGAAGTAAAGATTTTATGTTGTCAGTTGTCATCATCGCGGTTTAGCTACAAAAAAAGGATTTTAGGGCGAAAAATTCCCTTTTCTGACATTGGCAGCCAAAGATATTTATGGTAAATTTGTGCTGACGATATTGTCATATAACAGAGGTAACCATAACCAATCATAATCATGCAAAAACCAATCAACCTTTATGCCCTGTCATTACTGTTGCTTGGCGCGTCTTCACAGGTAACCGCCGCCAATGCTCCCGACAGTGTATTCATCTATCCCGGACAAAGAGGCGCAAGTGTCTCCCCTACCATGTACGGCGTATTTTTCGAGGAGATAAACCATGCCGGCGACGGGGGCTTGTATGCCGAACTTGTACAGAACCGAAGTTTTGAAGAGCTTGAGATGCCCGAAGGCTACCATGCCGAAGGCTGTCACCTTTACCCTCGCCCGGTTAAAAACCATATAGACGGTAAAATAAAGCCTGAAAAATACCGCTGGACAACCGAACCTGTACCGGGATGGGAACTTGCACCGGGCGACTCACTACACGGCTCGATACGTCTAACAAAGGAAAATCCGAAATTTGCAGCCGCCCCCAATAGCCTCGAGATATCAGTGAATGGCAACAAAGCTCCTGTGACACTTATAAACGACGGCTACTGGGGCATGGGACTGCATAAAGGTGAAAACTATAAACTGCGCATAATAGGGAAGTCAGAGAAAGGTTATAAAGGCGATATAACAGCATTGCTTCTCGCTGAAAACGGCGACACACTTGCCTCGCAACCCGTAAAGCTGAAAAATGACGGCAAATGGAATGATATCACCCTGACCATGACACCGGATGCCGCTACAAAGAAAGGGAAACTTGCTCTCGTTTTCAACCGGAAGGGAAAGGTATGGCTCGACTATGTGTCGCTATTTCCCGAATCCACATTCAATAACCGCGACAACGGACTGCGCAAGGATGTGGCAACCATGCTTGCCGACCTTAATCCCGCTTTTGTAAGGTGGCCGGGAGGCTGCGTGGTAGAGGGTATCTCGCTTGACAACCGCTTTGAATGGAAAAAGACGCTGGGCGACCCGGCATCGCGTCCGGGCGAATACAGCACATGGGGCTACCGCTGCTCATACGGATTCGGCTATCACGAAATGCTTCAGTTCTGCGAAGATATCAACGCAGGGGCGATGTTTGTGTGCAACGTCGGACTCGGATGCCAGTACCGCATGGGAGACGCATCACCCGAAGACCGGATAGATTACTATCTGCAGGACTGTCTCGACGCGATAGAGTATGCTCTCGGCGACACTACAACCACATGGGGAAGCCGACGCGCAGCCGCCGGTCACCCCACTCCATTCCCGCTGAAATATGTGGAAATCGGCAATGAAAACTGGGGTGACGAATATGACCGCCGTTTTGACATATTCTACAAGACAATCAAGGAGAAATATCCCGAACTTGTGCTTATATCCAATCACGGGCTTCAAGGCACAGGCAAAATAACCGTCACCGACATGATTGACCCGCATTTCTACGTTGAACCGGAGTTTTTCTACACCAATACGCGCCTGTTTGACAATCATCCGCGTGGCAATTACAAGGTATATGTAGGCGAATATGCCTGCAACCGTGAAGTAGGAGGAGGCAACATGAATGCCGCACTTTCCGAAGCGGCTTTTATCGGCGGGATGGAACGTAACGGCGATCTCGTGACCATGGCATCATACGCTCCTCTGTTTGAAAACCGCCATGACCGCACATGGTCAACCAACCTTATCTGGATTGATTCCGACAATGTTATGGGCCGTGCCTCATACTATGTTCAGCAAATGGCGGCTGAAAACCGCCCTACATGCAATGTCGCGCTTGACGTAAAGAAATATCCGGCTGATACAACCGATGTATCACCGCGTCAATTCATATTCTCCGGATACGATGACAATACCGGCGAGATTATCATAAAGGCTGTCAACGCTACAGGCGACGGGTATAATGTCAACTTCTCATTGGGTGATGACTATACGATAGCCAAATCCGGAAAGGAGATAACTCTCGCGGCAGTTTCTCTTGAGGATGAAAATTCATGGGATGAGCCGGAGAAGATAATACCTGTCGAGAGTAGATTTGACGGTTTCGGACAGCAGTTCGGTTATACGTTCAAGCCATTCTCCTATACAATCCTGAGAGTCAAGGCTCTTCCGAAATATTTCACCAATCCTGTAGTATTTGCCGATATCCCCGACCCCGATGTGATACGCGTCGGCGATAATTTCTACATGGTGTCGACGACCATGCACTTTTCGCCCGGGTGCCAGATTATGAAGAGCCGCGACCTCGTCAACTGGCAGGTGATAGGAAGTACCTACGACCGTCTGGAGGACACTGACGCATTTTCACTTAAAAATGGTCAGAATGACTATGCCAAAGGCTCATGGGCGGCAAATCTGCGCTACGACCCCTACGAAAAGCTGTTTTATCTCATCGTGAGCTGTAACACCACCCGCAAATCATATATCTTCACCACCCCTGACATCGAGCATGGACCATGGCACAGAAACGAGGTGGAAATGTGCTATGACCCGGGATTGCTCTTTGACGACACAGGCAAGGAGTGCAAGAAATATATCGTGTATCCTGACTTTGACCTGAACGTGCACACAGCCTATTACCGCCCGATAATCTCTGACGGAAAGGGCAACGTGACACTTGGCAAACGCGAGACACTGATTGACTACACCCAGATAGAGAACCCGTCGGAAGGTCTTCGTGCCGAAGGATACCACGGCTACCGCATAGGCGACTATTACTACATATTCATGATACAGGGACAAGGATGGCAGCGCCAGGAGACAGTGTGGCGTGCAAAAGAACTCGCCCCGGGAGCGTTTGAACCGCGCAAAATCTTCACGGGCAATATCGAGAATCCCGACGGGACAGCACATCTTGGGTCGACCGGCGTGGCACAGGGAGGCATCGTGGACACCCCCGACGGCAAATGGTACGCAATGCTATTTCAGGACTACGGTGCCGTAGGAAGAATCCCCGTGCTTGTACCGGTTACATGGAACGACGGATGGCCCGTATTGGGCAACAACGGCAAAAGCGTAGACCACACACTTCCCATGCCGGTTGCGACAGCTGAACGCCATTTTCCAGTAGTCAGCGATGAATTTGACAACGGGACACCAACCTACCGATATTCCGACACACCTGCCGCTCTACCCGAACATGCAGCCAACGGATCATGGCTTAAACCGGAATGGCAGTGGAACCACAACCCCGACAACCGTTACTGGTCGCTCACGGAACGCCCCGGATATCTGCGTCTTACAAGCGGACATATCGCGACATCAATCCGCGATGCGCGCAATACTCTGACACAGCGCACATTCGGTCCGATAAGCGCAGCCGAAACCGTCATCGAGACAGCCAACATGCGCGACGGTGACCGCGCCGGCATCTCGGCATTTCAAAACCAATACGGATATGTGGGTGTAAAGCGTGAAAACGGCAAAAACCATGTTATTATGCATCGCGCTTCATGCAAAGACGATTCAAAGGGTATCGAGATAGAGAGCATCCCTATCGACTGCGACCGAATATATCTGCGCACAGTCTGCGATTTCCGTGACAAGACCGACAAGGCTTCGTTTTATTACAGTCTTGACGGCAAGGAATGGAAACGCATAGGCGACACCCTGCAGATGAATTTCGACTGGCCCGATTTCGTAGGTCAGCGGTTTGCGCTGTTCTACTTCTCCACCGCCAACACCGGAGGCAGCGTTGACTTTGACTATTTCCATGTTAAAGAGGGATAGTTTTCAGTTGTCAGTTGTCAGTCGTCAGAAGAGACACGGTACACAATAGGTAATAAAAAGGGAGGCTGTTCAGATACAACCTCCCTTTTTCTATATGAAATAGTGATGTTTATCGTGCGGCGCGCTTGATGTAAGTACCGTCGCTCAGACGCTCGATCACGACTCCGCGATAGCTGTCGTCAACACGCTTGCCGTCAATGCTGAAGCGTTCTACGACTGTAATATCAGCACTCGACTCTACCGCATTAATGCCTACTGTAGTCGCGGTTGACAATTCTACATGGTCGATTGCACACGGCTCACTGCCTGCCACGTAGCGGAACAGAATCTGGACATAATCATTTGTTGTCATATCGCTAAGGTCTATAACAGCCTGCTTCCACTCATCAGCAGCCTCAAGCTCAACCATTTTAAGGTCCTCGAAATCCTTTGACAATCCGGCACTGAATGTTGCATCGGCAGGTGAATGATACCAGAAACTCAACTGAAGTTTAGACTCACCCTTTATCCATACCTTGCTTGAATACAAATCCACGACACAACCTGCCTGATGACCGCTCAAAGTCATCGCGCCACCGTCACCGTCATAGTCGGCATCAACGATAGCCGTGCCGTCATTACTGTCAGTCCTGTTTTGGAACCAGCGTGACGACATTTTCTTATCGGCAAATGTCTCCTTGAACGGAAGCGCCAAAGATTGACCGAGGATGACAGTGTTGGAATATCCGCGAGAACCGGGACCGGCACTTGAAATGGCACGGACTACGTAGATATTCTGCTGCTGCTTACCTTGCTCGGCGCGACCCTCAATCCTATAAGTAGTTCCGGTTACGCCCTTTGCCACCTCTGAAAGGTTGATGCCGTCGGCAGTCTCCCAAATATCATAGGTGAGCTTTGATACGTTCACATAGTGGCTGTTCCATCCAAGCGGCTCGGATTCCCATGTCAGTACGACGTCAGCCCCGTCCACACTTTGCTTGATGTTTTGTGGAACACCCGGTACATCCTCGCCAACGAAAAGGCTGAACATCGCCGGTTTTCCTTCTCCGGCTTCATTGTAAGCTATCACCGTATAGTGATTGTCACCGTTAGCGGGAGATTCATCTACATAGGTCAGTTCAACGCCGGGAGCCGGGTTGTCAAATGTCTTGATTAGATTGGTGTCCTCGCGGTAAATCTCAACCTTTGTAAGCGATGCGAGAGCCGAACCGTCGGTCGCTACGGCGGGTGTAGTAAAGGTGATGGTTGCCTTAAGCGCACCTTCCGGATCGGGTGTGATGGTAAGTCCTGTAACAGCATCGGGGGCGGCGGCTGTAGCACCTTCCTTCACGCTTATATCATCAATCTCAAGAGTCCATGCCTCTTCCGGATCAGAGGTACAATGGAAGCCAAGATAATATACTCCATCTTCAGGAACTTTAATTGATATATTAAAGTCTAAGGCATTATCCTGTGCAACGATTGTCTCACCAACAACCTCTATTGTCATTGCCTCAGCACTTACTTCGTTTCCGAGCCACGCGCTAAAGACTTCCGGGAAAGCTTCATCACTGCCATTAGCCCTGAATGAAATCTGATAATCTTTACCTGCGACCATTTCAAATCCCGGAGTAATCAACCAGTCATCGGCTACACCATCGGCAAAGAGGGAAAAATATTGGGCTTTACCCTCAGAGTATTCCCAAGTTGCGAAATCATCATTTGCATCAATTACGGTGAAGTTGTCAAACGATGCCTCGTCGTCGAAATTCTCAAACCAAGGAAGTTCTACCGTGCCTTCCGCAACACGGGTTACACCGGCGTGTGCCTTGCGTGCGTGAAACTTTGCCTCTATTGCCTTCCTGTATTCGGAAGACGTTTTAAGGCGCGTCACGTTGTCGTCAGCATTGGCGGTTGCGCCAACAGCGACAATCAGTGATGCAATCAAAAAGTAAAATTTACCCATACTTATGAAATTAAAAAAATATATTAGCTGCCACAAAGTTAACCAATTAATATTATTTCACATACAAATGATATTATTTTTCCAATCATATAAACCGTTATTTTTGACAAAACACCCTCTCTGACCGCTTACAAAAGGATAGTCCTCTCTTGCGCCTCATCCGAGCAGGATACAGATGGACATGAGGTCAAAAGAGACAGGTGAGCTTTCAGTTGTCAGCGCGAAGCGCGTCTTTAATGCCCTTAAGGTCGTTAGAGACCGTAACGCCCAACTGAAAACTTTACTCTTGATTTACAACCCATTGTAGGGGCGAGTGGAAGCTCGCCCGCCACCCGCGCGACGCGGGCTGCCTTCCAGCAGCCCCTACTGCTACGCGCGACAACTCTTTTCCCGCAGGGAAAAATCCAAACTTAGCCGGGCGGTTGAGCGAAGCGATGCCCCCGGAAAGAAAGCGAAAGATTAATGTTTCCCTTCAGGGAATCATCAATCGTGCTCCGTGATGATTCCTGCGGAAACATCTTATTAGCAATCCATTCCCCGGTGTTTCGCTGCGCTCAACGCCCCGGCTAAGTAGAGATGATGCCCTGCGGGCAACAATTTCGCAATAGACGCAACGCGAGAAAGCGGCTGCACCATGGGTACAGCCCTACCATTGGGCTCTCTCAAAACAACTCTGTTACTTTTTATCTTTTGGCCCTCTGTATCTACCCTCCTTGCGGGCTGCCTTCCAGCAGCCCCTACTGCTACGCGCTGACAACTGAAATCTGACAACTGACGACTCTCAACTGACAACTACTTAAGTATTTGCCAGTGGTGGGCGCGGAGGGCGGCGGTAAGCTGCTTTTCGCGACCGTGGCAGTAGCAGTCGCAGATGGCATGGAAGCGCGGCGAATGGGACATCTCGGAGAGATGGGCAAGCTCGTGCCACACGACATAGTCGCGCAGCTCCTGCGGAAGAAATGCGATGACATAGCTCAAATGAATCTCGCGGCGCGACGTGCATTTGCCAAGTGTACGGAATCCGCGCATGATATGCCATGACGCGGGAGCGACACCGATTTCACGCGCAAGCCCGATTGCGCGTGGTATAAGCAGGTCGGGCGCGGCTTTTTCCGCTATGCGGCAAAGAAGAGTGCTGATAGTGCGCGTCGCCGCCATGCTGTCGAGATTTATTGCCGTGCCTACCTCGAGATATGCCGCGTTGTCATGCATCGAGCCGAGCACACGGTCAGGTTTCACGCCCTGACGCTTTATCGTTACCGGCAGCCCGGCAATATCAATCACCTGACCTTCGCGATAAACAAGCTCAGGGCGGCGTTTCAGCAGACGCGGAGCAAGGATCTCGATTGCTTCATGCAACCGCTCTCCCGTGCAGCCGGGCGGAATGGTGAAATGCACTATGCCATCTTTCCATCGCGCCGAGATACGCCGAGCCGACACGCGCATGGTTATCTTGACAGCACCGAGCTGCGGATGATTGACTGTGGCACTGTTCATCGCTTGTCGATGCCCCACAGGAGCTTGGAGCGGAGAGTATCGGTAAACCGGTGGTCGAGGCGCTGGATGACACGCGTCACAAACGGGGCGCGCCGCATCTCGATTGTAGTGCCTACGGGGAGAGTCTGCGACCTGCCGTCGAGGCTTATACGGTAAGTTTCCGAGCGTGAGCGGGTAGTGACGGAAATCACGCTGTCGTCGGCAACTATGAGAGGGCGCATGGTCAGTGAATGAGCCGCGACGGGCGAAATCGCCCACACCGGCGCCGAGGGAGCCACAATAGGACCGCCGACAGAGAGGTTGTAACCGGTCGAGCCGGTGGGCGTCGACACAATCAGTCCGTCGGCAAGATAGGTGGCGAGATGGCTGTCGTCGACTGTCGCCTCCATCTCTATCATCGACGAGGTGTCCTCCTTGAGTATCGCCACTTCGTTGAGGGCATATCTCCACAGGTCGAGCCTCGCATCGGGACTGGTCACGGCAATCATCGTGCGCGATTCCACGTGATATTTTCCGTCGAGCAGGTTTTGCAGCTTGTCGTTTGCCTCGTCGACCGTGACATCGGCAAGATAGCCGAGATGACCCGTGTTGATGCCGAGGATAGGTATCTCCTTTTCCCCGACACGCTGCGCCGTGCGCAGAAACGTGCCGTCGCCTCCGATGCTGAGAGCTATCGCGGCGTTGAAATCGTCGCCTTTTATGAGGTCGTTGACTTCCGGAGGGGATGTCAACACTGAGCATAGGTAATTGTAAAACGACTCTTCCATCTCCACCCACACATTGTGGCGCGACATCAGGTCAAAGAGGGTCGAAAGTTCCTCAATGTGGGCTTCCTGGTAACGGTTTCCGAATACGGCTATTCTCATATTTATCTGTGATGTTGCCTTAGATTTCAAGGTAGTGCAGAAGCGCGTTGACACGCTCCGCCATTTCGGTGTGAAACATCCCGGGGTCACCCGTCATTTCCACAGTCTCGTAGCCATAACGCTGCAGTGACCGCGCCACCGACTCGCCACGCGAATGATTGACGCGCAGCATGACCGTAGTAAGCGAGTCAGGCTCGGTGCCCGCTGTCACGTTAAGGTTGAGCAGATGGGCGTCGGCATCCTCCACGGCGTGTGCGATAGCCGACGCGCTGTATTGGCTCGGAGGGCAGGTGATGGTAAGCTCTGTATATTCGTTGAGCTGCGGAAACAGCCTTGACACCGCCGCAAGAGCCGAGTCGCGGTCAATCGCGCCAAGATACAGCTCGGTGATGTCATCGACCACAGGCACAGTCTTGTCGCCCGACACCATCCTTTCAAGCACAAGCGACATGGGGGTTGACGCCTTTACCGGACGGGCGGCTCCCGACGTCATCCCTACATACCTGCCGTCGGAGTCCACGATCGGCGTCGCGGTATCCGGGAAGGCGCCTGAATGTCCGGGACGGGAGCTTTGTGCGGGGGAGATCGGGATAATTTGGGGTGCTATGGCATCTTTTGCTATCAATTCTTTTCGCAGTTTTATTATTTCTGATTATTTTTGCAGTTGCATTTGTTGTAACGCGATTACAAATATAGGGAAAATTCCCCGAATTGACGTAATCTTTATATTATTACAACAATTCATTACCATAAATTGAGGTTGAAAAGATGACAAATCTGAGCGTAAATATCAATAAAGTAGCCACACTGCGCAATGCGCGTGGTGAAAATATGCCCGATGTGGAGAAGGTTGCCGTTGACTGCGAGGCGTTTGGTGCCCAAGGCATAACGGTACATCCGCGCCCCGACGAACGCCATATACGTCATTCCGACGTGTTTGAGCTGCGGCCGCTTGTCAAGACCGAATTCAACATCGAGGGCTATCCCTCACCCGATTTCATGGACCTTGTGCTGAAGGTGAAGCCGGAGCAGGTGACACTGGTGCCCGACGCTCCCGACGCCATAACATCCAGCGCGGGATGGGATGTGGTAAGACATCACGAATTTTTGTCGGAGATAGTCGACAGATTGCGTGAAGCGGGCATCCGCTCCTCGATATTCGTAGACCCCGACGAAGATATGGTCAAGGCAGCCGCTGCGACAGGCACTGACCGTGTGGAACTCTACACCAAGCCCTACGCCGACACTTATCCGACCGATCCGGAAGCCGCCGTCGCTCCTTACGTGACAGCAAGTATCGCGGCTCACAAGGCTGGTATCGGTGTAAATGCCGGTCACGACCTGAGTCTTGTGAATCTAAAGTTCTTCCACGACCGGGTGCCTTATCTAAATGAGGTGTCGATAGGTCACGCGCTCATATGCGACGCACTCTATCTCGGGCTGGAAGAGACCATACGTCAATATAAAAACTGCTTAAAGTAACTACATAATTCATTATCACGACATGTCTATTCTCAACATGATTATCGCACAGATGCCGCAGGGAGTCGCCGATTCTGTCGAAACCCTTGAGACTCTCGCCGAGTCGGTTACGTCGACCGAGAGTGTATCGGCAGCCGCCACAACCACCGCCGAGCTTTCGGTGTGGGACCTGTGTATGAAAGGCGGATTCATAATGATTCCACTTGCGCTTCTCCTGGTGATAAGCATATACATATTTATCGAGCGCTATATCGTCATAAGCCGTGCCGCACGTGAGGACTCCACCTTCATGAAGCGCATCAAAGATTATATCCATGAAGGCGAAATCGAGAGTGCCAAAAATCTCTGCAAGAAAAACGGCTCACCCTACAGCCGACTGATACTTAAAGGCATAAGCCGCATAGGGCGCCCGATGAACGATGTGCTTGTGGCAATCGAGAACACCGGCAACCTTGAAATCGCAAATCTCGGCAAGGGACTGCCCTGGCTTGCGACCACTGCCGCCGGCGCGCCGATGCTCGGCTTCCTCGGAACGGTAGTGGGTATGGTGGAGGCATTCTTCGCCCTTGCCAACGCAGGCTCCTCGGCTAATGTGGGTGTGCTCGCCGGCGGTATCTATGAGGCGCTTGTCACCACAGTCGCCGGTCTTGCCGTCGGTATCGTGGCTCTGTTTGCCTACAATATCCTCGTGGCACGTCTCA
>ERZ826016.196-NODE-196-length-77383-cov-16.968963_pt1 | contig 77383 bp, 70 predicted proteins | sample MGYA00519872_ERZ826016 | MGnify/ENA primary metagenome ERZ826016 (study PRJEB31778, sample SAMEA3449218) | human gut metagenome | biome: human gut; feature: human-associated habitat; material: faeces | place: United Kingdom | collected 2010/2012 ... | reverse complement strand
TCTATAAAAGCTGTGCCTGTGCTTGAACGGGCTGAATATAAACCTTATACATATATCTCAAAGGAGGATCTTATGAAAAAACGAGTATTGAGCTTATTTATGGTGCTCGTGCTTTGCCTGACGCTTCTGCCCACAGCGGCTTTTGCCGAGGGAGAGGACGTGAGCATATCGGGCGGTGTCATCGGCGGCGGTGAGACCGGTGGCGAGGGCGGTGGGATCTATGTAGCCCCCGGAAGCCCGACAGAAGGGGGCGGCGGCACATATATCCCCGGAGAGGCCACGCGGACGGAGATCTGGTTCGTAAGAAAGCCCGATTCCATTGGCCGCAGCTATGACGGTACGACGGACGGCAGCATGGTTTCGTTCGGCACACCGCAATTCACGGACGGCACAAATACGTTTGAACTCACGGAAGGAACGGACTTTACCGCCAAGAAGACCTTCGATTCTGCGGACGCGGGTGATCATACCGTCACTGTGGAAATCACGTTGATTGGCAACGCCGCGACGGAGTACAAACTCAAGTCGGGCGAAGAAAAATTTAAGATCAGAGGCACCATCAACAAGGCCTATCCCGAGCTGACCGTATCTCTTTCCGAGACGACTTGCACGGTGGGCGAAAAGCTCCTGCCGCTGTTGTCTATCAGCGGCAGGCAGGAAAATGCCGCGGTGACATATTACTATACGCAGTACCAAACACTCGCTGGGGCTTCGGAGTATGAGGGCAGTGATGTCATTCCTGCAATCGACGAAAACACTGCAATCAACAGTCTCGACGAGGAAGGCAACAACACCTATTATCTCTACGCCAAAACTGCCGCGACAAAGAACTACAATGAAGGTCTCTCGAATGTCGTGGAACTCACAGTCAACGAGGCAGTCGTTGAGGCCGCTTCGGTGACAAGAGCGGACGGCACGGATGGCGGTACATACGAATCCCTCCCGGCGGCGCTGAATGCGGCGCAGGACGGCGACACCGTCAAGCTGCTGGCAAACCATACGACAAATTGGAGCGACGTCGAAGCGGGCGAGTATTCCACTTTGGCTGTCGTCAAGAAAACCTTGACGCTCGAACTGAACGTCTGGACGGTGGATTATCTCGTTGTGGGCGAGGTGGTTTCTGACGAGGCAGGCGGAATCCTTGAGTCCACCGACGGCAACCTGACCGTCGCAGATAACGTTCAAGGGGGCGGCTACGGCAAAATCAAAAACCTCGAATTTGTAAAAGGTTCACTGGCGATTCAGGGCGGCTGGATTGGAGATTATGACGGAAGCAAACTTACCTGCAATGGGAACAGCGGCAGCGTGATCATCAGCGGCGGCACGGTGTATAACGCCACAGTAGGTGATGGCGCAACCGTTACCGTCACCGGCGGCACAGGGCACGCGGGCAACTGGTGCAACGATGGTACGCTGAACATCACAGACGGTACGTTCGGCGGGGTAAAGTTCTATAACAACAGCGGAACCATCGCTATCAGCGGCGGCACGTTTAGTACGCTTCAGAACTTCGACAACACCTCCAGCCTGATTGCGCCTATATCCCTGCTGGCGCCGGGCCATGCCTTCTACAAGGACAATACAGTGCAGGACGGCAGCAGGAGAGATTTTCTGCAAGATGTAACCGTCAAGGAACACACTCACACCATGGTGAACAACAAGTGCGCCTGCGGCCTGTCCTGCACCCACACGAACGCCGAGGGCGCGAGTACCATCGGTAAAGACGGCAAGTGCACGGTCTGCGGGACACAGTTTGCGGCTGGCATCGGCGAAACCTATTATACCGATGTGAAGTCCGCCCTGGATGTGGCATCTGACGGTCAGACCGTCAAGCTGCTGGCAAACGAGATGCTGCCTGACGGCATATATGTCAGCAAGACCCTCACGCTGGACCTGAACGGACATAGCCTGGATGGGTACAGCTTGAATGTGGGCGGCCTTACGGCCATGAGCCAGGTTCGCACCGGCAACCTGACGGTCATTGACAGCAGCGGCGGCAACGGCGCGGTGGGAGTGACCGTGCGGGAGGGCGGTACACTGGTATTTGATCCGAAGAATGACCATACCACTTTGCTCCAGCTGGAGGTTTGGGGCGGCACAGTCGAGCTGTACGGCGGAAAGATTTCGAGAAGCGGTTTGCGGCTGAATAATGGCATCACATTGGGTAATCTGCTTCCCGGGCAAGCGGGACTGGCTTACTATCGTGGTGACACGCAGCTCACGCTGGAGGAAGCCGCTTCCCAGACCTGCGACCTGGTGGTAAAGTCGTGCAGCCACGGCGGCAAGAACGGCTTTGACGAAAACGCCACTGCCTGCCCCTACTGCAACGCGCCCGCGGTGGCTGAAACAGACTTGAACGGTAGCGAGGGTGTCCGCCTGCGGCGGAGATTTGCCAATTTACAAACGGCTCTTGACGCAGACAGAGACGGTGGCGCGACCCTTCAGCTGCTGACCGACGTGACCGGCGATTATACCATCGACGGCACGCAGGACACGGGACTTAACTTGAACGGCCACTGCATCAAGGGTACGGTGACGGTCAAGGCGGCTGTGGGCAATAATACGACCACTTTCAGCAACACACAAAACAACACCACAGCCGGCATTGATGCGGTCGTTGCCTACAAGGGAGCAAAACTCGCCGGGTCGGATTATTCCGCCGTGATCGGCAAATTGACATTGGCCGACACCACGGAGTGGAAGGATATCCTGCAGCAGCTTGCCCACATTGGCTTCAGGGTCACGAATACGGACGGCACTCACACGTGGTACGCCCCGGATGATATCGAAGGCTCGCAGTTGAACAACGTTATCATCAATTATGATAAGGCTGCACCGGATTGGAGTGGGAACGAATCAGGTATTCGGATTAAGTCAACATGGTGGAATAAATCATTATCATCTGTAACATTTGGACTGTATAAGGGCAGCAGCTTAGATGTCTATGCGAAAGCAAATGACAGCCAGAGTGGTGTCGCAGAGTATTATTACTATATAGACAATTTCGGCAGTACAACAACATTGACAGCAGAGGAACTTTCCAATAAGAGCTTTACAAAGGTAGCTGCGGATAAAAATGGTACAACAAAACTTACAGAGATAACATCAGACAATAACTATGTCATTTATGCCTACGCAGTAGATGCGGCTGGTAACAGGAGTACTTACATAAGCTCCGATGGTGTGGTATTGGATAACACCGCACCGCAACTGACCAATGTAAGTACACCTGCGAAAAGTAACGGAACTCTTTCTGATACTTCGGCGACAATTACATTTACCGGAAGTGAAGCAGGAACTTATTATTATATTCTGAAAGAAAATGGAGAACCAGCTCCGACCGTAATGAGTGATTTTGCAGCAAAGACGGCCGGGGATAAGGTTGACACATGGACAGCGAAAGAAGGTGTGTCAACAGGAACCTTGACAGCAGACGAAGCTAATACAATTAAATTTACCGGACTGAAAGCTGATACAAGCTATGTATTATATCTTGCGGCGACAGATGCAGCGGGCAATGCAAGCGTGGCAGAGTCAGCAGGGGCAGATGGAGACTCCGGTGTAGTATCAGTATCATTTACCACTACAAAGACGACTCCGTGTGTAAAGACTGCACCGGTTCTTTCCGGTAACTATGGAGATATGGTATCTGCCATGCTTGAAAAAGCAGATATGACAAAGGCAAGCGTGACAGCAGGACCAAGCAGTGACACGAAGATTGAGGGTACATGGACTCCGGCATTTGAGGATGCAGATAAGCTTCCGACAGTCGGTACAAGTGAGAAATACACGCTTGTCTTTACACCTACAGGAAGTGATGCAGATACTTATGATTCTGTAACCTGTGAAGTGATACCGGAAGTTTCTAAGAAACAGATTACCGTAGTGATTGCTGATAAAGAAAAATTCTATGGAGAGACAAACCCTGCACTTACATGGAGTCTTGCCTCAGGTGATGCCTACCAGGACAATGTTTTGGTAGCAGGTGATACCGAAGAAGCACTTGGCATCAGCTTATCAACTACTGCGAAAGACAATTCCAATGTTGGAACCTACGCAATTACAGGCTTATCAGATAGTGCTAATTATGAAGTATCCTTTAGCGGAAGCGGTTCAGATGGCAAGAGTGGTGTTATGACAGTAAAACAGGCAGCGAAAGCTCCAAACATGCCGGAAGCTGCGATGGCACCGGCACACAGCACAAAGAAGGTTGGCGATATTACGCTTCCGGATGGATGGAGCTGGCAGGAGGCTGATAAGGACACGGCACTTGCAGATGGTGTGGCAGTGACAGCGAATGCAATTTATACAGGAACTGACAAGGGCAACTACGAGACAGAAAGTGTAAGCATTACGATTACAAGAAGAGAATGTGATCACACGCACACTGAAATACGGAATCAGCGGGAAGCAACCTGCATACAGACTGGATATACCGGAGATACCTATTGTACAGATTGTGATAAGCTTCTGGAAACCGGAGAAGAGCTGGCGGCACTCGGCCATGACTATCTGGCAAGCGTGACAAAGCAGCCGACGACAACAGAGGAAGGCATCAGAACCTATACCTGTACAAGATGTGGGCATTCCTATACAGAAAGCATTGCAAAGCTTACGAGTCCGTCGCCGCAGCCAACTGCAACACCGTCAGATAAGCCGGAGACACCATCACCGCAGCCAACTGCAACACCGTCAGATAAGCCGGAGACACCATCGCCACAGCCAAAGGGCACCAATCTGAAGGATGACACAGGTGCAGCCTACAAGGTAACAAGTGCAAATGGCAAAACACCGGCAGTGCAGTATATAGCACCAAAGAGCGGTGTCAAAGGAACGGTGACAGTTCCTTTGGAGGTCACGATCGATGGCGTAACCTACAAAGTAACCTCTATCGCAGGCAATGCTTTTAAGGGCACTAAAAAGATTAAGAAGATAGTGATCGGAAGTAACATTACTTCTATCGGGAAAAATGCTTTTGCAGGCTGCACAAGTCTGACAAGTATCACGATCGGAAAGAATGTGACGAAGATCGGAAAGAATGCCTTTACCGGCTGTAAAAAGCTAAAGTCGATCACAATTAAGACGAAGAAGCTGACAACAAAAACCGTTAAAAAGGGAGCGTTTAACGGCATCAGCAAAAAGGTTGTGGTAAAGGTGCCAAAGAGCAAATATAAGACCTACAAAAAGCTGCTCCCGGCAAAAGGTCTGAAAAAAGCGGCAAAGATCAGAAAGTAACCAACACGCTGAAAATACAGTAACCTCATATGAGAGACTGCTTAGGCAGCAGAAATGCAAATACAGACCTGCGAATCAACCGGAGCAGGGAAGTAATTGTATTTCTGCTGCCTTTTACTGCATTTTTTACTCTAAGTATTTGCAAAAAGATTTTCGTGCTTTTTTCAATTATGATGTTATAATTTTTATAATGTATTTACGAAAATGCGATGAACAGATAGCATTATTACACACGACATTGATGGAAAACAGGTTTTCATTACTGCGATAAAGGAGCGGCTATGAAAAAAACAGGAAAATCAGGGAAACGACACAATAAGCTTCTGGCACCGCTTCTGGCACTTATCGTGCTCCTGGCAGCATGCAGCTCGCAGGGCGGCGATAATGCACCGGATAGCAGGCAGAAGGAAGCTGTGCAGACGGAAGAGACATCGGCTGAGACAGCAGCAACGGATGAAATCAGGATGGATGGACAGCTCACAGGTGATATGCTCATGCAGCCATCCGGGGATACAGAGGGAGAAGCAGCGGATCCGGACGGATATAGTCAGGAACCACTTGAAGTACATTACATAGATGTCGGACAGGGCAGCGCGACACTTTTAAAGAGTGGCAGGCATGCCATGCTGATTGATACCGGTGACAGCGATCAGGGTACAAAGATACAGCTCTATCTGACAAAACAGGGCGTAGAAAATCTCGATTACCTTGTACTGACGCATCCGGATGCGGATCATATCGGCGGTGCTCCGGTCATTATTACGAAATTTGGGATCGGACAGCTTTTTCTTTCTAATTATGAGAAGGATAATAAAACAACACAAAAAGTCAGGGACGCGATGCAGTATAAAGGTCTGACCGCATCGGACTGTCAGGTTGGAGATACATATACACTTGGAAATGCATCTTTTACGATTCTTGCTCCCGTAAAAGAATATGCGGATTCCAACAACGCATCCATTGTCATTATGGTACAAAACGGAAATAACAGATTTCTATTTACCGGAGACTGCGAAGCAGAAGCCGAGGCGGATCTGATCGCATCCGGCGCGGATCTTAGTGCAGATGTTTACCTGGCGGGACATCACGGAAGTGACACTGCATCTTCACAGGCGTTCATGGATGCAGTCAGCCCTTCTTATGCGGTGATCAGCTGCGGTGAGGGAAACAGCTATGGGCATCCGCATGCAGAAGTCCTCAACAGATTCCGCAGCATGGGCATTCAGGTATTCCGTACAGATGAGCAGGGCTCTGTGATCGCAGAAAGTGATGGAACCGGGATCACATGGAACTGTGCACCGTCCGAGAGCTGGCAGGCAGGAGAGCGGACTAAAAATGCACAGACCGGTGCAGAAAATGCGGAAACACAGCCTGCAAATGAGACAGGTGCAGCAGCTGCACAGGACATGCCAACAGCCGGGCAGTCAGATGCGGTAACACTTCCTGCGCAGGAGCAGAAACCGGTTGTGGCAGACGAAACGTCGCAGGCAGGCAATTATATCGGTAATCGCAATAACGGCAAGCTGCATAAGGCTTCCTGCAGTTATCTGCCGGATCCGCAGAATCAGGTGCCGTTTACAACAAGGGAAGAAGCAGTGGAAGCAGGTTATGATGATCCGTGTAAACGGTGCAATCCGTGATGAAATATGCGTCGGGATGAGAAAACCGATTGCCGGCATTCTGACGCGATACATAAATAAAAAGCAGATGTAATGCGAATGTTTGCCGTATGTTGGCGGAGAAACAGGCAAGCGATCCGGCGGAGTAAAAAAATGATTCTGGAAAAGGGGAATACATCATGGAATTGAGACATATCAGGTATTTTAAGGCTGTGGCAGAGGAAAAGAATTTTACCCGGGCGGCGGAAAAACTGGCGATCGCACAGCCACCGCTCTCAAGGCAGATCCAGGATCTCGAGGCAGAGCTTGGTACACAGCTTTTTATCCGTTCACCGCATAAAGTAACGCTGACAGAAGAAGGAGAACTGTTTTTGCAGTATGCATCCCAAATACTGGATCTTGTGCACCGTTCTGAGGAAGAAGTCAGGGAAAGAAAAGAAGGTCTGCAGGGAACCTTATATATTGCTTCCGTAGAAGGCTGTGGACCGCGTTTGTTTGCAGAATGGATTGCCGCATTCGGACAGCAGCATCCGCACGTGCAGTACAATCTCTGGAATGGCAATACGGATGATGTGAATAACCGTGTCATGAAAGGTCTGTGTGAGATCGCGATGATCACAGCACCCTATAATACAGAAGAATTTCAGGTACTTCCGGTTTACCGGGAGCCATGGGTGGCAATGATCTCCAAGGGACATCCATTATATACGCCGGAAAATGATCCGGTAAAGCCGGATGATCTTCTGCCGTATCCGCTGTTGATCCCTTCCAGGGAATCCAGAAAAAGTGAGATTGACAAATGGTTTTCCAATACCGGTCAGACACCTGCGATCCGCGGCAGGATCGCACATATGATGAATGCATATGAGCTGAGCCTGCACGGTGTCGGGATTTCCATTTATCCGGCTTCTATTTCCGCAATGGCAAAGAACAAGGAAGTCTGCATCCGTAAAATAGAGCATCCGGATGCGTATGCATCCTATGCTCTCATTTGGAAAAAGGATCACACGCTTTCCCATGTGGCGCAGGAATTTCTTTCTTTTATTCGGGAAGGCAGTGAAAATACAGATGAAACATGATTTGTATTCACTATACTCGAAAAGTATCATAATATATTTATAATATGTATTTCACATTATAGAGCCTGTATGTTACATTATAATCATCAAAAGGAAGTCAGGCCGGACCTCTAAAGTAACTGATCAATTTCAAAATGTAGAAAGGTTATGGTGAGTGTTATGAAAAAGATTATGGGTAAAATCAATGAGTTCTTTGGTGAATATTACAAGAGCTTTGGTGAAAGAATCTGATCAAAGAGGCGTAAAATGAATCAGAGTGAAAATCAGACAGAGACTTAGAACGGGCAGTGTATCATATACATTGCCCGTTTTGTGTCATGGCGACGAGGAGAATGAATGCCATGCTTGCATGGGCAGACATTCGACGACCGCTGATCAGAGCGAGATTCGCGAAGCGTATCTCGTCTCTGTTGCGGGCAGAAGGATTTTCGAATGAAAAGATAGAACCCCTTCTTTATTGGGAGAAAAAAGACTTTCAAAAAATAGGGACTTGCGTACAACTGGGGGATATGCTATGATATCTCTCGGCGGCATACAGTTGTGCGCCGTACAAAAACATTCGGAAGAATGGAGCGTGAAAGAAATGGAGCAGGCTACCGGCTATTTTGTGGTAAAGCAGAAAGCATTACCGGAAGTATTGTTAAAGGTCGTGGAAGCAAAGAGACTGATAGAGTCCGAACGTGCTGTTTCCGTGCAGGAAGCAACAGAACGGGTGGGGATCAGCCGCAGTTCTTTTTATAAGTATAAGGACGATATTTTCCCATTCCACGATACGGCGGCGGGCAGAACGATCACGCTGACCTTCCAAATGGATGATGAACCGGGATTGTTATCGGATGTGCTCAAGATCATAGCTACATTCGGAGCAAATATATTAACCATCCATCAGAGTATTCCGATCAACGGAGTTGCCTCCCTGACGATCAGTGTACAGATATTGCCGACAACAGCGGATGTATCCCTGATGGTCGATGAGATGGAAAAACAAAAAGGCGTACATTACGTGAAAATCATAGCTAAGGAGTAAAGAAAATGGTAAAAGTAGCAGTATTAGGATATGGTACAGTAGGAAGCGGTATCGTTGAGGTAATCAAAACAAATCAGGATATGGTAAATAAGAAAGCCGGAGATGAGATTGATGTCAAATATATCTTGGATCTGCGTGATTTCCCGGGAGATCCTTATGAGAATCTTGTTGTACATGATGTTGAGATTATTTTAAACGATCCTGAGGTGCTTGTGATCGCAGAAGCAATGGGCGGAGTGGAACCGGCCTATACCTTTACAAAGAGAGCACTCAGTGCAGGTAAGAGCGTATGTACATCAAATAAAGAGCTTGTTGCAAAGCATGGTGCAGAACTAATTGAGTTAGCGCGCGTTAACAAATGCAACTATATGTTTGAAGCAAGTGTCGGTGGCGGTATTCCGATCATTCGTCCGTTAAATGCTTCTCTGACACCGGAACGTGTAGACGGTATCACCGGTATTTTAAATGGTACAACAAACTATATCCTGACAAAGATGGAAAAGGAAGGATCAGATTTTGATACAGTACTGAAGGAAGCACAGGACAAAGGCTATGCGGAGCGCAATCCGGAAGCAGATGTGGAAGGTTATGATGCATGTCGTAAGATCGCCATTCTTTCTTCTCTGATCTATGGTAAAAATGTAAATTTTGAGAATATTTATACAGAGGGTATTACAAAGATCACTACAAATGATTTTGCATATGCAAAAAAAGCAGGCTATACGATCAAGCTGCTTGCCATGAGCAAAGAAGTGGACGGCAAATATTTTGCCATGGTAACACCTTGCATGATCAATGACCAGAACCCGCTTTATTTTGTAAATGACGTATTTAACGGTATTCTGGTACACGGCAATACACTGGGGAATACAATGTATTATGGAGCAGGAGCAGGTAAGCTTCCGACAGCAAGCGCGGTTGTATCCGATATCATTGACTGTGTGAAGCATCTTGGCAAGACAGTATTCTGTTTCTGGGATAAAGAAGAACTGACATTGTCCAGCATGGATGATTCCGTAAAGCGTTTCTTTGTTCGTGTGAAGGATGCTGATTTTGCAAAGGCAAAGGAAGTATTTGGTGATGTGGAAGAGATCGATGCACAGATCGCAGGAGAAAAGGGCTTCTTTACACAGGCTATGAGCGAGAAAGCATTTAAAGAAAAGAGTGCACAGGTCGGTGAGATCATCAGCCGGATCCGTGTTGAGGAGTAAGCAGGATTACATATGGAATTACACATGACAGCTCGTGTGATCCTAAGTGAAAATAAATACCGAGGAGTAGGAAAATGAAAAAAGTAGTAAAATTTGGTGGTAGTTCATTAGCAAGTGCAGAGCAGTTTGAGAAGGTCGGAAAGATCATCCGCGCAGACAAGTCAAGATGTTATGTGGTTCCGTCTGCACCGGGTAAGAGAAACAGCAAAGATACAAAAGTAACGGATATGCTGTACAATACCTATGCACTGGCAGAAAGTGATGATGCATTTGATAAAGAACTGGATGCGATCAAAGCAAGATATCAGGAGATCATCGATGGACTGAAATTAAAGCTTTCTCTGGATAAGGAATTTGAAGTGATCCGTGAGAACTTTAAAAAGAAAGCGGGCAGTGATTATGCAGCAAGCCGTGGGGAGTTCTTAAACGGTATCATTATGGCAAATTATCTGGGCTATGAATTCATCGATGCAGCAGAAGTGATCTTCTTTGATGAAGACGGCAATTTTATGCCTGATCACACAAATGAAGTACTTTCCGCGCGTCTGTCAGAAACACCAAAGGCAGTTGTTCCGGGCTTCTACGGTGCGAAACTGGATGGCAGTGTAAAGACCTTCTCCAGAGGCGGTTCCGATATCACAGGTTCTATCGTGGCTAAGGCTGCACATGTGGATGTGTATGAAAACTGGACAGATGTATCAGGCTTTTTGATCGCTGATCCGCGTATCATTGATAATCCGAAGGGCATTGAAACAATTACCTATCGCGAACTGAGAGAGCTTTCTTACATGGGTGCTACCGTGCTGCATGAGGATGCGATCTTCCCGGTTCGTAAGGAAGGTATCCCGATCAACATCCGTAATACAAATGCGCCGAAGGACAATGGTACATGGATCGTAGAAAGCACCTGCCAGAAGCCAAAGTACGTGATCACAGGTATTGCAGGTAAGAAGGGCTTCTGTTCCATCAATATTGAAAAGGATCTCATGAACTCCGAGATCGGTTTCGGCAGAAAGGTGCTGCAGGCATTTGAAGAAAATGAGATTTCTTTTGAACATGTACCATCCGGTATCGATACAATGACCGTATTTGTACACCAGTCAGAATTCATGGAAAAAGAGCAGCGTGTACTGGCAGCAATCCATAAGATGGCACATCCGGATTCCATTGATCTGGAGTCTGATCTGGCACTGATCGCAGTCGTAGGACGCGGTATGAGACAGACGCGCGGTACAGCCGGACGGATCTTCTCCGCATTGGCACATGCCAATGTCAATGTCAAGATGATCGATCAGGGATCTTCCGAGCTGAATATCATTATCGGTGTGAAAAATGAAGATTTTGATGCAGCGATCCGTGCGATCTACAATATCTTTGTTGAGGTTCAGTTATAAGATAGAAATATATAAAAACAGAAACATCATATAGCAAGCAATCGATAGCGTAGGCGACTGAGATTTATCGCTCGTTTACCCGGCGGCGAGATCGAAACGCTCTTTTTCGACCAGAGCCGGGTAAAATACGAGCAAGATAAACGTGAACCACCACACATGTAAAATCGGCTTCGCCGATGTGTGGTGGCTGCATAATGAATTTGTTGTACAAATTCATTATATTTCGCAAGGTAGCCAAGCGTGATTGCGGCTATATGATGTTTTTGTTTTAGACAGAATAACTAAAAATGCCAAAAAGTTATGCCGAAATGGCATAAAAGCAATAAAAGTATTGCGATTTTATGATCTACCCCGTATACTGAAATTGTGTTTATCACAATACTATCTTTATATGGAGGGATTTATGAAAAGTACAAAAGGAATCAAGAAAATTTTAATGGCGCTTGCACTGGTATTATGTGTTGCTGCATTTGTTCCGGCAACTGCAAGCGTACAGGCAGAGGCAAAAACAAAAAAAGTTACAGCAAACAAAAACTACAAAAAAGCACCGGCGCTGAAGTTTGGAATAACCTATAAGGTGACAGAAAAGGTAAACCATTCTATGGTAAAATTTACAGCTCCGAAGAATGGTACTTATAAGGTTACGATCAGCAATATTGCAACTTTTCCAAAGGTAAAAGGCAGAACAGATCATAATCTGGGTAATCTGTATATCCGTAAACCATATTATAATGGTAAATACTTTATGTCTCAGACTGTAAAAACACAGGGTGGCAGATACTCCTGTTTATTTACAGCAACAAAAGACAGCTACAATCATTTTTACAAAGGTCAGAAGGTAAAAACAGGTACTTATCTGGCAAGTAGATATGGTAAGATCAAGCTGAAAAAAGGCGAAACAATTTATATGGATTATTTCTATACCGGTAAAGGTGGAAAGTGTACTTACACAATGAAGGTTACGAAATAAAAGTTTTAATTTAGGCTAAACAGGCGGCGTTTCTGATTTCCCAGGCAGGGAGTTAGGAATGCCGCTTTTTTATGGCGTATGGTGTATGGCAAGAAAGACTAAATGCACTTGTAAGAAAATATGTGAATCTGGAATATAAGAATTGTCAATGCTTTGCAGTGATGGCGACATGGAAAACAGAAATGAGGTGGAGACGCAGGAGATCACGGAGGCTGAGGCATGTAAAATGCTGCATTTATAAGATCAGGCTTCTGACCATCTGTGCCATGGCGGCAGGTGTTTCCTGCATACCGCCTTCGAGCCATTTTAAAAACACATTGTAAAGGGCGCCGGAATAAAAATAAATTTTATAGCGTCCCACATCATTATATGGCATATCGCCGATCTGTTCTTCTAACTGCCTGTCGAAAATATCCAGGTAAATATAGGCAAGACCTGCTTTATATACGCATAAGATAAAATGCTTGTATGTTTTGAAGTAGCGGAAGACCAATAAGATGGAATCATATCCGAAAAAGTCGTCAGATAGTTTGGCGGCTTTTTCTCTGTAATTCTGCCAGATCTCATCTGTTACCTTGATCAGTACTTCTTCCTTGGAAGTAAAATTCCGATAGTAGGAGGCTCTTGCCACGCCTGCGGTCTGCACGATCTCTGTGACCGTAATATCCGAAAATTTTTTCTTTTCCATAAGCTTTGTCAAAGCTCTTGCGATCCGCAGCTTCACAAGGCGGTTCGCTTCCAGCCGTTTATCAGTTTCTTTCATCGTAATCTCCATTCTGCCGCGGAAAAGAGAGGTTTCTGTTCGTATTACGGAACAATCCGCAGGCATCAAAGTCAGGTGACTTTTGAAATCGGCATCATGATATAAAATGAGATAAAATGTCTCACGTATATGCCTTGTATTCCGAAGAATCCCTGTTAAAATCATATTTATGTATTCAATGTGATACAAAATATATCATATTTGTCTAACAATACTATGACACAATATGAGAATGAAGTCAAGATAAGAGATGTCATGTGCTGCATGAATGCAGGAAATCAGGGATGTGGCAGGAAATGGAGTAGAATGAGAATTATAACAGATACGGGAACAGATATACTGGACAAAGAAGCCAAAAAGCTGGGGATTGAACTTGTGGCAATCCGTTCCAATTTTACAGATACCGTTTTCAGCGAGAATACAGAAGCTGAATTCACACGGTTTTATGATAAACTGCGGCAGACGGATACACTTCCTGTCTCCAGCCAGCCGTCTCCGGCTGAGTTTTTAGAGCTTTTTGAGGATGCGAAGGAAAAAGAGGAAGAGGTCGTGGTGATCACGATCTCCTCAAAATTGTCCGGCACGTATAATGGTGCAATGCTTGCGAAGGACATGGCAGAATATGACAATATCTATGTGGTAGACAGTCTTCTGGCATCTTTGTCAGAAAGACTGCTTGTGGAATATGCGGTAAAGCTTCGCGATGCGGGTATGGGAGCAAAGGAGCTTGTACGGAAACTGGAACAGGACAGGGAACGCGTGATACTGACAGGTGTTCCTTCCACGCTTTTATACCTTAAAATGGGAGGCCGTATTTCTCCGGTTGTGGCGGCAGTCGGTGGCGTGATCGGGATCAAACCGGTGCTCTGGCTGAAGGACGGCGTGATCGAAAGCCGCAGCAAGGCAAGAGGTATGCGTATGGCGAAGTCAGGCATGCAGAGCTTTTTAAAGGACTATGAGGCAGATCCTGCAATGCCTGTCATGTTTGCACACAGTGACAATGCTGAAATGGGACAGCAGTTTATGGAAGAAACTGTGCAGCAGTTTGGACTGACAGGCTGCAGCCTGCATGAAATTGGCATGGCAATTGGAACACACATCGGACCGGATGCCCTTATGATGGCATTTATGCGGAAGTAATTATGGAAATTGTAGAACAAAAGTGATTGCCCGGCAGTGTATGTATGATTAGTTGAAACCATCTGTATGTTGAAAAACGTCAGGTGGTTTTTTTGTTATGGCGACGAGGAAAATGCACGCATTTATGCGGTGCATTTGACGACCGCTAATCAGAGCGAGATTCGCAGAGCGTATCTCGTCTCTGTGTTAATAAACAGTATATAACAGTTGACAACAGTTATATACTGTTATATACTGTTTACACCGGAGGAAGTATTATATGCATATGATTATCAATAACCAGTCAATGGTACCAATTTATGAACAGATCATGGAGCAGATCAAGAAAGCGATCGCTTCGGGGGAACTTTCGGAAGGAAGCATGCTGCCTTCCGTCAGAGGGCTTGCAGCAGAGCTTAGGATCAGCGCACTGACCGTAAAAAAGGCTTATGACAGACTGGAGGAAGAAGGGCTTACCGTCACTGTGCATGGCAAGGGCACCTTTGTGACAGAAACGAACCGGGAGCTTGTGAAAGAACAGCAGCGTATGATGGCGGAGCAGGAACTGCAGAAGGTAGTGGAAAAGGCGCTGCGCGGCGGACTGACAAAGCAGGAGCTCAGAGATCTGTTTGAAATCATAATGGAGGAGTAATATGCTAAAACTTACAAACGTACATAAAAAGTATGAGGATTTTACCCTGGACTGCAGTATAGAGCTGATGCCGGGCAGGATTACCGGACTGATCGGCAGAAACGGAGCAGGTAAATCGACAGTTTTTAAAGTGGCGCTGGGGCTGGTCGGAACGGACGGCGGAGAGGTAACGGTGTTTGGAAAGCCTGTGGAAATGCTGACAACGCAGGACAGGCAGCGGATCGGCGTCGCATTTGCAGACGCAGGCTTCAGCGAATATTTAACGATTACAGATATTGCCCCTGTACTTGCGGCGATGTATCCGTCAGTGACGGAGAAAGAATTTTTAGAACAGTGCAGCCGGATGGAACTGCCACTATCAAAAAAGATCAAGGAATTTTCGACAGGTATGCGTGCCAAATTAAAAGTATTGATCGCGCTTGACCATGAGGCGGAGCTTCTGATCTTAGATGAGCCGACAGTCGGGCTGGATGTGGTAGCCAGAGAAGAAGTGCTCGCCATGATCCGGGAGTATATGACGGCACATGAGCAGGCAGGGGTTCTGATCAGCTCGCATATTGCCACGGATCTGGAAAGCCTCTGTGATGATCTGTATCTGATCCGGGACGGAAAGATCATCCTGCACGAAGATACGGATGTGCTTCTCTCCGAATATGCCCTTTTGAAAGTACCGGCAGAAAAGTATGAGACTCTGGATAAGCAGTACATTCTGCGCAGTAAAAAGGAAAGCTACGGTTACGCGTGTCTGACAGACAAGAAACAGTATTACCGTGAAAATGAACCGGATCTAGTCATGGAAAACGGAAGCATTGATGAACTGATCCTGATGATGAACGGAGGCCGAGAATGAAAGGATTATTGATAAAAGATTATAAACTGTTGATGCTGCAGAAAAAGACCTTTCTGCTGATGTTACTTATTGCGATCTGTATGAATTTTGCAATGCAGGATAATCCGGGGTTTATCATTGGTTATCTCACCTTCTTTGCGGCACTTATGGCAAATACAACCTTGTCCTATGATGAGTATGGAAACGGCGTTCTTTTCCTGCTGACACTGCCTGTTACAGGGAAAACGTATGTCAGAAGTAAATATGTGGGAAATCTGTTATTGCTCCTGACTTTCTGGTTTGCAAGTGCTGTACTGGAAGCAGTTTTGTATACAGTACAGGGCATGCAGTTTTTCACAACAGAGACGATGATAGGCGCATGTTCCATTCTCCCATGTTCTCTTATTTTTGTAGATTTTATGATACCGCTTGTCCTTCGTTTCGGGCAGGAAAAAGGAAAGCTGGTATGGGCAGCGGTCGGTGGCCTGATTTTTGTGATAATAGCAGCTCTGAAAGCCCTGTCAGAAGCCGGCAGACTGGAAGCGTTGAAACAGATGTTTGGTAAAATGGCACAGCACGGTGTGATAATGACAGTCTGTATTATTGTACTGTCGCTGCTGGGGCTGGCTGTTTCCTATAGCTTTAGTGTAAAGATCATGGAAAAGAAAATATTTTAATGTCCCTAAAGTAAAAGCCCCTGTTCAATGCAGCCGATCAGGCGTATACTTGATATGGATGCAGATTTGTTTCACAAGTGAAATAAGAAGAAGCCATGCATAATGGCTGAAAACAGGAGGTAAAACAAAATGACGATCGAACAATTACAAAAAGATATGATGGCTGCCATGAAGGCGCATGACAAGGAAAGAAAGGACGCAATCTCTTCTCTGGTTTCCGCAGTGAAGAAAAATGCGATCGATGCAGGCTGCAGAGACGCGATCCCGGAAGATATGGTAAACAGCACGATCTTAAAAGAACTGAAGACTGTACAGGAGCAGATCGATACCTGCCCGAAGGACAGAACAGAGCTGATCGCAGAGTACCAGAAGCGTCATGATATCATGCAGGAGTATGCACCGAAGCTTCTTTCCAAAGAAGAAGTTCAGAAGATCGTGACAGAGCAGTTTGCAGAAGTGCTTGCAACAAAAAATAAAGGTCAGATCATGAAGACGGTTATGCCGCATCTGAAAGGCAAAGCGGACGGTAAGGTGATCAACGAGGTTATCACGGAATTAACGAAATAAGGATACTTACGAAGGATCTTGCAAGTGGATTCATTACGACAAAAGCATAAAATTTCCCTGCCACTCATGTCAGGCAATCTGCTGCAGCAGAGGTACAATACGCCGACACATGGGTGGCAGGTCGCGTTCTGGGAGCGGATGCGCTGGCAGCAGTCGGATCTTCTTATACACTGATGGTCTTTCTGACTTCTATCCTGCTGGGACTGTGTATGGGAAGCGGTGTCGCAATCTCCATGCAATACGGAAAACGTGCGCAGGATAGCATGCGGCGGAGCGTTTTTATGTCCTTTCTGCTGATCCCACAGATTGGCGTAACAGGCATCTGGGTTTTCGTTCCAATCGGATGGGCACTTGCGGATCTGATCGGCTTTGCAGCTATGCGATGGCACACTCTTTAGTTTTGTGTGACATATTCTTCCAGACAGCAGCCTTCCTGCCAGATCTCCTTTGCAGCTTCTTTTCCAACATAGCGGTAATGCCAAGGTTCATAGCCGGTCCCGGTCACATTTTCTTTATCCTTGGGATAGCGCAGGATAAAGCCGTATTCCCAGGCATGTTCTGCCAGCCATGTGTAGACTTCATCATTGGTGGATTTTGTCTTGTCCGCATTGATATCGACAGCAATCCCAAGCTGGTGCTCGCTTGTACCGGGCGCAGCGACCCATTCCGATGCCATCTTTTTCGCCAGAAGACTGCTGAGTCCTTCCTGTTCATAGGCCTTGATCTTATCATCCAGAATGGATTGCTGATCGGTTGTAGTGCGGTAACCTTCCCGGACGATCGGATAAATGCCGTCTGCCCGCATGGCATCAAACAGATCCTGCAGCGCGGGGTAGATCCGGCTGTCTACCTGTTTTCCATTTGATAATGTAGTCAGTTCTGTCTGATATCCATCCGGGATCGTATTCCATTTATTGACGACGATCAGTTCCCAGTCTGTTTCACCGGGCATTTTATGAAGTGTCTGCTGCAGCTTACCGCCGCAGAAATGGGCTGTCACAAGGAGCAGCAGAATCCAGATTATGATATGTTTTCTGTATCGGTTGCGTTTCTTTTTCCTTTTTCTTCCTGCCATGTCCTTACCTTCTTTTCTCATACAATACCGTATAAGATGAAAGACAGCTTTAAGGAATCTTTAAGATTTTTATAAAATGAAAGCTTGACCTTGCAATAATTGTAAGGTTTAATATTCGTGTGGGAGGAATGAAGATGAAAAAAGATCTAACCACAGGAAATGTCTTTCAGACAATTTTATATTTTGCTCTGCCATATCTGCTGTCGTATTTTTTGCAGACATTGTACGGAATGGCAGATCTGTATATTATCGGGCAGTTTAACGGTGTGGCAGCAACAACGGCAGTATCGATCGGCAGTCAGGTAATGCATATGTTGACGGTCATCATCGTCGGGCTTGCCATGGGAACAACGGTCACGGTGGGACGTGACATCGGAGCGAAAAAAACAGATGAGGCATCACTGGCGATCGGTAATACCGTGACGCTGTTTATGATCGTTTCTGTTGTATTTACCCTAGGCTTACTGCTTTTGTTAAAGCCTATCGTTGCGCTGATCAGTACGCCACAGGAAGCGGTGCAGGGAACAATACAGTATTTGTTCGTCTGCTTTATCGGGATTCCGTTTATTACAGCCTATAATATCATCAGCGCGATCTTCCGCGGGCTCGGAGATTCCAAAAGCCCGATGTATTTTGTTGCGGTTGCGTGCGTGGCAAATATCGGACTGGACTATCTGTTTATTGGTGTCATGTCCATGGGACCTGTCGGAGCCGCACTTGGTACGACACTGGCACAGACCATCAGTGTCGCGATCTCGCTTATAGCGATCCACAAAAAGCAGATCGGTGTTCATTTGACAAAGAAGGATTTCAAGCCGCAGGTGTCTGTCATGAAAATGCTGCTTTCTATCGGCGTTCCGGTCGCGTTGCAGGATGGCTTTATCCAGGTGGCATTTATCGTTATCACGATCATTGCAAACCAGCGCGGCTTAAATCCAGCGGCAGCGGTCGGTATTGTTGAGAAATTTATCAGCGCGGCATTTATCGTACCGTCTTCCATGCTGGCAACGGTATCGGCACTTGCGGCGCAGAATATTGGTGCAGACAAGCATGACAGGGCGGCAAAGACTTTGTATACGGCAATGCTGATAACAAGTGTATACGGCATTTTGATCGGGCTTGTGACAGAAGTGGCGGCAGAATATATTCTGGGATTTTTCACAAAAGATGCGGTTGTGATCGTACTGGGCAGTCAATATCTGCGTGCTTATATCTGGGATGCATTTCTGGCAGGGTTCCATTTCTGCTTTACCGGTTATTTCTGTGCTTACGGACTGTCCTATATTGGGTTTATCCACAATGTGCTTGCGATTGTACTGGTGCGTATTCCCGGGGCATATTTTACCTCGAAATGGTTCCCGGACACATTGTTCCCGATGGGAATGTCAGCGCCGGTGGGGTCTCTTTTATCTGCACTCATCTGTATTGTGTTCTTTATCTGGCTGAAGAAAAGGAAGGTCATTTATGGAAGAAACGAAACTGTTTAAAATCGGAGAAGTGGCAAAAATGCTGCATGTCAGTATGGGAACTCTGCGGCATTATGAGCAGGCGGGGCTTCTGACACCCGAATATGTGGATAAAAAAACAGGCTATCGGTATTATAGTGCAAGGCAGCTTGAGGTTTTAAATACGATCCGTTATCTGCGTGTGCTGGATATGCCGCTGCCTCAGATTGCCGATTTCCTACAGAACAGGGATGTGGATGTGATGCGCGAAAAACTGCTCTGGCAAAAAGAAATGATCCGGGAAAAGAAACGGGAGCTGGAGCTTGCAGAGCGTAAGATCGATCACCGTCTGGAACGGTTAAATGAAGCGTTGCAGGCAACACTGGAAGAGATCACAATAGATAAAATACCGGCAGGAAGGCTTGCCTGGATTCGCGATAAGCTGCAGCTAAGCTCCTATCTGGATCTGGAGTATTCGATCCGCAGGCTGGAAGAAAACCAGAAGGAAACACTGGTCTTTCTGGGAAAAGTCGGTGTGGGGATCACAGAGGAAAGCCTTGCAAAAGGCAGCTTTTCAGATTATGAACGGGTATTTTTGCTGCTGGATGAGGAAGATGCTTATGAAGGGGAGACGGAAGAATTCCCGGAAATGGATTGTGTGATGATACGGTTCCGTGGCAGTCATAAGGAAGCACCGATCCACTATGAAAAGCTGATTGCCTATATGAAGGAACATAAGCTGGTAGCAACCGGGTTTTCGCGGGAGATCACGCTGATCGATAATGGCCTGACGGATGATCCTGAAAAATTTGTCACAGAGATCAGAATCCCGGTTCAAAGGATCTGGGAAGCATGATTGTATAGATTTTGTAAATAAAAATCCTCAGTACAGATAAACAGAACTGAGGCTTTCTATATTTATGAAGGGAATTATTGAACGCTGCGTTTCTGCATTTCAGTTTCATCTAAAACAGAAGTGCACTGCGGACAACGACAGGCTTCAATGGAAATTTCAGATCTGCACATCGGACAGATCTTGGTGGTCTTGGCTTCTTCCGGCTTCTTTTCTAAAGCGGCAAGTCTGGCGGAAGCGGTGTTGATCGCTTTGACGATCACAAATACAACAAATGCCATGATCAGGAAGTTGATGATCGCTGTCAGGAATTTGCCGTAGTTTAAGGTAACTTCTCTAAGGATGTTCCAGGACAGCTTGTCGAAATTCATGCCTCCGAAAAGTCCTAAGATCGGTGTGATGATATCTTCCACCAGAGAAGATACGATGCTGGTGAATGCGCCGCCGATGATAATACCGACTGCCATGTCCATGACATTGCCACGACTGATGAATGTTTTGAATTCATTAAAAAATTTTTTCATGTTTTATCTCCTTCTGTCATATTTTTCCATATTATAACAGAAAAAAGATAAAAAAGCCTATTGTGAAAACATTTCCTGCGTGGTAAAATGCATTTGAAATGGAAAAGCAATGACGGAGAGAGTAGTGCAGAGGACGTATTCAGAGAGAGCAGCAGATGCTGGAAGCTGCTTATGCAGAGCCTGTATGAAGACCACTCCTGAGCTGTGCGCAGAAGGCAGTCGCCGAAGCGTCACCGTGTAGCTGCGTTATAAGCAAAGAGTAAAAAATAAGGTGGAACCGTGTGAGAGCACCCTTAGATGCGTGTATGCGTATCAAAGGGTGTTTATTTGTAGCGAGGAAAGAAACCAAGCGACGGCGAAGCTGGCATTTGGTTTCGCCGAGCGTACAACGAGAAAATCATAAGTGCGAAGCACGGCTGACAGCGAAGCTGGCAGGATTTTCGAGTCTGAAAGAGGAAAGAAACCAAGCGACAGCAAAGCATACGGTTCAGAATCATGAAAGGAAACGAAAATGGTAAACTTTAAAGAAAACGAAGAGCTGAAGACACTTAACCATTCCTGTGCCCATGTGATGGCACAGGCGATCAAGCATTTGTATCCACAGGCAAAATTCTGGGTAGGACCTGTTGTAGCAGAGGGTTTCTACTATGATGTGGATCTTGGAGATGCTGTCATCCGCGATGAAGATATCGAGAAGATCGAAAAGGAAATGAAAAAGGTCTGCAAATCCGGTAAGCGAATCGTCCGTAAGGAAATCTCCAAAGAAGAAGCAAAGGAAATGTTCAAGGATGATGAGTACAAGCTGGATCTGATCGACGGTCTGGAAGATGGAAATATCACATGCTATGAGCAGGGGGATTTCACGGATCTCTGCCGTGGACCGCACGTAGAAAATGTAAAGCTTTGCCGCAACTTTAAGCTGATCAGACATTCCGGTGCTTACTGGAAGGGCGACAGCAAGAACAAGGTGCTGCAGAGAATTTACGGTGTATGTTTCCCGACACCGGAAGAACTGGAAGATCATTTAAAACTGTTAGAGGAAGCGAAGGAAAGAGACCACAGAAAGATCGGTAAAGACATGAATCTGTTCATGGTAGACGATCTGGTTGGCCGTGGCTTACCGATGTTCTTACCAAAGGGCTATACGATCTGGCAGGAGCTTGAAAATTATATCAAAGAAAAAGAAAGAAAGCTTGGTTATCTGCATGTTATGACACCATGTGTCGGAACAGTCAATCTGTATAAGACATCCGGTCACTGGGATCACTACAAAGAGAATATGTTCCCGGCTATGGAAGTGGAAGGAGAATCCTTTGTGCTCCGTCCGATGAACTGCCCGCATCATATGATGATCTATGCAAACAGAATGCATTCCTATAAAGATCTGCCGATCCGTATCGGTGAGATCGCACATGACTTCCGTTTTGAAGCAAGCGGTACATTAAAGGGTATTGAAAGAGGCAGACATTTCTGCCAGAATGATGCCCATCTGTTTGTAACACCGGAACAGATCAAGGAAGAGTTTACAAGAGTAGTAGACCTGATCTTCAGCACATACAAGGATTTCGGTATTACAGATTACCGTTGTGTACTGTCCCTGCGTGATCCGGAGAACAAAGAGAAATATCATGATGATGATGAAATGTGGAATACAGCAGAGAATGCCCTGCGTGATGTTATGAACAGCATCGGTATCGAATATACAGAGGAGATCGGTGAAGCTGCTTTCTACGGCCCGAAGCTGGATGTTAACGTAAAGCCTGCGGTCGGTAATGAATATACGCTTTCTACCTGTCAGCTTGACTTCTGTCTGCCGGCTAAGTTTAATCTGTCTTATATTGACAAAGATGGAGAGAAGAAGACACCGGTTGTACTGCACAGGGCGATCCTCGGATCTCTTGACAGATTCATGGCATATATCTTAGAGGAAACAAAGGGTAACCTGCCGACATGGCTGGCACCTGTACAGGTAAGGATCATGCCTGTTAAGACAGACAATGAAGAGCTGATGGCTTATGCCAAATCCGTTCAGGAAAAACTGGATGACAAGTATGTGAGAGTAGAGCTGGATGACAGATCCGAAAAGCTTGGCTATCGTATGCGTGAAGGACAGATTGAAAAGGTTCCGTATCTTTTGGTGCTCGGCTTTAATGAAATGGAAAATCAGACTGTTTCTTACAGACTGCACGGACAGGCTGAAACAACAACAATGCCTGTTGATGAGTTCGTAGAGAAGATCGAAAATGAGATCGAACAGAAGCTGAGATAATGGGTATACTTTATAATAGCAAATGAGAGGCTGATGTAGCCATAATAAAATAGCGCCCACTGTATTTACAGTGGGCGCTGTTTTTAGTTTTCTGTATCCGGCAGAACAAAATTACTGATGTTCTGTGCCAGCATATCTGCTGTACTTCGCAGATTTTCCGTAGAATCTTCGATAACCTGGAAACTGTCAGCCATTTCAGTGATCGCAGCGCTGGTCTGGGCTGTCCCATCCACATTCTGCTGGGCGATCACAGAGAGGGAATCGATAGCTTCGATGATCTCACCTCTTGCCTGCTCCAGTTCCTTGGCTTTCTGCTCGATGCTGCGGATCTTTGTGATAGATGTCTCCAGTTCATTGATGACACCGTTTACCGTATGTTCCGTGCTGTCGATATGTTCATTCTGCCGGCTGATGATATCCTGTGTCTGCGTCATGGTGTCGACTACCTTCTCGGAATTGTCGATCAGAGTGCTGACGATCTTTTCAATGTTGCCGCTTGCTGTATTGGACTGCTCTGCCAGATTCTGGATCTGGGACGCAACAACCGCAAAGCCTCTGCCTGCTTCTCCGGCTCTTGCCGCCTCAATGCTCGCATTTAGGGAGAGCAGATTGGTTTCGGATGCGATCTCGGAAATAAACTGGGAAGCCTTCCGGATATTCTGTGCAGATTCATTTGTCTGGGTTGTCTGCTCGGAAATAACGGAAATCGCTTCTTTTACCTTCTCACTGATCTCTTTCAGTGCCTCGATCGTCTGTGCAGCCTTATCACTGGACAGCTTCATGGAGTCTGCACTGTCATTCAGTTCATCGGCTTCTTTTCCGGTCTCAATGATGAGATTTCCCATGTGCTGTGCACTTGCGGAGGCATTCTTTGCACCGCCTGCCTGTGTATTGGCGCCATCTGTGATATCGGAAACGGTCTGCTGTACTGTATGGATCGTGGTGTAGGTCTGATGAGAGGTCTGCTCTAATGTATCGGAGGAAGCAACCAAGGTATCAGTTGTTTCTTTGATACCCTGAATGATATTTAAAAGCTCTGTCTGCAGCATCTGCACCGCCTTTGTCAGATCGCCGATCTCATCGGAGCGGGAGAGTGTTTTCTGATCGAAAGTTACTGCAAGGTTACCCGCGGATACCTCTTTTACGCATGCGATACTGCGGTTGAGCGCCCTTGTCATAGAAGTGGCGCTCACCTGTACGATGATCGTACAAAATACAATGGCAATGATGACGATGACAATGATCGTATTTAAAATATTGAGGATGCTGTGATAAGTCGGCTGCTTTTCAATACCGGCAAACACCATACCGATCGGAGCGGAAGTATCATCCTTCTGATAGACCGGTGTGTAATAGCCGTAATAGATCGTGCCATCCATGGAAATATTGTCGCTGAAATAGCCTTCTCCTTTTTTCAGAACCTTTTCCGCCACAACATCACCTGCAGGGCTGCCTAAGATCCTGTCCCCGTTTTTATCCAAAGCGGATGTCATGATACGTTCTGTTCCGTAGAAGAAAGTAACATCCATACCGGATTCTTTTTTGATCGTATCCACCAGCGTCTCGGACTGGGAAATATTGTAGCTGCCCTTCCAGATATCGCCATTTTCAGCTTGTAGGTAAGAGCCTGCATTCTGGTCGTAAGCCGCCTGTGTGGCAATAGCCGTTCCTTTCAGGGAGTTTTCCACCTGATCGATGATCGACTGCTTGACAATGGTAGAAGCCAGTGCAATGATGATCAGTCCCAGAAGCAGAAGCGGAAGTAAGGAACAAAGTAAAATTTTTTTTCGGATTGTCAGTTTCATGGATTCCCCTCCTTATTCAACGATCACGACATTGTGATAGTACCAGTTGATTCCGCCGGTGATCGTGGCGTCGTCTAAGGTGGAGCCTTCCTGACCGATCGTTTCTCCGGTATTTGTTGTCATAACGCCGTCAAACACATTGCTCTGTCCGCTTAAGATCGCAGCAGTTGCTTCATCGACTTTTTCCTGTGTTCCCTCTGCGGCAAAGGAAGCCAGATTTGTGATTCCCACAAGTCCTTCTGCCATACCGCCGTAGTAGTTGCTGCCATCCCAGCTGCCATCGATAATACTTTTGACAGCGGAGGTATAGTAAGCACTCCAATTCCAGATGACACTTGTCAGGCAGGAATCCGGCGTTTCTTTGCTCATATCTGAATTATAGCCGATACCGTAAACACCGCGTTCCTGTGCCAGCGTCTGCGGATAAGCTGTATCGCAGTGCTGTGCCATGACATCACAGCCCATGTCCAGCAGCTGTCTGGAAGCAGCTTCTTCTTTTTCCGGATCATACCAGCTGTTTGTTATGATGACATTGATCTTTGCATCAGGATTAACACTGGCAACACCGATCGCGAATGCATCGATACCGCCCGTTACCTCTGAATTGGATGAGTCCTGTGCAGCAACATAACCGATCAGGTTGCTCTTTGTATTCATACCGGCGACAATACCGCTTAAATAACGTGCCTGATAGATACGGCCGAAATAATTATTGAAGTTTTTGCCGTTGGACTTGTAACCTGTACCGTGTGAAAAATAGATATCGGGATATTCCTCTGCCATGGCAGCGGTTGTTTCCATATATCCCCAGCTTGTTGAAAAGATGACATTGCAGCCCTCATCAATGCATTCCCTGATGGATGCCTCAGTTGCCTGTGCATCACTGTCGTCTACGATCTTGCGCACAATCTGATCGGAGGACAGCCCGAGATTTTCCTGCATTCCCTGAATGCCAAGATCATGCGTGTAGGAATAGCCGCTTCCTTCGGCGGGATCGGATATGTACAGAACCCCGACTTTGATGTCTTCTTTTGCAATGCCTGCAGCAGCCGCGGTTGTTTCTGCCGTATTTGTTTCCGTGTCAGCTTTGGCATCTGCCTTTTCGGTCTGATAGCCTTCATTGGTCGCATAATCATCCGGAACCTTGCTTTGACTGCCACAGCCTGTGAGCAGTCCGATAAGTGCCAGGATCATGCAGATCTGTTTCCCCTTGCCTTTTACCATATGAAATTCTCCTTTTTGACAAAATGACGTTTATATATACATTTTAGCACAATGTATACAAAATACAATGAAATATTCTTATGGAAAAGTTAGTTTGAGGCTGCAATCTGTGCAGCTCTTTTGAGTGCATCATCGATATGGGCACAGAAGTTTTCTTTTCCGACTTCTTCGATAAAACCGTCTTTTTCCATTGTTCTCAGCGGCTGTTCGTTGACATGGGAGAAAACAAGCTGTACACCACTTTTCTGACAGCGGTCGTAAAGCTGTTCCAGGGAACGCATTGCAGTTGCATCAAGTGCCGGAACGCCGCGCATACGGATAACAAGACATTTGGTGAAGTCCTTTAACGTGATCTCGGCGATACGTTCCGCAACACCGAAGAACATCGGACCGGAGATCTCATAGACACGCACCTGATGCGGTACTGTCTTGTGATCGATGGAATCCGGATCTTCTTCTTTTTCGTCATAGTAAACCCATCCTTTTACTTCGGCTTCTTCGCTCATACGCTTGATGAAGAGCAGGCAGGCTGCGATCATACCGATTTCGATGGCAACAACCAGATCAAATACGACTGTCAGTACAAAAGTAGCGGTCAGGACGATGATATCACTCTTAGGTGCTGTTTTGCATAGATGGACAAAGGTACGCCAGCCACACATATTGTAAGCAACCATGAACAGGATCGCTGCAATGGCAGGCATGGGGATGAGGGCTGCATAAGGCATCAGTACAACAAGTACGAGCAGAAGTACAACGGAATGTACCATACCGGCGATCGGGGTACGTCCGCCGTTCTTGATGTTGGCAGCCGTTCTGGCAATGGCACCTGTAGCAGGGATACCGCCGAATAAAACAGAGCCGATATTACCGACACCCTGTGCGATCAGCTCCATATTGGAGCGGTGCTTGGAATTGATCATACTGTCAGCGACAACGCAGGACAAAAGTGATTCAATGGCTGCAAGGATCGCGATCGTAAATCCGTCTGACATTTCACTTTGGATAATGGCAAGGCTTAAATGTGGGAAACGGAAATGTGGAAGACTTGAGCTGATCGTATACAGATCGCCGATCGTATTTACCTTCATATGCAGGCATTTTACCAGTACGATACCGACGATAACAGCGATCAGAGAGCCCGGGATCTTTTCGGATACGAGCGGCCAGAGGATCAGGATCGCAAGGCAGATCAGACCGACGAGCAGTGCCTGCATATTGATCGTGTTGAAATAACGGCAGACAGCTTTCATCTTATCGACTGTCTCGATCGGCTTTACATCTGCAGCATAGGTCAGACCGAAAAAGTCCTTTAACTGCCCAATCACGATCGTGACAGCAATACCTGCCGTAAATCCGGTTGTAATGGTAAATGGGATAAAACGGATCAGACTGCCAAGTCTGAATACACCCATTAGGATCAGCAGAACGCCTGCGATCAGGGTAGCGACAACAAGACCATCCATTCCGTTTTTGGCGACGATCCCCGCAACGATCGTTGCAAAGGCTGCGGTAGGTCCGGCGATCTGGACACGGCTTCCGCCTAAAAACGAGATCAGAAAGCCTGCGATAATGGCTGTGTAGATACCTTCCTCCGGACCGACACCGGAAGCAAGGGCAAGCGCGATAGACAGGGGAAGTGCAATGATCGCAACGATAATACCTGCCACAACGTCTTTCAGAAATTGTTCTTTCGTGTAAGTTTTCATCACACTGAAAAGCTTGGGTTTGAGTTTTTCCTTATTCATTTTCATTCTCCTCATAAGTTCAAAAAATACGTCTGCCGCGATACAGCAAACGCATTAAAAATAGCACTTCCCGTTATAAATGTAAATGTACAAATAGTACAAAATCAGCCGGACTGCGAAGAACGATAGAGCCGGCTCATTCGTAACAGGAAGGAAAAGCCAAAGCGGAAAGAGAAAAATGGTAAATGATTTGTACAGAAAACTGAAACAGAGACATAAATGGGACTTTATATAAGTACAATAGAACCATCACAGGCAAACGGAGGGTTTATAAAATGAGACATACAAAAGAAAGTAAAATGAAAAACGGAATAGAAACGATGATGATCGCTGTACTTTGTGTGGTGGTGCTTTCGCTCTTATTTTCCATTCATGTGCAGAGCAGGGAAGCAGATGCTGCTTTCACAAACACAGCCTATTATCAGGAACAGGAAAAGCAATACCGGAAAGATTGCCGCAAAATCCTGGATGCATACGGATGCTATGACAGCGGTATTACGATGACAAGAGTTGTGGAGGCGGATGGACGTACTTATCAGCTTGAAATACATAATGCACATTTTGCGGTCATGACTGAAAAAGAGAGAAATGAGCTGAAGGAAGCACTTACAACAGAATTTTTCGGTGCGCAGAACCCTCAGATCGGGCTTGAGATCAGACTGACAGGAATTACCACAGAATAGTTTGGAGACAGGATCTAAAATACATGACAAAAGGTTGGATGTGCGTTATACTTGATACAGAAAAAAGCTGATAAGGAGTGACAGATTTGAGAGAAGACCCGAAGCCGTTTGAAATTTATAAACATTTTAAAGGAAACAAGTATCAGGTGCTTATGCTGGCAACCGATTCCGAGACAAAGGAGCGCGTCGTAGTATATCAGGCACTGTACGGAGATTATGCAGTATATGTCAGACCGCTTGCCATGTTCCTGAGTGAGACGGATCATACTAAATATCCGGATGCAGCGCAGAAATACCGTTTTGAAAAGGTAGAGAAAAAAGAAGATGCAGGTGTGACGGAAACAGAAGAAAGCGCCAGCACTTCTGTTGTTTCGGATAAGGTCCTGACGGAGCTCGCAAAGGAAGAAATGGATGAAGAAAATAAAGCATATGCTGCACTGGATCCTTCCGTGCTGGCTTTTTTGGAGTCGCATTCCTATGAAGACAGGCTGAATATACTGTCATCTATGCATGACCGTATCACGGATGATATGATCAACACGATGGCAGTTGCCATTGATGTGGAGATCGAACCGGGCGATCTGGAGCAGCGCTACATGGAACTGAAGAATTGTCTTTTAATGAAAGAAAAGTTTGAACGGGTAAGGCTGCGCTGATGAAGGAATACCGGATTGAAACAGAAATTATTCCACCGCTTCTTGCGTGGTATGATGAGGCTAAACGGATCCTGCCCTGGCGTGGGACAAAAGATCCTTACAACATCTGGGTGTCTGAGATCATGCTGCAGCAGACAAGAGTAGAGGCGGTAAAACCATATTATGACAGGTTTCTGCAGGCACTGCCGACTGTACGGGATCTTGCAGGTGCAGAAGAATCCTATCTTCTGAAGCTCTGGGAAGGACTCGGATATTATAATCGTGTACGGAATATGCAGAAGGCTGCACAGATCCTGGTAGAGAGATATGGAGGGGAAATGCCGGCTGATGCAAAGGAAATCCTTGCTTTGCCGGGAATCGGCAGTTATACGATGGGAGCGATCGCTTCTATTGCGTTTCAGATTCCGCTTCCTGCGGTAGATGGGAATGTGCTGCGGATTCTTACCAGACTGTATGGGGATGATTCGGATATTCTGGATCCACGGTTTAAAAAGAAAACAGAAGAAGCACTTGTGCGTATTATGCCAAAGGACAGACCGGGTGATGTGAATCAGGCAATGATGGAGCTTGGTGCGACGGTCTGCCTGCCAAACGGAATGCCGAAATGTGAAAGCTGCCCATGGCAGGACAGATGCGTAGCAAGAAAAGAAGAACGGCTGAAGGAAATACCGTATAAAGCACCGAAGAAGTCGCGGAAGAAAGAGAAAAAGACGGTATTCCTGCTTTGTGACGGTGACCGGATCCTGATCCATAAAAGAGGAAAGACGGGGCTTCTGGCAGGCTTGTATGAATTTCCGAATGCGGAAGGCTGGCTGTCAGACGAAGAAGTGAAACAGCAGGTACAAGAGCTGGGATATGAGCCGTTATATCTGGAGCGGATGCAGGACAGCGTACACATATTTACACATAAGGAATGGCATATGCAGGGCTGGCTCATCCGTGTGGCGGCAGCATGGCCACAGGAGCGGCAGCAGGAGAATTATCATCTGATCCTGCCTCAGGAGATAGAAGCTGTCTATCCGATACCAAGTGCATTCAGAGCCTATACGGATGGGCTCAATATTGTACTAGGCAATGCACATTTTTTGAGATAAAATAGACAAAAATACGAAGGGAAAACGGTATGAAACTTTTAACAATAACAGTACCCTGTTACAACTCGCAGGATTATCTGGATAGATGTATGGAGTCCCTGCTCGTAGGGGGAGAAGATGTTGAGATCCTGATCGTAGATGACGGTTCTACCGACCGCACAGCTGAAATGGCAGATGCCTATGCGCAGAAATACCCGGCGATCGTCAAGGTGATCCATAAGCAAAACGGCGGGCATGGATCTGCCGTCAATGCCGGTATTGCTGGTGCAACAGGCCTGTTTTTCAAGGTGGTGGATAGTGATGACTGGGTCAAAGAGGAATCCTATTATGAGATACTGCAGGCGCTCAGAGAACTTGTCGCAAGCGGGCAGCAGATAGATATGCTTCTGGCAAACTATGTGTATGAAAAGCAGGGCGAAAAGCGGAAAAAGGTTGTTTCCTTCCGCCATGCACTGCCGAAAAATGAAATCTTTACATGGGATCAGGTCAGACATTTTAATAAAACACAGTACATTCTGATGCATTCCATTATTTATCGTACAAAGCTGCTGCATGACTGTGGACTGGAGCTTCCGGAGCACACCTTCTATGTGGATAATATTTTCGCATTTAATCCGCTTCCGTATGTGAAGAAGATTTACTATATTGATACCAATTTTTACAGATATTATATAGGACGGGCAGATCAGTCTGTCAATGAGAAGGTTATGATCGGCAGAGTTGACCAGCAGATCAAGGTTAACAAGCTGATGGTCGATTATCTGACAACAACCAAGATCACCAACAGAAAAACCTATAATTATATGGTAAAGTATCTGGATATCATTACGACGGTGTCTTCCATTATGCTGATCCGTGCACGGACAGAGGAAGCCATTGAGAAAAAAGAGGAACTCTGGGCATACATCCATCAAAAAAATCCGAAAGTCTTTCTTCGTCTGCGGTACGGACTTTTGGGAAATACCATGAATCTGCCCGGCAGAAGCGGAAGAAGAATTTCGGAGTTTTTATACAGGCTTGCGCAAAAGGTAATGAAATTTAACTAAGCTCTGAATCTGTATGATATTTAGGTGCCTGTGATCTTGCGGGAAGCAGATAAACAGGAATATACAGAATGACGAACAGCGCAAATGCAGTCAGTACATCAAACATGGAGTGCTGTTTGATGAAGAGTGTTGACAATATAATAGCAGTAGAGAGCAGTATGGAGCCATATCGGATCGGTCGGATGGCTCCGATTTTTTTGTTGTGACAGATCGCTGCATTGCATGCCATGGAGTTAAAGCAGTGGATGCTTGGAAATACATTGGTCGGTGTATCTGTCGCATACATTGCCTTGACCAGTGATACACAGAAATTATCACGTGCAAAGGTAGTCGGTCGGAGCTGGAGACCGTTTGGATAGACATAGGATACGATCAAGAACAAAGTCATGCCAACCCCGAGTGTGAGACAAAGCTTATAATAATCCTTCCGCTCCAGAAAAACAAAAGTAACGACCGTAGCTGCCACATAAAGAAACCAGAGATAGTACGGGATCACAAAGTATTCGCAGAACGGGATCTTGCGGTCGATGCTCATTTCAATAACATGGATCTGCGAAACAGGTTTTTTTTCCAGATAGAAAAAGATGAGCAGATACACAGGTGCATACAGGATGGGAAGCAGTGCATGTTTATATTGTTTGCAAAATGAAATAATGCGGTTCATGAAAATCTCCCTTTCAAAAAAGTCTGTAAAGACAGGATTGTTTATTGGTAATAAAGCAGCTTTCCGTCTGTTGTGGCGGTCAGTTCTTTATAATGTCCTACAATCTCTCCGTCTGTATGGATACAGAGTGGTCTGGAGGTGACGATGCGGACGGTTTTTGCGCGGTAAGAATGGATTCCTCGATGTCCGACATGTCCGCCAAAGATTGCAAGTGGAATCAGCAGAAGGACACGGAACTTGGAAACATTGCCGGCAACACAGATATCAAGCATACCATCTGTTGCATCTGCCTTTGGACAGAACTTGAAGCCGCCGCCTTCATAAGGCTGCTGCATCATGGCCGCAAACATAAAGTGATGAAAATGCACCGGCGGTTTATCGTCCAGATACAGATCGCAGGAAACCGGTTTTAAAAGAAGCAGCTGCTTTAAGGCAATGCTGACATAAGTCAGTTTACCGAGCCCAAGACGGTTCAATACTTTTTTGGCAGGTGAACGTAATGCTTCCTCGCAGATGGAAGCATCATATCCTATACCGGAGCTGACAGCAAATTTTCTTTTTTTGTGCCCGCAGCGGACAACACCGAGATCTGTTGCAGCTTTGGATCTTCTTCTGATCGTGCGCATGGCATCTTCCGGAAGATCGCTGATATGGAGCGCTCTGGCAAAATCATTACTTGTACCGGCCGGCAGATAAGTAACAAAAGTGTGATCCGGATCCAGAATACTGTTGATGACACAGTTTAAAGTGCCGTCGCCGCCAAGGACAAGTATTTGATTGGGAACGGCATTATATTTATAAAGACACGGGTCGGTAATAGAACGTGTATAGCGGCAGGTATCCTGCGCCGATTTTGTAAAATGTACAATGTAAGTGATTTTTTCCGCGTCCAGTATTTTTTTCAGTTCGCGCCATTTTGCCCTGCCAAGTCCCGTTTTGGCACTGGGATTCACAATGATATGGTACATTCTGCATGCCTCCTCTTATGTAGCTGACAGAATACAATTACATACCTGCCTGTATCGTATCAGTCTATCATAAAGTAAAAATACGTTCTATACTTATTGAGAAAAAATAAGGGAAATTTAATGATTTGGACAGGAAAATATAAACATGCAGGGAGGGAAAGTGTGGGCAACTACCAGATTTCCTTGTGATATTTCATATTTTCATATATGAGAAAATATGCTATACTGACTGCGACGGAGCAAAAAGCGAGTTCAAAACAGAAAGACAATCAGGAGGAGAGGACATGTATTCACTAGACGAAGTAAGAAATGTAGACCCTGAAATTGCAGAGGCAATTGTAGCAGAGCAGAACAGACAGAATGATCATATCGAACTGATCGCCTCAGAGAACTGGGTAAGTAAGGCAGTTATGGCAGCAATGGGATCCCCGCTGACAAATAAATATGCAGAGGGATATCCGGGCAAACGCTATTATGGCGGGTGTGAATGTGTTGATGTTGTGGAAAATCTTGCCAGAGAAAGAGCAAAAGAACTGTTTGGATGCGATTATGTCAATGTACAGCCGCATTCCGGTGCACAGGCAAATATGGCAGTATTCTTTGCTGTTATGCAGCCGGGTGATACCTTTATGGGTATGAACTTAGACCACGGCGGACATTTATCGCACGGATCACCGGTGAATATGTCCGGTAAATACTTCCACTGTGTACCATATGGCGTTAATGATGAAGGCTTTATCGATTATGATAAGGTAAGAGAGATCGCACTGGAATGTAAGCCAAAGATGATCGTTGCAGGAGCTTCTGCTTATGCACGTAAGATCGATTTTAAGAAATTCCGTGAGATCGCCGATGAAGTCGGTGCTGTACTTATGGTAGATATGGCACATATTGCAGGTCTGGTTGCAACAGGCATGCATGAAAGCCCGATCCCATACGCAGATGTTGTAACAACGACAACACATAAGACACTGCGCGGACCACGTGGCGGTATGATCCTCTGCAATCAGGAAGCAGCAGATAAATATAATTTCAACAAGGCAATTTTCCCTGGTATCCAGGGCGGTCCTCTGATGCATGTGATCGCAGCAAAAGCAGTCTGCTTCAAGGAAGCTCTTTCCGATGATTTTAAAGCATACGGAAAAGCGGTCGTTGATAATGCACAGGCACTTTGCAAGGGACTGATGGACAGAGATATCAAGATCGTATCCGGTGGTACAGACAATCATCTGATGCTGATCGACCTGACAAATTACGGACTGACCGGTAAAGCAATTGAAAAGCTGCTGGATCAGGCGCACATCACTGCTAATAAGAATACGATCCCGAACGACCCGCAGTCTCCGTTTGTCACAAGCGGTATCCGTTTAGGAACACCTGCCGTAACATCCCGTGGCATGAATACAGAGGATATGGATCAGATCGCAGAAGCGATCGCACTTGTGATCAAAGGCGGCGAGGAGAAAGTACCGGAAGCTGCAGCAATCGTAAAGAAATTAACAGAGAAATATCCGTTATTATAAGAAATGATTAATAATATGCATTATTTGCCGTAAAAAATGCAAAATATGACACGAAAAAAACATCACGAGAATATCGTGATGTTTTTTTGCCAAAAAGATGTTATTTTTGCCATAAACCATCTGTTTTGAATGGCATATGATATACTTGTGTCATGAATCGATTGGTTCAGATCAGGGGACAGGGGATAATCTTATGTATGGGAAAAGTAGTACAAGTTTTAAATGGTATAATAAAACAATTATCTCATTTTGTAATGAGATGAAATTGTGGTTATTTCAATAACATGCATACATCAGGTATCGCATGTTTTTTTGTATACAAAAATCAGATGACAGATCTTTTTTTATATGACGTGGTGTCATAAAGAAAAACTTGTGCCCAGATAGCTGTAAAACGGGGGAAAGGAGCGAAACTTATAAGAATATAAAAGGCTGTCTGGCGGGAAAAGGAGGAAAAATGAAAAACAGAGTAATAGCATTATTACTTTCTGCTGCAATGGTACCTGGTAACTGTGTCCTTGTAAAGCGGAAGAAGTGCCGGAAGTCGCAGTGACGAAAATTAATGCGGATCAGGAAGAAGCATCGGATCAGGAAGCAGAAACAGATCAGGCGCGGGAAGCAGAAGAGATGCAGGATGTTGCATTTTTTGAAGTTGAAAATCTTCTGAGGAAAAGGGCGCCAGTTCCGTTTATATCGGTTCTGGCGCATTTTTATGTAATAGGATGCCAGAGTCAAAAGGTCTAACGTTTTCCTTGGTGTCAGGTATTTTTCGCGGCATATACTGCCAACATCCACATTTTGCGTTGGTAAAGAGGCCTGGAAAACAGAAATGCCATGCAGTAAGCAGTCGATAGCGTAGCCGACTGAGATTTACGGAGCACTTGCCGCACGGAGGGATCGAAACGCTCTTTTTCGACCGGAGTGCGGCAATATGTGCGCATAGTAAATCGCAGGGAAGGCAAGCGTGACTGCGGCTGTATGGCATTTCTGTTTCGTGCTCAGAAATAAGAAACTTATGGCGCCTCAAAAGATGACAAAAGCAGAGGCAAAGAAGCTGCTGGGGATAAAAAACGGGAATTACATGAAAACCTTAGTAAAGAAGTGTGCAAAATGTGCCAAAATGCAAAGAAATTGTTGCATTTTAGCACATTCTCCGTTATACTGACCTAGGGCAAGCGGATCGCTTGACTTGTTTTCATAGAAATACATCTTTCAGGATGAATCATGTGGTCTCCAGTTTTCGAAGTCTGAATTCTCGCCGGTTCGGTAATTTTTCAAACACATCTAAAGATAATCAGGGTTTTCTTTACATATCTAAAAGTCTGCTGGCACGTCTGAAAACATTAGGGGGGAGATAATCATTTCGCATGACACTTTTCAAGAGGACAACGGATTTGTCCTGATTGTATGTAGATCCTGTTTAAAATCCTAAATTTTCTCCAACTAAAAAGACCTTGATGCGATCGACATGACCGCTTCTCCTGGTGATAACGATCTGGTTGCAGATACAGTCCGGTGAAAGACAGTTTGCGCAGCTGCCTGTAATGGTGCAGGGCGTTTTTTTATTGAGACGAAGTGTATTTGGCGGGGTGGCGATATTTTGTACACGGGAAAGACCGGTACCGATATCTGTAACAACTTTATTCATGCCTGCAATGATAAATACCTGTTTCGGTCCCTGGATCAGGCAGGCAACACGATTACCATTACCATCAATATTGATCAGCTCACCATCTAAGGTGATTGCATTTGTGCTCATCAGATAATAATCAGCCAGAACGGATTTTGCAAAAATCTGCCGGGCTTCTTCCGGTGATTTGGCAGTTGTACGGTCGATCATTGTATAACTGCCTGACTGCTGCAACGCATCCATAAGTCCACATTCGTTCAGCGTCTGAGATCCTCCCCATGCAATGGAAGAATTGTTTTCAATCATCGGAAGGATTGTATCAAGAAGTGCCTGACTGTTTTCACAGTAGAATCCCTCCATATTTCTTTTCTCCAGGTTTTTTATAATACTTTTTGCCTTCAGTGCAAAAGCATCAGTTACAAATGACATAAAGATGCTCCTTTCTTTTTGAAATGGTATGATGCTGGAATTGTAGGGGTGTGTAGCACGGAACAATTCGCAGGTATCAAAGCCGGGCTTTTAGCTCTGACATCATTTTATCAATTTTTACAATGGTGTACCAGCATTATATACAGAAATGTGTAAAAACAAAATGGGGTTTTTCTTGAAAAAGACTGAAAATACACAAATTTTTAACAAATTCAACAAAAGTAAGACGAAAACCAAATAATAAACAATGAAAAAAGAAAATATAGATGAAAAATAAAAAAATATAAAGAAAAATGTAAAAATGTGTTGACAAAATGGTGCGCGGTATATATAATTAAATCATACAAAAGAAATTCACATAGATGCTACAAAATCTATAGAAAGAGAGGTACAATCCACCAGAAACATAAGTAAAGTACAAAAGATAAAATAATTTATCTGATTTGTACAGGAAGAAAAGAAGTCGTAATCGAGTACAGTAAGAGAGGCAGCAACGGACAAATGATAAAGTGAGATCAACCTGCTGCAGTACAATCAGTACAAAGGAAAATGGAAAGAGTTACAACAGAATACGGAGGTAGATCCAATGGATCAAGCAGTTATTTAGCGGGTATCAGTCGAAAAGGATTGATACCCGCTAAGCTTTTGTGATAAGATAAACAATACATATATCTTATCAGTTCCGGATGGGAGGTTTGTACAGTGGAATTTGAATCTGGTGGATTGAGTCGGGAAGAGATCAGAAAGAAAAGAAGACAAAAAGAAAGAAAACACGCATTGCTGGTATTGGGTGGCATTGCAGCAGCAGTCTGTCTGGTGCTTGGCATCGGGATTGCAGCACTTGTACATACCATTTCTTCTAATCATGCACAGAAGCAGGAGGCGGCAAAGCAGGCTATGCTGGAACAGCAGGCAGCAGAAAAGGAAACGGCCGCAGCATTGGCTGAAGCAAAGAAAGAGGAAGAGTTGGCAGCACAGAAGGCAGAAGAAGCGGAAACGGCAGAAGAAGCGGAAACGGCAGAAGCTGAGCCTACAGATGCACCGGAAGAAACAGATGTTGCACAGGATGATGTGACAGATACAGACAGTTCGGACGAAACGGCATCTGACCAGACTGATGCGGCAAATCAGGAGGATGCAGAGGCTGTTCTGGAGGAAATGGTAGCTTCACAGATCGCAGGAATGTCTATAGAACAGAAAGCTGCAGCACTTTTCTTTGTGACACCGGAGCAGCTGCTTGGAATTGAAACCCCTGTTACAGAGGTGGGCAGCAGCATCAGTGAGAAGCTGAATCAGTATCCGGTCGGAGGTATTGTTCTGAAGGATGGTAATATAGCAAGTGCAGAGGGGTTATCGGAAATGGTTTCCAACCTGCAGGTATTTACACAAAATTCCCTGTTTATCGGTATCAGTGATGAAGGCGGAGAAGACAGCCCGTTTATTACATCCGGTATTTCGGAAAATGTGATCGCTTCACAAAAGGAGATAGCAGAGTCATTGGGAAATACGGGTGCATACAGTGCAGGTATTTCTCTGGGCAGTGAGTTAAAACAGTTTGGATTTAACGTAGATTTTGCACCTCTTGCAGATGTTTCTTTAAAAGATGGCAGTATTGCAGAGCAAAAAGGATTTGGCAAAGATGCGGCAACAAATGCGGAGCTTGCACGAAATGTAGTAAAAGGTCTGACAGATCAGAGTATATTTGCCGGTGTAAAATATTTCCCGGGATATGGAGATGCAACGCAGGAAGGAAACGGTGGTCAGATCATTTCGCAGCGAACGAGAGACGACCTGAAAGAGGAATATGCACCGTATCAGGAAGCAATCGATGCAGGAGCTAAATTTTTGATGATATCCCATGTCAGTCTGCCTAAGATCCGAGGCGATAAGCGGCCGGCTTCTCTTTCGCCGGAGATCATTACGGATATTGTCAGAGATGAGTGGGGCTATGACGGTATTGTTATTACGGATTATATGGACAAATCCTGTATCTATCAGAAATACACGTATGCAGAAGCGGCAGTAGGTGCGATCGAGGCAGGTGCGGATATGATCCTTTCTACAAAAAACTTCGCAAAGTCTTATAATGGAATTCTGGATGCAGTTAAGAAGGGACAGTTGACAGAAGAGAGGATCGATCAGTCACTGACAAGGATCTATAAGGTGAAATTTGCCTCTAAGGTAGCGGGATATTAAGCGTGAAGGATGGATGCTCCGGATGGAAACAGAGTAGTTGTCTGAGTCAAAAAGGTGATATAGGGATCTATTGTAGGACGCGGTTTTTCGAGTGAGGTTGAATGGTTACAGTATAAAAGTTTGAAAAAGTTTGAAAATGTCTGGAAAAACAGTTGACAAGACAGGAAGAATTATGTAATATATATTTTGCCCGCTGAAAAGCAGGGCAATATGCGCGAGTGGCTCAGTTGGTGGAGCGCGACCTTGCCAAGGTCGAGGCCGCGGGTTCGAGTCCCGTCTCGCGCTCTTATTTTTTACACGAAAAGGATATCTCTTAAGGATATCCTTTTTCTAGTTATCTGAAATATTCTAAGAAACTTCACTGCTTAAATTCCACAAACAAACGAACAGCAGGGAGGTTTTAGGCTGGATCAGAGGACGAATAGAACCTGATGAAACAGCTATAAGGAGGTCGGCAAATGAGAAGAAAAGACAGAGAAGTGACCGGTTTTTCGGAGATCATGAAAATCGTAGAGCAGTGTGAGATCGTGCGTTTGGGGCTTTCGGACGGAGATTACCCTTATATTGTGCCAATGAATTTCGCTTACGAAGTAAAGGAAGAGCAGCTTTATCTGTATGTCCATGGGGCAATGGCAGGCAGAAGATACGAACTGCTCACACAAAATCCGGTATGCAGCTTTGAAATGGACAAGCCGCTTTATATGGACTGCATTACGGAAATGAAAAATGTTACCATGCGGTATCTGTCAGTGATGGGAAAGGCAACGGTAACGTTTTTAGAGGGAGAAGATAAGAAAAGGGCAGTCGATGAAGTGATCATGGCAAGGCACGAAGAAACAAAGCATTTTGCATATAATGAAAGTGCGCTGCCAAGGACTGCGGTATTGAAGCTGACTGTAACAGAGATCAGTGCAAAAGCGAATCTGGATACAGAACGATTTGTGCATAAAGAGGAGCAGGGAGTGGATTGTCATCGGGCTCAGTATAGGATTGAACAGGCTGATGTGACGGATAAAGAAAAAGTGCTGGCGTTATATCAGATGCAGCTTGGCAGAGAATATTGTGCATGGGACGATCATTATCCCGGAGAAAAGGAGATAGCATTTGATCTGTCAAGAGACGCCCTTTTTGTGATGAAAGATGAGAATGGTGAAATCGTAGCATCTATTTCGATCGATGAAGATGAGGCAGTCAAAAAGCTCACCTGCTGGCGAGATGACCTGCAGCCGGGCGGTGAACTGGCAAGGCTTGCGGTGCATCCGTCTTTGCAAAATAAAGGGATGGCAAGAGAAATGCTGAAATATGGCATGCAGGAGCTGAAAAAACGCGGCTATCAAAGCGTACATTTTCTGGTCAACAAGGAGAATAAGAAAGCACTGCGATCCTATGCAGTATTTCAATTTCCGGTAGTAGGAGAATGCGAGATGTTCGGACAGCCGTTTTTCTGCTATGAAAGTAAGCTGTAGGAAACAGGATAGAAAAAGAGAGACAGTGAAATGGAATGGGAAAGAGTTGATCTGAAAGTTATGAAGCCTGAGCGTGAGACAACGTGGAAGTGTATTGAAGATCGCAGATATGGAGTAGAAAGATCGAAATAGAAAACAGATGTACAAGGAAAGAAAAACAGCGAATGACACATATCATTCGCTGTCTGTGCATTTATTATGGTAAATAACCGATTGATCAGATAACCGGATGCTCCGGTGCGGAAATCTTTTCTACGAGATCTGCCATATCTGTCATCGTATCCTTGATAGCGGTGTTGATCTCATCGGATACACTTGCCAGTTTACCGACTTCATCCGCTACAACTGCAAAACCCTTACCTGCTTCGCCGGCTCTGGCTGCTTCAATGGAAGCGTTCAGTGCAAGCATACGCTGTTTGGATTCGATCTTATCCAGAGCATGTGATTTTTCAATGATCGCATTGATCAAAGAAGAGAGAGTAGTAATACTGTCTTTGTAGGTCTGGAGTCTGGTATTTAACTGAGAAGTTTCATACTGGTTGTTGATCGCCAGAGTAAGCAGGGAGTGAAGAATCTGGACAGATACTGAAGGATCATCCGTATAATCTGCCGGAGTGCCATAGAGCATGGAACCGATGGATTCTTCTCCCAGGGTAAGCTCTGTTAAGGCATCTTCTGCATGGTAAGTACTGCAGGATTCCGGAATCGCAGTTGTCAGACAGTTGCCGTCCAGATCGGTAATGGCAGCGGAAAGACCTGTCAGACTGTTCCAGTCTTTGATGTAGGTCTGTAATTGTGCTATGTTTGCAAAATCGGTTAATTTTTTCATGTGTTTTGTCCTCCTGATATATAAGTTTACGAATTTCATCGGTTGTATGCGTATGAAAGGCTGATAGAAAAATCTATCAGCGTGATAAGAAGATTATAGCAAATATGTACAAAAAATGATATGATTTCTTGAAAAAATTATGTAGAAAATACAAAAACAAATTTGTGACATTTGATAGTACTCCGTCAGGTGGTTCCGCTTTATAAATCAGATGGAGTATGTTAAAATAGAGATGACAATTCAGAACAGATGGTTCTGAATCCTGTAAGACAGGTATAAGTATGAAAGACAGATGTTTAAAAGAAGAGAAGGAATCAAGCCGTGCCACAGAAATTGTCGGGAAAAGAACATGGATTATCAGGCAGCACATTGAAGTATATTGCAATCATTACAATGTTGATCGATCATTTCGGGGCAGCTTTTTTTATTGTTTTTACATCTTTTTATGCGGGAACGGCCTGTTTTGCACAGGCGGATATTCTGTATCAGGTGATGCGCGGGATCGGACGGACGGCATTTCCTATTTTCTGTTTTGTGCTGGTGGAGGGATTATATCATACGCATGATGTAAAGCGTTATCTGCTGAGGTTGTTTGCGTTTGCACTGGTTTCGGAGATCCCATTTGATCTGGCACTGTCTGACAGAATTTTGGAGTTTGGAGCACAGAATGTGTTTTTTACATTGTTTCTGGGATTGTTGGCGACAGCACTCATCAAATGCGTTATGGAGAAGCAGGGCTGGGATATGCCACTGAAGCTGTCACTTTCCGTTCTGATCGGGATTGCGGCAATATGGGCAGCTTATTTCCTGAAAACAGATTACAGTGGAATGGGGATCTTGCTGATACTGATCTTTTATGTGTTCAGATCCGACAGAGTCAGGGCATGCATAGTTGGCTATATCAGTATGATGTGGGAGTGCCTGTGCTTCCCGGCATTTATCTGTATCTATTTTTATAATGGCAAAAAGGGAAATGGAAATAAATGGTTCTTTTATCTGTTTTATCCGGTGCATCTGCTTCTTTTGTATGCACTGCGGATCGTGATAAGATAATGGAACGGGGTACACATTATACATTACAAATTAAGGGAGGAATAGGCATGAAACTGAAATTTATTGGGGCAGATCATGAGGTGACGGGAAGCTGTCATTATCTCGAAGCGTGTGGTAAGCATATTCTTGTTGATTACGGTATGGAGCAGGGAGAAAATGTATTTGAAAACGTAGATCTTCCGGTACAGGAATCGCTGATCGATTATGTGCTTCTGACCCATGCACATGTGGATCATTCCGGTATGCTGCCGCTTTTGTATGCAAGAGGCTTCAGGGGACAGATCTTTATGACGGATGCGACAGCGGATCTTTGCAGCATCATGCTTCGTGACTGTGCGCATATACAGATGCAGGAAGCAGAGTGGAAAAACAGAAAGGCAAAGCGTTCCGCCAATATAGAAGCGGTAGAGCCGATCTACAAAATGGAAGATGCGGATGGTGCGATCCGGCAGATCGTTCCGTGCCATTATGATACAATGATCACAATATGTCCGGGCATCCAGATCCGTTTTACGGATATCGGACATCTGCTCGGTTCTTCCAGTATTGAAGTCTGGATCACAGAAAACGGTATTTCCAAGAAGATCGTATTTTCCGGTGATATCGGCAATACAGATCAGCCGCTGATCAAGGATCCGAAACCGACGAAGGATGCAGATTATGTCGTTATGGAATCGACTTACGGTGACCGGTTACATACAAAAGAGAAGCCTGATTATGTTGGGGAACTTGTTAAGATCTTAAAAGAAACTTTTGACAAAGGCGGTAATGTGGTCATTCCGTCTTTTGCAGTCGGCAGAACACAGGAAATGCTGTACTTCCTGCGGAAGATAAAGACAGAAGGGATGGTAGAAGGCTATCCTGATTTTCCGGTTTATGTCGACAGTCCGCTGGCGGTAGAAGCAACCGGAATCTTCCAGAAAAATATATATAGCTGCTTTGATGAAGAGGCTATGACACTTGTAAAGCAGGGAATTAACCCGATCAGTTTTCCGGGACTTCGTCTTTCCATTACAAGTGAAGAGTCAAAAGCAATTAACTTTGAAGATACACCGAAGGTTATTATTTCCGCTTCCGGTATGTGTGAGGCAGGTCGTATCCGTCATCATTTAAAGCATAATCTGTGGAGGCCGGAGTGTACGATCCTGTTTGTGGGGTATCAGGCGATCGGAACACTGGGACGCAGTATTGTGGATGGCAAAAAGGAAGTTAAGCTGTTTGGTGAGCCCATCGAGATCCGGGCAAGTATCAAAAAGCTGGAAGGTCTGTCAGGCCATGCGGATAAAAACGGTCTGATCGGCTGGCTCCAGAAGTTTGAAAAAAAGCCGGACAGAGTGTTTATTGTACATGGTGAAGATGCAGTCTGTACTGCATTTGCCCAGTGTCTGAAGCATGAATACGGTTATAGCACGTATGCTCCGTACAGCGGAACAGAAGTAGATCTTATGACTGGTGATATTACCTACGAGGCAGAAGGTATTCCGGTTAAGAAACGTAAGATTGCATCCGATGTATTTAGCAGACTGCTTGCAGCAGGACAGAGACTTCTGGCAGTTATCCAGCATAATGAGGGCGGAACCAATAAAGATCTGGCAAAATTCACGGATCAGATCAATGCGCTGTGTGATAAATGGGACAGATAGAATAAAAGAAAGAGAAATGGCAGCATGACAAAAGCAGATAAGATATTTATTGATATGTGTCAGGATATTCTGACAAATGGAACGAGTACGGAAGGGGAAAAAGTAAGACCGCACTGGGAGGACGGAACAAGTGCCTATACGATCAAAAAGTTTGGCGTGGTAAATCGTTATGATCTGTCCGAAGAATTTCCCATTATGACATTGCGCCGGACTGCACTCAAAAGTGCTACAGATGAGATGCTCTGGATCTGGCAGAAGAAATCAAACAATATCCATGATCTTCACAGCCATGTCTGGGATGAGTGGGCTGATGAGAATGGCTCTATCGGGAAAGCATACGGCTATCAGATGGGTGTCAGACATCAGTATAAAGAAGGCATGATGGATCAGGTGGACAGAGTAATCTATGATCTGAAAAACAACCCATTCAGCAGACGTATCATGACCAACATTTATGTACATCAGGATCTGCATGAAATGAACCTGTATCCATGTGCATACAGCATGACTTTTAACGTGACACAGAAGCCGGGCGATGACAAGCTGACATTGAACGCGATATTAAACCAACGTTCCCAGGATGTGCTTGCGGCTAACAACTGGAATGTCGTGCAGTATGCGGTGCTTATGCATATGCTGGCGCAGGTATGTGATATGAAGGTGGGAGAGCTTGTGCATGTGATCGCAGATGCACATATTTATGACAGACATGTACCGCTGATCAAAGAACTGATCTCTAGGGAGGGTTTTGCAGCACCGAAGTTCCATCTGAATCCGGATATTCATGATTTTTATCAGTTCACCAGAAATGATGTCAGTCTGGAAGGATACGAGACCGGTCCGCAGATCGCCGATATACCGATCGCCATCTAAGAGCACAAAAAGAAAAACAAGCACCTGCGAAGCAGGTATTTGTTTTTCTTGTGCTCTTAACGAGCAAACTGTCTACGAAGCAGACGGAGAAGCGCCGCAGGCGCGGGTTTGCGAGTATGAGATAAGGACAGCCAAAAAGAAAAACAAGCACTTGCGAAGCAAAAAAGAAACGAAAAGAGGAGCAACATGAAATTAATTGTAGCAGTAGACAGCAACTGGGGGATCGGATTGAGAAATGCCCTTCTGGTACATATCCCAAGTGATATGAAGTTTTTCCGCAGTGAAACGATGGGCAAGACGATCATCATGGGAAGAAAGACACTGGAAAGCTTTCCGCAGGCACAGCCGCTTGCGGGCAGAAACAATATTGTGATCACAAAGGATCCGGCTTATCAGGTAAAGGGAGCGGTTGTGGTACACAGCATTGAGGAAGCAATAGAAGAAAGTAAAAAATATGATACAGATGTGTATTGTATTGGAGGAGAAAGTGTTTACCGCCAGCTTCTGCCATATTGTGACGAAGCCTTTATCACGAAGATTGATCACGCTTATGAAGCAGACAGCTTTTTCCCGAATCTGGATGAAATGCCGGAATGGGAAATGACGGAAACAAGTGATGAACAGACGTATTTTGATCTGGAATATACTTTCACCAAATACGAAAGAAAGCACTAAGCAACAATCTGATTTCTACCGGAGGTTTTACCTCGGTATAATTTTTCATCAGCACGTGTAATGATGGCATCGATGGATTCGGTCATACTGTATTCTTCGATGCCGCCTGTTATTGTCAGGTGCAGACTCACATCTTTGAAAGTAAATTCCTGTTCGGCAATACGGGCTCTGATCTGATCGAGCAGCTTATATGCGCGATCCAGATCTGTGTTTTCAAAAGTCAGTAGAAATTCTTCACCACCCCATCTTGCAACCTGTCCTCTTCCTTCCATACTGCTTTTTAATATATAAGAGAGTGATTTGAGAACATAATCGCCCATGCCATGTCCGTGTTCGTCATTGACATGCTTGAAAAAGTCGATATCCAGAATTGCCACGCAGAAGTTCATATGATGTTTGACATATTGCTGGGAAAGCATGGAAAGGTGCTGCGTCATGGCACGTCTGTTCCAAAGAGAAGTCAAAGCATCTGTAGATGCCATCTGCTCCAGCTTTTTGTTGTATTGCAGGATCTTGGCTTCGGAAGCCATGAATTTCTGGTAATAAGCATATGCCACATAAGAAAAAGCAAGCGTGGAAAAAAAGATGTTAAAGATAAGGATGAACATTGCAGCGTGACCGCTGATCTCAGCCTGCAGAGGCAGTTTCCCTTTCAAGATAGCCAGCGCGTTCAGATAAACAGACATAAAAACAGCGTAATGGATTTTTTTGCGGATCGGTATATTTAAACTGAAAAAATATACCATGATCGTAATAAAGGCAGTAGGTGCAAAGAAATATTTCCAGCCGACACGGATCGTCAGCAGGGTGAGCACTGCCAGGACAGAGAAGATATAAAGCAGTGTTCCAAGCCTGATATGTGCTTCATAAGTGCAGATCATGGCAGCAAGAATCAGACCAATGCAAAATACAACTTCGAGACAGCTGTAAATATATCCTGCATAAGCGAGTATGATCGTCAGCAATATATAATGAAGAATGCTGATGCAGGAAAGATAACGTACCAGAACAGCCAGATTATTGGATTCGGCACTTACTGCAGTCTCTTTTTCCATTATCTTTACAAAATTGTTCCATAGTTTTTTCATGTTGATCTCCCATTTATGTAAGCCGCACATGGTGGTAACCGGATAGAGGATATAACCTGCTGCGCGGACGGCTTGCTCGTTAATAAGCACAAAGCTCACGAATCCGCGCTGCGCGCTTTGCATCCTGCTACGCAGGATATTCGTTCGCTAATAACGCAAGAAAAACAAATGCCAGCTCTGCTGGCGCTTGTTTTTCTTTTGCGTTCATTACATTATATCATAACACGGGGCTATGTTCTATATAAAATAGTGTTCTATCTGAAATGGTTGACAGTATAAAAAAAGCAGTGGTAAACTGTATTGGTAAAGGGCGGAGATATCGCCATGGCAGTGCCGTGTGGTGACTGCAGAGGAAAGGAAGCGTACTTATGGAAAAGAAAAATATCGATTGGTCAAATCTCGGATTCGGTTATGTACAGACAGACAAGAGATTTGTGGCAAACTTTAAAGACGGTGCATGGGATGAAGGTACATTAACAGAGGATCCCAATATCGTGCTGAATGAGTGTGCAGGTGTTCTGCAGTATGCACAGACAGTATTTGAAGGTATGAAGGCTTATACGACAGAAGATGGAAGAATCGTTACATTCCGTCCTGACTTAAACGCAGCCCGTATGGCAGATTCCGCAAGAAGATTGGAAATGCCTGTATATCCGGAAGATAAATTCGTAGAAGCAATTGTAAAGACAGTAAAGGCAAATGAAGCATATGTACCGCCTTACGGATCAGGTGCAACGCTTTATGTCCGTCCATATATGTTCGGCAGTAACCCGGTTATCGGTGTAAAACCTGCTGATGAATATCAGTTCAGAATATTAACAACTCCTGTTGGACCTTATTTTAAGGGCGGTGTAAAGCCTCTGACAATTAAGATAAGTGATTTCGACCGTGCAGCACCACATGGTACAGGTCATATCAAAGCAGGTCTTAACTATGCAATGAGCTTACATGCGATCGTAACGGCACATCAGGAAGGCTATGATGAAAATATGTATCTTGATGCAGCTACCAGAACAAAAGTAGAAGAGACAGGCGGTGCTAACTTTATTTTCGTGACAAAAGACAACAAGGTTGTTACACCGAAGTCAAGCAGCATCCTGCCATCTATCACACGTCGTTCTCTGATGTATGTTGCAAAAGAGTATCTCGGATTAGAGGCAGAAGAAAGAGAAATCTATCTGGATGAAGTAAAGGATTTCGCAGAATGTGGTCTTTGCGGTACAGCAGCAGTTATCTCACCGGTTGGTAAGATTGTTGATCATGGTAAAGAAATCTGCTTCCCAAGCGGTATGGAAAAGATGGGTCCTGTTACACAAAAATTATACGACACACTGACAGGTATCCAGATGGGCAGAATCGAAGCACCGGAAGGATGGTTAAAGGTAATCGAATAAACCGGTCTGTTTTGGAAAATAAAATACAAAGAAAAATGAGGAACCTTTGGCACTTTCGCCAAAGGTTCTTTTGCGTTATGTAAAAAAATATCTGATATCCTCTTGACAATTCGGAAAATTATTGTATGATTGTATTATATAAATAGTACAATAAGACAAAGAAAGGAGAATGCAATATGGCATGGAAACTGGATAATGACAGGCCAATCTATGCACAAATTGTGGAGAAGATCAAACTCAGGATCATATCAGGCTTTTATCAGCCGGGCAGTAAGCTGCCGAGTGTGAGAGATCTTGCCTTGGAAGCCGGTGTAAATCCTAACACAATGCAAAAAGCATTTGCGGAGCTGGAAAACAGTGGACTTCTGATTACAATGCGGACAAGCGGCAGGATGGTGACGGAAGATGAGGAGAGGATCAGTATGGTAAGAGAAACGATCGCACAGGAAAAGATAGATGCATTTTTGCAGGATATGAGGGAGCTGGGCTTTGGTCTGGAACAGTCATTTCTGCTGATCAAAAATAGTGTAGAGCAAAAGAGGGAGGAAGAGTAATGAGTGCTTTAGTACAATGCATGAATCTGACAAAATGCTATGTAAAAGGAAAGGCTCCGGCAGTATCAGACCTGAATCTGACGATTGAAAGAGGTCATATCGTAGGGCTGCTTGGACCCAACGGAAGTGGTAAAACAACGCTGATCAAAATGATGAATGGGCTTTTGAAGCCGACAGACGGTGTGGTGCTGATCGGAGGATCAGAGCCGGGCGTAGAGACAAAAAAGCATGTTTCTTATCTGCCGGAACGGACATATCTGGAGGCGCAGAGAACAGTAGAAGATCTGGTGGATTTTTTTGCTGATTTCTATGAGGATTTCAAAACAGACAGAGCGTATGAGATGCTGCAATCTTTAAATATCCAGCCGGGCGACAGGTTAAAAACGCTGTCAAAAGGTACCAAGGAAAAGATCCAGCTGATTCTTGTGATGAGCAGGGATGCGGATCTGTATATTCTGGATGAACCGATCGCAGGTGTAGACCCTGCAGCAAGAGATTACATTATGAAGACTATTTTGAATAATTATAATCCGGAAGCATCCCTGATCATCAGTACACATCTGATCTCCGATATTGAGAGTATTCTGGATGATGTGATCTTTATCAAAAACGGTCAGCTTGTTCTGCAGGCTTCTGTGGACGAGATCAGAGAAAAACAGGGTAAAACGGTTGATGCATATTTCAGGGAGGTGTTTGCATGTTAAAGAAATTATTTGTACATGAATGGAAAGACTGCTGGCGTCTGGTCGGGCTTATGAATCTGATCGTAATCGGACTGACATTGATCGGAACAGTTGTTATGCAGAGTGATACATGGAGTTTTGCATCTGAAAATGCAGTAATACGGCTGACAATGACCTTGTATGTCATGGCTTACATAGCATCGATAGCAGCCCTCAGTCTGGTAACGGTATTTTTCTTTTATAACAGATTTTATAAGAATCTTTATACGGATCAGGGTTATCTGATGCATACGCTTCCGGTTACACAGCATGAACTGATCTGGTCAAAAACATTTGTTGCACTGATCTGGCAGCTGATCGGCGGACTGGTCATGGTAATTTCCATCTTCAGCTTCTTCTTCAGCATGCTTGATCCCGCAGATAAGAAGAACTTTTGGAGTGATATGTTTGAGGGATTGTCAGAAATCCCGTGGACTCCGAGTGTTGCAGTGATTATCATCCTTTTTGTACTGATCGCAATCGTATCTATGTTTATGAACGTTTTTATGGGATACGCGGCAATTAGTATAGGACAACTTTTCAAGAAGCAGAGGCTGCTTGGGGCGATCGGTATTTATATCGGACTTTATATGCTTCTGCAGATGGTATCTTCCTATTCAATGGTTTTTGTGAATTTTATTTCCATAGACACTTATTCCTATGAAAAGATGATACAGACGATACTGACACTCCTGCTTGTGGTTCTTTTGGTGGAAGCAGCCGCAACGACAGCATTCTACTTTATCAGTGCACATATCATGAAGAATCAGTTGAATTTGGAATAATGTAGCAGATAAGAAAGCCTTTGCATAAAATAAGAAAAAATGCAGAGGTTTTTTTATGCCCGAAAAGAAGGAAGGACCTATGCAGGATATGATAGACAGAGGTAATCTGTCACTGCAGGTAACAAGCACGATCGGACTTTTGCCGGTTGAAAATGCAAGGATCAGTATCTCTTATACAGGTGAGGACAGTGTGGTAGAGGAAATTACAACGGACAACAGCGGACGGACAGAAGCCGTTTCTCTGCCTGCACCGCCACTGGAATGGAGTCTGGATGCAGAGCAGACAAACCGCCCTTATGCAGAACTGAATCTGCAGATCACAGCACCCGGTTATCAGCCGGTAACGATAGAAGGCAGTGAACTTCTGGCAGATACAACTGCACTGCAGCAGGTGAGAATGGAACCGACGGAAGAGATGCAGCAGACAGAAGATATCGTGATCCCGGATCATACATTATATGGAGAATATCCGCCCAAGATCCCGGAGGAAGAGATCAAACCGATGGCGGAAACAGGAGAGATCGTATTATCCAAAGTTGTGATTCCGGAATACGTTGTGGTACATGACGGACCACCGACGGACAGCCGCGCAACAAACTATTATGTGAAATATAAAGATTACATTAAAAATGTGGTGTCTTCCGAGATTTATGCGACATGGCCGGAGACGACGATCTACGCCAATACGCTCTGTATCCTGTCGTTTACCTTAAACAGGGTTTTTACAGAGTGGTACAGAAACAAAGGGTACGATTTTACGATCACAAGCTCAACCGCATTTGACCAGAAATGGGTTTATGGAAGAAATATATACGAAAATGTAGACAGGATCGTGGACTCTGTTTTTGCAAATTACTTATCCAGACCGGGTGTAAAACAACCGATTTTTACTTCCTATTGTGACGGAAAACGCACAACCTGTAACGGACTGAAGCAATGGGGCAGTAAGTATCTGGGCGACGAAGGTTATTCTGCCATTGAGATCATACGCTATTATTATGGGGAAGATATGTATATCAATACATCCGAAACGATTGCCGGTGTCCCGTATTCCTGGCCGGGGTATGATCTGACGATCGGTTCTTCCGGGGAAAAGGTAAGACAGCTGCAGCGGCAGCTGAACCGGATCGCTCAGAACTATCCGGCGATTCCCAAGATCGATGTAGATGGTATCTATGGACCCAAAACGGTGGAAGCGGTCCGTACTTTCCAGAACATTTTTGATCTGCCAAAGACAGGTGTGACGGATTATGCCACCTGGTATGAAATATCGAATATCTATGTGGGCGTGACGCGGATCGCGGAACCGGTCTGACAGATACGGATGCGGATGCGCTCTGATCGGCAGCTGTCAAATGCACCGCATAAGTGCGTGCATTTGACGCTGTTTTTTGCGGTTATTATATGGTATAATGAGCCTGAAATACAACACGATCGAAAGGAAGGGCTTCTGTGAACAGAATCGAAAAATATCTGAATCTGGAAAAGACAGGCTTTGCATGGGAAGATGATCTTCTGCTGTTTACGCCAAACAGATTGACAGGCGCGGTAGGAGAAAATGAAAAACAGGAAGATCATATACAGATCAGTTCCCGGAAAGGGAAAGAATTTTCCTGTGTATTTTATTCAAGCCATTACAGAGTCCAGTGCCTGGATCAGGGCTTTGTAGGCAGAGAGGGAAAGTTACCGTATTGCATCGATACGACAGGACTGAATGCAGGCGATGAGATCCGCGGCGAATTCAGTATTCTTTCAAATTTCGGTGAATACAGGGTACCGTATCAGATCACGGTAAAGCCTGTGATGATGACGGATGAGCTGGGGGAAATGCGGAATTTGTTTCATTTTGCCAATCTTGCCAGAGTTGACTTCGCGCAGGCGGTCCGCCTTTTTTATACAGAAGAGTTTCAGCGTCTCTTTGTGGGACATGACAGGCAGTATTACAACTTGTACAGAGGATTATCCGTATATCCGGGCAATGCCCACAATGTAGATGAATTCCTGATCGGAATCCATAAAAAAAGTGCCATGGTGTATGAGGTAGCCGAGGACAACCTTTTGTTTGGCAGAAATGCACAGGGAGAGGAGCAGATTGAGCTGCACCGGAAAGGCTGGGGCTATACGGATATTACCGTAACAGCCAAGGGGAAATTTATCCGCCCGGAAAAGGAGCATTTAACGGAAGAAGATTTTGAGAAAGATATCTGTGCATTTTCTTTCACGATTTTACCGGAGTATTTTATCGAAGGGGATAATTACGGCAGTATTACCTTTACAAGTGACAGTGGCAGTGTGACGGTACATATCATGATTCCAAAGCAGAAGCAGCAGGAGAATGAGAAGCAGACCGCGGACAGACAACGCAGGAAACTGCTTGCAAGGCTCATGCGTCTGTATCTGGCATATCGGATGCAGCCGCAAAACAGAACGGATATCCTGAAAGAGGCGGAGAAACTTGCAGAAAAGCTGAACAGCGGTTATGGCAGGAGTCTCGAAAACCGCCTGTATCAGGTGCTGATCTTATGGCTGCAGCAAAGAGAAAACGAAGCAAAATGGGTATTGAACCATGTGGCGCAAAGCTATCTGCGCGGGGAGATCGATGCAGTGCCTTATGCGGCATATTTATATTTGCGCGGCCAGATCTGTCAGGAGGAAGATACTGCAGAAGAAGCCGGACAGGAACTTTTAATGCTGCAGGAGGAAAGGCCGGAGGCTTACCTGCCTGCCTGTCTGTATAGCAGGATCCAGCCGGATGCGGAAAGCAGAGACGTCTTTTCTGTACTGGAAGCGCATTTTTATAGGGGAGCGGACAGCCCGGTGCTTTTGCAGACTGCGTTTTCACTGGTGGAGAAAAGTCCTTCCTGCCTGATGAAACTGGAATCTTTTGAAATACATATTCTTTGGTTTGCGATCAAATACGGTGTTTATACGGAGTCACTTGCAGAAAGGACAGCGTATCTGGCAATGCGCAGAAAAGAAATGGACAGACCGCTTTACTGTCTGTTGGCCAAAAGCTATCGACTGTACGAGAGAGAAGATACACTGAAAGCAATGTGTACCTTGCTGATCCGCAGCGGAAAAACAAAAGGATTTGGCAAGTGGTATGCATGTGCACTGGAGAAGGATCTTCGTATCACTTCTTTATACGAATACTATATGATGGCAACGGAGCCGGGTCAGCTGCCGCCTAAAAATGTTCTCTTATATTTTGCGTTCCAGTGTGATCTGCCGGAGGAACGGAAGGCAGCCCTTTTTGCTCTGATCCTAAAAAATCAGAAACAGCTTCAGGATCTGATGCCGCATTATGAGCCGCAGATCGAAAGCTTTGCATGGGAACAACTGGAAAAGGGAAATATCAGTGAGCCATTGGCAACTATTTACCGGTATGTATTTCAGGATCCGCAAAAGCTGCAGGCGGCGAAAAAGGCACTTTTGCAGGTGGCATTTACCCATCGGATCAGCACAAAAGCAGAGAATGTCTGTCGTGTGATCCGTGTACAGGATAAGCTCAAGCAGGAAGAGCAGATACCGCTTGTAAAGGGGATCGCTTATGTATCCTGTTATACGGATGCTTATGAGATTTTTTTAGAGGATGAAAACGGAAACCGTTATCAGGACAGCAGTTTGTACGAAGATAAAAAGCTGATGAATGCGGAACGTATCTTTATGCGCCAGGAGGCAGAAGTGTCTGCCGCACCATTGATGTTATATGCGGAATCACTGGAAGCCGGTGAGAGGCATGACGAGGATCAGACTGTTATGATCTGCAACCGTCTGGTCGCATCGGATGAGATTGAAACGACATATCGAAAACAGCTTGCGGAAAAGCTGATGGAAATTTATTACAGGCGGGATGATCGGGAAAAACTGGAGACACTTTTGCAAAGCTGCGATCTGGCAACTTCAAGTTTGCAGCAACGGGCACAGATCCTGCAATATATGTTGTATTGTGAAATGGATGAGCAGGTAGAAAAGGCACTTCTTACCTATGGATTTGAAGGTGTGTCCCCAAAGCTGCTTGCAAAGTTTATCACAAGGCATTTACAGAAAGATGACAGTTATGATGCAAGCTGGCTGGCGCTGGCACTTTATACTTTCCGGAAAGGGAAATATACACAGGAGATGCTGGCTTATATCTGTCGTTATTATGAAGGCGGCAGCAGACAGATGCAGGAGATCATGCAGGCCGCCCTCCGGTTTGACACAGATGTGTTGCAGCTTTCCGAACGGATCCTGCTCGCAGCAATATTTACACAGGGAATCGGCGGCGGACAAAAGGAAGCATATGCTTACTATGTAAAGTATCGCAAAAACAGCGGGCTTGCCCATCAATATACGGATTATATAGTATACCAATATTTTGTAAAACAGCATCCGGCGCAGGCAGAAGTATTCACAGTGCTGGAGCAGTATCTGGCAGAAGAGCAGTGCAGTCTTCTTTCTAAGATTGCTTATTTGCAGTATATGGCAAAGGAAGAGACCACATATACAAAAAAACAGGAAGAACTGATCCGCGATCTGGTAGAACAGGTCATGGAAAGAAGAGGGTATTTACCGTTTTTCCGAAGCTTTTCCGGTTTTATTCCGCAGCTTCATCTGTATGCGAATCTGGTGTGCATGGAATACCGGACGGAACCCGGTACTAAAGTAAGCCTGCACTATCTGGGAGACGGTGGCGGGGACCGGTACGAGATCAAAATGCTTTCGGAAGTGTGTGAGGGCTATTATGTGAAACGTTTTGTCCTGTTTTTTGGAGAAAAGCTGCAGTATTATGTGACAGAAGAAAAAGACAGCACCTGGCAGCTGACGGAGAGTGGTTGCCTGGAAAATAATGAAGCAGCACCGGAAACGGGAGAGAGCAGATATGAGCTGTTAAATGATCTGTTCCTGAGTGCTTCCATGGGAGATGAACGGACAAAAAATGATTTTGAACGGGAGTACATCAGACAGGATCTTGTAGCAGGGCAGCTATTCAGATAGAAAGAGAAGGAACAAAATGGAACTTGTAATAGGCTGTGATATCAATGAATATTATGTGCAGTTTTCCTATGCGGAGGAGGGAAAAGAACCGGTCATGCCTGATTTCCCCGGTGTCACACAGGTTGAGACAGCACTTTGCAGACGGGAAGGCGTGAACCAGTGGTACGAAGGAAAGGAAGCGGTAAAGCGTGCGCTGGCTGGAGAAGGGGCGCTTGCAGAGCATCTTTTTTCCCGGATGCTTCATGCGGATACGATCAGGCTTTCCGACAGTGAATATCAGCTGACAGATCTTTGCAGCCTTTTTTTGGAGCACACATATACAGCGTTTGTCAGAAAAGTCAGGGAACAGCTGGGCGAGGAGATAACGGTCCGGGCACTTGTACTGACCGGACGGATCGATCCGGGGGTACATTATGGTAAATTGCAGGAAATCGTAAAAAATCTGCCGGTAGAGGATATTTCCTTCCAAAGCCATGAGGAAAGTATCTTTTCTTATCTGGTGCATCAGCCCAGAAGGCTTATGGGATACGAGACACAGGTTCTGGATCTGACTTCGGAGCAGCTCGTGACATACCGTGTGGAAATGAACCATAAAACAAGACCGGTTGTTGTGAGCATAGAAACGACAGAAACGGATCTTTATAAAAAGAAACATTATGCATCCATCATGGAGCATGACAGAGAACTTGCAAAACTGGATCAGGAACTGGCGGAATATATGCAGGACTATACGACGGGCAGGATCGTAACAAGTCTGTATCTGATCGGCGATGGATTTCACGGAGACTGGTATCAGGAAACGCTCAAGGTGATCTGCAGAAACCGTAAGGTGTTTGCGGGAGACAACCTGTTTGGAAAGGGTGCCTGTTTTGCAGCAGCGGAACGGATCTGGAAGGGAGAAGCATCGGAAGATTTCCTGTATCTGGGCAAGGATATGCTGCAGTATAATGTAGGAATCAGGCTGTATGACAAAACGGAGGAGATCTACTGCCCGCTTTTGGATGCGGGGACAAACTGGTATGAGGCGGCAGGCAGTCTCGCTTTTTATATAGAAGATACAGATGAGATCCGGCTGCAGGTTGTACCGATCCGTGGAGGGAAAAAAGAGATCGTGATCGGTCTGGACGGACTCAAAAGACCATATCGAAGCTGCCTTCTGGAGCTTGCTTTTTCCATGCAGGATAAGGAAACCTTGGAGCTTACGGTGCTGGATCATGGATTTGGCAGTTTCTTTGCACCTGTCAGGGAACCGTTTACAAAAGCAATCCGTCTGGCAGAGCTGCCAGATGCTGATGAGAAGGAAAATGCATGTTATGTCTGCATAGGACAGAGGCTGCAAAAACCATATCAGGTCGCCATGCATACAGATATTTTTTCTATGGAAGAGTTGTGTTATTATATTACGGTACATGCGGACATGCTGGATCAGGGGTTTATGCGGGAAGATCTGGCAGATGCAGTGGAACAGATGGAACTTTTTGATCTGGCAGGAAGCTTAAGACAGCTGTTGCATTTTCAGGGGAGTCTGCATACCTTCTGCCGGATGATATTGGAAGAAGCGGCCTATGTTTCTGCTGATAAAATGACGGAGCTGATGGAAACACTGACGAAAAACGAGACATTGACACCGCTTAAGAGAAAGCAGAAGCAGGCAGACGGTCTGTACTCACAAAAGGCATATATGCAGGCGATCACGCTGTACCGGGAACTTTTGCGGGAAGAGACGGAGCAGGAAAACAAGGCGGTATTGCTTGAACAGATCGGAAAATGTATGGCACAGCTTTTTGAATACGGGCTTGCGGAAGCGCAGTTTATGGAAAGCTACCGGCTTGGCAGAAAAGAAGCGCTTCATCTCTATTTGCTTTGCAGAAGAATGCAGATGACAAAGGAAGAATTTGTCCGCTTTATTACGGAGCATGAAGCATATTATGAAAGTGCGCTGACTGTAGAACAGGAATATGAAAGTGCGTTGCAGACAGCGGAAGATACATTGAAGCAGATGGAAGGGCTGCCTGATATGGACAGTCTTCGGGAAACATATCGTGTCATGATGGAACAGCCGGAATCTGTATAAGGGAGTAAGCAATGAAGTTTTGGAACAGATTGTTTAGACGCAGAAAAAAGAAAAAAGAAGAACTGCCGGATGAAGCAGACGGAGCAGCATATGGACTTACGGAACATGAAACGGATCTGGAGGATGAACAGCAGCGGACAGGCTATGTGGAAAGTCTGCTGACACAGATCGCTGATGCGCAGAAGCAGATCAGCGAGTGTGAAGCCGAATACGCCATGGTCGATCTGTATCTGAAGGACATGGAACTGATCGATTATATTTCCGGTGAAGACAGGGAGAAGCTGGAAGACTGTGCAAAGGCAGTGCATCTGTTGGAAGAGGACAAGAGCCGGTATGAAAAAAAGAAAAGACATATGTCCGATGCAGATTATGCAAAAATGGATCGTCTGTCTGAGGATGCACATGACAGCCTGACGCGCCTGCAGGAAGCGGAACAGTATCAGGAAGCAATCCGAAACGATCTGAGCAGACTGGAAAATGAAAAGCAGGCATGTCTGTTCAGAAGGCAGGAAGCAAAGACGGCAATGGAAAACCTGCGGGGCATGGCGGTTATCACGACAGCGGCGGTCTTTTTCTGTATCGTGATCCTTTTGATCATGCAGTTTGCCTTTGAAATGCAGACACAGATGGGCTATATTCTGACGGCAGCAGTCTGTGCGATCGCACTGGTGGCAATGTATATGAAATATATGGATGCAGCACAGGAGGACAGATTGTCTTCAGGCAGTCTGAACAGAGTGATCCTTTTGCAGAACCGTGTGAAGATCCGGTATGTCAATAATACAAATCTGCTGGATTATTATTATCTGAAATTCGGTATTTCCTCCGGGGAGGAGCTGAAAAGTCTGCTGGAGGCTTACCAGGCGGAGCAGGTGGAACGGAAAAAGCTGGAACAGACGATGCAGGAGCTGTCCTTCGGACAAGAGGATCTGATCCGTATCCTGAAAAAATATCGTCTGCATGATCCGATGATCTGGCTGCACCAGACCGGTGCGATCTTAGATCCCAAAGAAATGGTCGAGGTAAGGCATGCTATGATCCTGCGCAGACAGCAGCTCAGAAAGCAGATGGAATTCAATACCGACAACGCGGAAAAAGCACAGGAGCAGATCAAAAAGCTGGTAACGGAGTATCCGAAATATGCAGCACAGATTCTGAAAATGGTTTCTGCCTATGAAGAAAAAGCAGAAAGCTGAGAAAAGCAGATTGACAGAGTATGGCAGGAATGGTACCATTACACCGTGCTTGATTTACTATGGTAAAGTGCTACTACGATAAAATATCAAGGTTTTACATAAGGAGAGTTTTATGAGTTTTGGAACAATGCTTGGGCAATTAGCTACGGGGATGCTTGTAACAGGAGAGATTTTTTTCCTGACACTGTTATTTTCGCTTCCGCTCGGACTGGTTATTTCTTTTGGACGCATGTCAAAAAACGGTCTGCTTCGGACGATCACAAAAATCTATATTTCCATCATGCGCGGAACGCCGCTTATGCTGCAGCTTATTGTAGTTTATTTTGCTCCGTATTACATATTCCGCATCCGCATTTCATCAGGATATCGTATGATCGCGGTCATCATCGGATTTGTATTAAATTATGCAGCTTATTTTGCGGAGATCTACCGTTCCGGTATCCAGTCCATCCCGGTAGGACAGTATGAGGCTGCCAAGATCCTCGGCTACAGCAAGGGACAGACTTTCTTTAAGATCATTCTGCCGCAGGTCATCAAGCGGATCCTGCCCGCTGTGACAAACGAGGTCATTACGCTGGTCAAGGATACCTCCCTTGCATTCGTACTTGCCGTGACGGAAATGTTCACACTGGCAAAACAGGTGGCAGCAGCACAGACAACGATCGTACCGTTGATGGCAGCAGGTGTGTTTTATTATCTTTTTAACCTGCTTGTTGCATTTGTCATGGAAACACTGGAAAAGAAAATGGCTTATTACAGATAGGAGAAAGATATGATTTTATTGGAACTGAAGCATTTAAAAAAATCCTTTGATGAACTGGAAGTCATCAAGGACTTCTCTCTTTCTGTAAAGGAAGGAGAAGTTGTTTCCATTATCGGTCCTTCCGGCAGCGGAAAGTCAACGATCCTGCGCTGCCTGACGATGCTCGAGCAGATGGATGACGGCGAGCTTTCCTATCTGGGAGAGTACGCGGCAAAAAGTGAAAACGGCAGATGTGTTTATGCATCCAAAGAAAAACTGAAACAGATTCATCATTATTTCGGGCTTGTATTCCAGAATTTCAATCTGTTTCCGCATTACAGCGTTTTGAAAAATATCATGGATGCACCTGTCAGTGTAGATAAGGTGCCAAAGGAAGAAGCAAAGAAGCGTGCGCGTAAGCTGATGGAGCAGCTTGGACTTTCCGAAAAGGAAAATGCTTATCCGTACCAGCTTTCCGGCGGACAGCAGCAGCGTGTATCGATCGCAAGAGCACTGGCGCTGCAGCCGAAGATCCTGTTTTTCGATGAACCGACAAGTGCGCTGGATCCGGAGCTGACAGGGGAAGTTTTAAAGGTCATCAAAGAACTGGCAAAAGAAAAGATGACAATGATCATCGTGACACATGAAATGCAGTTTGCAAGAGAGCTTTCCGATCGTATCATCTTTATGGAAAACGGTGTCTGTGTACAGGAGGGGACACCGGATGAGATCTTCCATTCCGAAAATGAAAGAGTCAGGGACTTTATCGGCAAATTTGTAGGATAGCTGATTGCACTTTGCAGCGGAAACGATTATAATGTTTTTTGTTTATATACAATTAGGGAAGGTAAGAGATACACCAGACAACAATCTTTTAAGAAAGTGGAGAAAACAATGGCAGAATTAGAACACTTAAAGGAAGAATGCGGCGTATTCGGCATGTATGATTTTTCAGGTGGCGATGTCGCAACAAGTATCTACTACGGATTGTTTGCACTGCAGCACAGAGGACAGGAAAGCTGTGGCATTGCTGTCAGTGAAACAAACGGCCCAAAAGGAAAGGTTTCCAGTCATAAGGATATGGGGCTTTTAAATGAAGCCTTTACCCCGGAAGTGCTGGAGAAATTAAAGGGAGACATCGGTGTCGGACATGTCAGATATTCGACCGCCGGCAGTTCAACCCGTGAAAACGCGCAGCCACTTGTCCTGAATTATGTCAAAGGAACACTGGGACTGGCGCACAACGGTAATCTGATCAATACACCCCAGCTGCACAAAGAGCTCGAATATACAGGAGCCATTTTCCAGACAACGATCGATTCAGAGGTCATTGCCTATCTGATCGCCAGAGAGCGTCTGAATTCCAAAACAGTAGAAGAAGCAGTCGGACGTGCCATGAAGAAGCTGAAGGGTGCGTACTCTTTGATCGTTATGAGCCCGCGTAAGCTGATCGGTGCGAGAGATCCGTTCGGATTTCGTCCGCTTTGTATCGGAAAACGTGATAATGCTTATGTACTGGCATCTGAGACATGTGCCCTTGATACGATCGGTGCAGAATTTATCCGGGATGTGGAACCCGGCGAAATTGTAACGATCTCACCGGAAAAGGGCATTGAATCCGACAAGAGCTGCTGCATTTTAAAAGAGCAGCATGCAAGATGTGTTTTTGAATACATTTATTTCGCAAGACCGGACAGCCTGATCGATGGCTGCAGCGTCTATCATTCCCGCATTATGGCAGGTAAATATCTGGCAATGGACAGTCCGGTGGAAGCAGACATTGTAACAGGTGTACCGGAATCCGGTAACTGTGCTGCAATGGGATATGCCATGCAGTCAGGTATTCCGTATAATACTGCTTTTGTAAAGAATTCCTATGTCGGAAGAACCTTTATCAAGCCAAAGCAGAAAAACAGGGAAAGCAGTGTACAGATCAAGCTGAATCCGATCAGAGAGGTTGTTGCTGGCAAACGTGTCATCATGATCGATGATTCGATCGTCCGCGGAACAACTTCCGACCGTATTGTAAAGCTGCTGCGTGATGCGGGTGCGAAAGAGGTGCATGTCAGGATTTCCTCACCGCCGTTTTTATGGCCGTGTTATTTCGGAACCGATGTACCGGCGAGAGAACAGCTCATTGCCTATAACAGATCTGTGGAAGAGATCAGGCAGATTATCGGAGCGGATTCCCTTGCCTATCTGTCTTTGGACAGACTGCCCGACATCGTAGGCGGCAGAGAGATCTGCACCGGCTGCTTTACCGGGAAATACCCAATGGAACCACCGCAGGATGATATCCGCGGAGAATTTGATGAGTAAAGATGAGGAGAAAGAGATGAGTAATGACAGATATGTAAGCCCGCTTTCAGAGCGTTATGCCAGCAAGGAGATGCAGTATATTTTTTCGCCTGATAAGAAATTCAGGACATGGAGAAGACTCTGGGTTGCACTTGCAGAGACAGAGATGGAGCTGGGATTGTCCCAGGATGGCAAACCGGTCATCACACAGGAGCAGATCGATGAGCTGAAGGAGCATCTGGACGACATCAATTACGATGTGGCAAAGGAACGCGAAAAACAGGTCAGACATGATGTAATGAGCCATGTATACGCATACGGACAGCAGTGCCCGAAGGCAGCAGGTATCATCCATCTTGGCGCAACATCCTGCTATGTCGGTGACAATACCGATATCATTGTCATGGCAGAGGCGCTGCAGCTTGTTAAGAAGAAGCTGGTCAATGTGGTCGATGAGCTTGCAAAATTTGCGGATAAATATAAAGAACTCCCGACACTGGCATTTACCCATTTCCAGCCTGCACAGCCTACAACAGTCGGCAAACGTGCCACACTCTGGGCGCAGGAATTTGTCATGGATCTTTCCGATCTGGATTATGTGGCTTCTACCTTAAAGCTGCTCGGTTCAAAAGGCACGACAGGTACACAGGCATCCTTCCAGGAGCTGTTTAACGGCGATCAGGAAACGATCGACAAGATCGATCCGATGATCGCGGCGAAAATGGGCTTTGAGGAATGCTATCCGGTATCAGGACAGACCTATTCCCGTAAAGTAGATACAAGAGTCTGCAATGTACTGGCAGGTATCGCAGCATCCGCACATAAGATGAGCAACGATATCCGTCTGCTGCAGCACTTAAAAGAAGTGGAAGAGCCTTTTGAAAAGAATCAGATCGGTTCCTCTGCAATGGCATATAAGAGAAATCCGATGAGAAGTGAGCGTATCGCGTCCTTATCCCGTTATGTGATGATCGATGCTTTAAATCCGGCGATCACTTCCGCAACACAGTGGTTTGAACGTACACTGGATGATTCTGCAAATAAGCGTCTTTCCATTCCGGAAGCATTTCTGGCGATCGACGGTATTTTAGATCTCTGCCTGAACGTAGTAGACGGTCTGGTTGTTTACGACAAAGTTATCACAAAGCATCTGATGGCAGAGCTTCCGTTCATGGCAACAGAAAATATCATGATGGATGCAGTCAAGATGGGCGGCAACAGACAGGAGCTGCATGAGAAGATCCGTCAGCTTTCCATGGAAGCAGGAAAGAATGTAAAGCAGGAAGGCAGGGACAACAATCTGCTTGAACTGATCGCTGCGGATGACAGCTTCCCGATGACACTGGAAGATCTGCAAAGCAGCATGGAGCCTGCAAGATATGTAGGCAGAGCACCGATCCAGGTAACTAAGTTTATCGAGCAGGTACTCAGGCCGGTACTGAAAGAAAATGAAGCTCTGCTTGGTGTTAAAGCAGAGATCAACGTATAAAGTCTGAAAGACAAAAAGAAAGCGGTTTCCTGAGGGGTGGAAACCGCTTCCTTTTTTCTTATGAGGGATTCATGAAAAAATATAAAGAGTTGAAACACTTATCAAAGATGAGAGGGTTGAGGGGTTTTCTTCATCTCTGATGCTGTTAGTATATTTGGAAAGTGTGTTCAATTTGTGTTTTAATTTTAAAAAAAATATGAACTATATTAAGAAAATAGAAAACTGCCTGAAATGCTGGCAAAAGATATATGGAGAGAAAGATGATGACGACAAATCTGGAATATTATAAAGTGTTTTATTATGTAGCGGTCTGTCAGAGCATGACACTTGCAGCGGAAAGACTGATGATCTCACAGCCGGCGGTCAGCCAGTCAATGCGCCAGCTTGAAAAAGCACTGGATACAAAGCTGATCGTCAGATGTGCCAGAGGAATCCGCCTGACCCCGGAGGGAGAAATACTGTTTTCCTATATCAAACAGGGATATGAAGAAATGCAGCAGGGGGAACAGGTGCTTTCCAAACTGAAAAATCTGGAATCGGGTGAGATCCGGATCGGTGCTTCCGATATGACACTGCAGTTTTACCTGCTTCCGTATCTGGATCTGTTTCACCAGAAATACCCGGCGATCAAAGTACATGTCACGAACGGCCCGACCCCCGAGACATTGATGTATCTGAAAGAAGGTAAGATTGATTTCGGTGTTGTAACGGAGCCCTTTGCAGAAGATGAGACAATGGACATCCAGGTCGTGCGTGAGGTGGAGGATATCTTTGTGGCGGCGCACCGCTATACCCAGTTGAAAAATCATATGGTTGATCTGCATGAGCTGCCTGATTATCCGGTTATTTTTCTGGAAAAAAATACAAGTACAAGAAAATATGTCGATCAGGTGCTGGAAAAACACGGTGTATCCTTAAATCCTGAATTTGAACTTGCAACGTCTGATATGATCGTGCAGTTTGCTTTGAGAAATCTGGGGATTGGATGTGTGATGCGCGATTTTGCGCAGCCCTATCTGGAAGAAGGAAGGCTGTTTGCGCTCCGTTTCCACCAGATGCTGCCCAAGCGGCATATGTGTGTAGTAACAAATAAGCAGCTGCCAAAAAGTATGGCAGCTGCCCGTCTGTTAGAATTATTAAGATCTGAATAAGCGGTAGTTTACTGTGGACCGATGTATTCGGAATCGCCGAAACCAAGGATCATGTAGAAAATCGGTTTCAGGAAAAGAATACCGAAGCCGAAGCCTGTGCCCTGTCCGTAAGCTTTTGCCATCTTGAAAGAAAGCATGATATCAAAGATGAAGCCAACACAAGGAACAAAGGTCAGTAAGAATAACCAGCCTGTGCCCCAGCCGATGTCGTACACGCAGTAGAGGTTGTAAAACGGAATCAGGCTTGCCCAGCCCGGTTTGCCGGCTTTCTCAAACATCTTCCACATACCGATCACACATGCAATGTAAAATACCAGTATGAAAAGATAGTAAGCAGTACCAATGCCTGCCCCTACAGCAGAATAATAATTGTCCATGTGAATTTCCTCCCTTATAAGAATGTTTTCCTATAGCTTATCATATGAATAAAATCATGTCGACGTTATCTGATAAATAAAATCTTAATTCTTTATAAATTTTTTATATTTGCTTAATTTTTTAATTTAGAAATGGTGCAGATTGTACTATAATGTCTCATATTGTATTGCATATTTACCGCATGGCTCCTTTCAGGGTCAGCCACGGAACATCTGCGCAGCAAGCGCACATAAGGCTTCCTGGTCAGTGCATGCCATGAGTTCTCTGGCGGAATGCATGGAAAGAATCGGAACGCCTGCATCAACACATGGGATTGCCAGCTTGGCGGATGTAATGCTGCCAAGTGTGGAGCCGCCTCTCTGATCGGAGCGGTTTACAAATTTCTTGTATGGAATGTTGTGCTGTCTGCAGATGCCTTCGATCACACTGACATAGGAAGAATCCGTTGCATAAGACTGTCTGGCGGATAATTTCAGTGCAACACCGTCGCCGAGACAGATATGGCAGGTCGGATCATTTTTATCCGGATAATTCGGATGTAAGCCATGGGCAACATCCAGAGAAAGACAGAGCCCTTCTGCGATCGTGCAGGAAAGCATTTCCTCCGAAAAACCGAGCGCAGCAAAGATGCGCTTTAACAGATCCATTGTCATGACAGAGCCTGCGCCCTGCTTGGTAGCACTGCCAATCTCCTCATTGTGATAAAAGGCGGAAATGCAAATATGATCTTCTTTGGTATCAGCATGCAGAAGGGCGGATAAAGCAGCCTGTACACTGGAATAATTATCGATGCGCGGGCAAGAGAAAAATTCGCCGTTCAGCCCGACTTCTGCACCGGGATCCGCATTGTATAAAAACAGCTCATAGTCCAGAATGTCTTCTGCCTTGCAGCCTGTGAGCAGCTCCAGATAGTGCAGGAAATAATCGGATTTTTCATCTGCTCCAAGGCGCGCTACAAGCGGCAGAAGCTGGAGCTGCGGATTAAGCTGCATGCCCTTGTTGATCTCCGGATTCATATGGATGGCAAGTCCCGGAATGACAGCAACCGGCTTCTTGGAGTCGATCAGATGCGTGACCGGATGGAAAGCGTCTTTTCCTTTTGTACAGACTTTGCCTGCAATGCCGAGCGGTCTGTCCAGCCAGCTTGTATATACAGCGCCGCCATACGGCTCGATATTGAGTTTGCCATAGCTTCCCTGTGTCAGCTCAGGCTGTGGTTTTATCAGAAAAGAAGGCCAGTCTGTATGCGCCGTGATCATACGCAGCTTTGGCAGCTTTTTGCCTGCAGAGACTTTCTTGCCGACCGTAAAGGCAATGCAGGTTGCGTCGTAAAGATCGATATAATATTTTCCACCGGGTGTAAGGGAAATCGGCTCATTTTTGGGAAGTGCAAGAAAGCCGGCTTTCTTGAGCGTGTCCTCGCAGTATTTACAGCAGTGGAACGGGGAATGGGCACTCTGGGACAGTACAAAGAGTGCATCTATGGCGGATCGTGTATTTGTTTGCATGATAAATCTCCTTCATTAAAAATAGGTATTACTAGTCAACGGATAGAGGTAATAAACCTTCTGACAGTATGATTCATTATAGTAGAAATTATCCGTGATTTCAATGAATGTCCGGAATCTCCTGCGGAAAAAACTATTTACTTTACATAAGACTGATAAATAAGTATATATTATGGCAAATATAAAAAATATTGATTTTACTTATGAATCAATATAGTATATACTATATCTGTATCAAAAAGGGACTGCCTGCGGGCAGCTTGATTTTTAGAATTTCTGCTAAAAGGAGAATGTGAACTATGGTAAAAGCAGTTGTAGGCGCTAACTGGGGCGACGAAGGAAAAGGTAAGATTACTGATATGCTGGCAAAAGAGGCAGATATCATCATCCGTTTTCAGGGTGGAGCCAATGCCGGACATACGATCGTAAATGATTACGGAAAGTTTGCACTTCATACATTACCGTCAGGTGTGTTCTACGGACATACAACAAGTATTATCGGTAATGGTGTTGCGCTGAACATTCCGGTTTTATTCAATGAAATGAAATCTATTACAGACCGCGATGTGCCAAAGCCGAAGCTTCTGGTTTCTGACAGATGTCAGATGGTGATGCCATATCACATTTTATTTGATCAATATGAAGAAGAACGTCTTGGCGGTAAGTCATTCGGTTCCACAAAATCAGGTATCGCACCTTTCTATTCCGATAAGTATGCAAAGATCGGTTTCCAGGTAAGCGAGCTGTTTGAAGATGAGGACGAGCTGAGAGAAAAGGTTGTCCGTGTATGTGAGACAAAGAATGTTTTACTGGAGCATTTATATCATAAACCGCTTTTAAACCCGGACGAGCTGATGCAGACACTGAAAGAGTATAAGGAAATGGTAGAACCTTATGTATGCAACGTTTCCTTATATCTTGACAAGGCGATCAAGGAAGGAAAGAACATCCTGTTAGAGGGTCAGCTTGGTACGTTAAAGGATCCGGATCATGGAATTTACCCAATGGTAACTTCTTCTTCCACACTGGCAGCTTACGGTGCAGTCGGTGCAGGTATCCCGCCATACGAGATCAAGCAGATCATCACAGTCTGCAAGGCATATTCTTCCGCAGTCGGCGGTGGTGCATTTGTATCCGAGATCTTCGGAGACGAAGCAGATGAGCTGAGACGCCGCGGTGGTGATGGCGGTGAGTTTGGTGCAACAACAGGACGTCCGAGAAGAATGGGATGGTTTGACTGTGTTGCTTCCAAGTACGGTTGTCGTCTGCAGGGTACAACAGATGTTGCATTTACGGTTCTGGATGTACTTGGTTATCTGGATGAAATTCCGGTATGTGTCGGTTATGAGATCAACGGAGAAGTGACAACAGAGTTCCCTGTTACACATGATCTGGAGAAAGCAAAACCGGTTCTGAAAGTATTACCGGGCTGGAAAAACCAGAGAGAAGATATCAGAGGCATTAAGAAGTTTGAAGATCTGCCGGAGAACTGTCGCAAGTATGTGGAATTTATCGAAGAACAGATTGGTTACCCGATCACAATGGTAAGTAACGGACCGGGCAGAAATGATATCATCTACAGAGAAAGTCCACTGAAGAAATAATAGATAAAGAGTATACGAAAAAACACCAGATCCCGAATTCAGGATCTGGTGTTTTTTTTGGAAAGCGTCACTTGTTCCGCTTCTTCTTTCTGTTTCTGGTCCTTGATGGCTTTTGTGGCAGGCATATTGTCAAAATCGGCAATGGTATGCTTGTTTGTCAGCTTGCCGTACATCCAGATGTAAAGCCAGAGGATGATCGGAATGAAGATCGTTGCAAACAGACTGACCTTGAACATTCTGCCCGCGCCGTCGAAATTGAAGATGGCACAGATGAGTGTGATGATATAAAGAAGTACCAGAGCGGCGATTCCAATGATCGCCAGAATACGTTGCTTTTTGGAATACATATAACAGAATCCTTCCTTTCGATATCGGTCAACATAAAAACAGAATAAAGCTGTAATACGGATCATTCGGTTAGTATGCCTGAAATAATAATTGTATTGTATTATACTAACATAGAAAGCTTCTGTGGTCAAAAAGCAAATCGTGCATGGCAAAATAAACAAATAGCAACAGGGACTGTTGTTTAATGCACGCTGCAATGCTATACTAAGGAATGCAAAGGAGTTTGGGGTATGAAGAAGAAAATAACAATAGAAGCGCATCTGTTACAGCCGGGGATGACACTGGCAGACAGAAGATACCGGATTGATTCACTTCTGGGGAATAACGGCATTATGGTTACCTACAAAGGTTATGATACATTCCGTAAAAAAGTAGTTGTCATCAGGGAACTGTTTCCTGTTGATATCGTGGAAAGAGACAGGCTGCATGACTATCATCTGGACTGCAAGAAGCTTTCCGATGAAGCTTTGTTTGAGTCCATGAAGGAGCATGTGATCGGCCGGGTGAAGAAGCTCATCCGTATGTATCCGGTGGAAGGGATTGCCAATGTACTGACTTTTCTGGAAGAGCGCGGAACTGTATACAGCATAGAAGAATATGTGGAAGGTATGACACTTGACAAGTATCTGTTAAAGCGTCACAGTGCCAAGTTTACCGTAGAAGATCTGATGAAGCTGCTCGCACCTGTCATGCAGACTCTGGCAAAACTGCATCAGGACGGCATCTGCCATCTGGCACTTTCGCCGCAGCAGATTATGGTGCTGCCAGACAGGAAGACCGTAATTGTCGGCTTTACCAATCCGATGGAGGATATCGCTGCCCCGCAGCTAAAAGATCCGGGCGTGCGGCAGGACGGTTATGCGCCGGTAGAGCTTTATCTGCCGGAAGCCAAGAGGAGCAGCAAAACAGACCAGTATGCCATGGCGGCTATTTTGTACCGCTATGTAACGGGAGAAAAACTGCCGGCTTATTATGAGCGGATCAATGAAGAAAAGGAAAGTACACCGCCGCAGCAGATGCAGACACGGATCATGGATTTCCAGAGTGAAGCCATCATGAAGGCGGCTTCTATTTATGATTTTGACAGATACGAGGATCTGGAGACGTTTCGGAAAGCACTTCTGCCTTCCGATATGGATATGGATTCTCTGTACAGTGAGCAGGAGACAACCAAAACACTGAAACGGAAACCGTTCTGGTATGCATATGAGCAGAAAAAGCTGCACCGGTATTATGCGGTGATCGCCGCCCTTTTGCTTGTGGCAGTTATTGTGCTGGGACCGCGGCTGTATCAGGTAGGACTGGATATCAGGATCAATCATTTTTATGATAAATTTAACAACGCTTCCTTATATGAACAGTGTCAGATGCTGGAAAATCTATCCAAAAAGCAGAGACAGCATTACACGAATGACTACGTGGATATGGACAGTACGCTGACGGATGAAGAACGTTCCAAGGCAATGGAAGCGAAATATTATGATTTCCAGTTAAATAAATATGTGCTGTATGATAAGGTGGATCAAAGCCGGACATATTATGAGTATATGAAGATCGATCTGCGTGACGGTTATGCATGGGTGGATTATAACAGCGATACGACAAATACACATACGGAGATCCGTTTCCCACAGGAAAAAGACGGAAGCTACTATGTGCAGATCGAAACCGTAGATGAAAAGGGAAATCGGAAAAACGAGACAGTTTATGCAAAGCCGTAAAAAACCTTTGAAAAATAGGGCAAAATAGTATATACTGTCTTGGTATATAGCAGGCAGAGCCTGCAAGAACGAATGGAAGAAGAAATAAGGAGTATACAAAAATGGCATTATTAGAACAGTGGCGCTCTATGGCGTATTCAGAAACAGCAAACAAGGGTGATTTAAAAAGACTTTGGCAGAAATATTTTCTGAAAGAAAAAGAAATTTATGCACAGCTTCTGGAAGATCCTGATACAGAAGTAAAGGGCACAGTAAAAGAACTGGCTGAAAAATATAATGTAGATATCATGACAATGACAGGCTTTCTGGATGGTATCAATGATTCTTTGGTAGAAGCAAATCCAATCGAAGAGATGGAAGAAGATACACCTGTCAGCTTAAAGTTTGACAAAGCACTTCTGTACAAAAACATGGTTGGTGCAGAAGCTGACTGGTTATACGGTCTGCCACAGTGGGAAAAGATCTTCGATGAGGAAACAAGAAAAGCACTTTACAAAGAGCAGAAGAGCTCTACAACGATCGTAAAAGAGCAGAAGATCTATCCTAACGATCCATGTCCTTGCGGAAGTGGCAAGAAATACAAAAAATGTTGTGGAAGAAATAAATAAAACGCTGATTATATGCGGTTTGTAGCATATGCATCATAATTGAAAAATAGTGATTTTTATGTTCCTGTACGCATTTTGTACGCAACAGTTCTTGTGTACGCATTTTGCGTACAGGAATTATTTCACTCTTTTTAGCACAATATCAGAGGTAGCAAACATTTGTGAAAGAACAGCTTCAGCAGCATCTTTTGCATCTTGTTCTGTGTCGTAGTTTGCTTTCTGAATGTTTTTGCGCTTTCCATGTGCATCATGATCTGTGATCGAATATCCCCATGAACAGCCGTTGAAACTGATGGAATATGATTTTATGTTTTTGCCATTTGTCCATATGTTTTTACCACGGACATTTTTGGAATCACTTGACCAAATACAGTTTGTAGGGCAAAAATCAAGGGACTTGTCAATCCTGATCAGTGATAGATCGTCTTCATATCCATTATGCAATGACCACTTTTCAAATTCTTCATAATCAAGCCATGGTTCATAAAATTTGATCCCACGCTCTTTGTAGTAAGAAGTTCCAATACATCTGTTTTTATAGCTTTTCCAAATATCATACAATCTTTCATTTCTGTAATTTACATTCAGCTTTCCGACCTTTTCAAAAATCTCCATAGATTTTACACGCATTTCATCAGTGTTTGATACATATGTATCCATTGTAGTTTTAATGGATGAATGACCAAGTCTTTCAGATATGTCCTTGATTTGCAGTTCGTCTGTATTTGAGACAAGAACAGTTGCATGAGTGTGACGAAGCATGTGAAAATGGAAATTTTCAAAGCCCATTTCTGTTCTGACAACCTTTCCGACATATTTCATCGGTATTGTTCCACGAAATTCACCTGATTCCTTCACACATACAAGTTTCACTCTTGGGTATGGGCAAAGCCCGGATTCATCTGATTGTGATATAATTCTGTATTCTGTTCTGCCATTTGCAAGCTTTTCTTCTTTTAGGTAGTGTTTGACATAGAATTCACCGTATTCTTCTTCAGATCTTTCCTGAATCTCTTTGTATGTTGTTAATGCATCTGTGAGTTCCTTGCCGATCTTTATTGATCTGTAGGAAGAATTGTTTTTCAAAGATCCAAGATACCACCGATTCAAAGCTTTTCCTTTTTGGGGTTTTCTTCCGGCTATAGAATCTTTGTCTTTCACTTTGCATTGTTGTCTTACATGAATGATCCTATTTTCAAGATCAATATCATCCCATGTCAAACCGAACACTTCACCGATACGCATTCCAGTGTAATAACCTATAAGCAATGGATAGAATTGATATGGTGACTTACTGAAGCGGTCAAGAATAGCTTCCATTTGTTCTTTTGATAAAATACTTGGCTTCTTCTCTTGTGGCTCAAATTTAGGCAATTTGACGGGTTCAGCAATGTTATATGGGATCAGGTTTGCAGTATATGCAGCATATCCGAATGCGCCTTTGCATACCTTCAATATGTTTTGCAGGAATTTTTGGGTGAAGCCCTTTTGAAGATAGATATCATTGATCATATTCTGTAAGGTCATAACATCAATTGATTTCAACATGTAGTGGCCAATTCTTGGCTTCAAGTGATTCTTCACAATATTTTTATATGCTGTTACGGTGTTGTCTGCCAGATTCACAATGCAATAGTTGTTGATCCAGTAATCAAGGTAGTCGGCTACAGACATTTCAGAAGGCTCAGAATGCTTTCCGGCATGCAGATACTCCGCAAGGGCAATGTTCCCTGCCTTTTCTGCATCTTCCTTTGTCTTGAAGCCGGCCTTGGAAGCGTACTTTCTTTTCCCGTCCACCTTGGCCAGTTCAAAGCGGTATTGCCAAGATGGTTTCTTTTTGTCACCACGGTTAGTGATAATAATTCTTGCCATAAACTACTCCTTTCTTTTTACTATTTATAAATTAAGCATTACTCATTATGTGTATAGTGCTCGATTATATCAGCATTACCATTTTCAATATCAAAATCATTATCTGAAATGTGTTTTAGTTCATGCATATATGCATCAAGCTGTTGTTGATGCGAAAGCCTTGAATTTATGACAATGGTATATGTCCCGTCCGGGCAATGGACGGTGTATGCTTTAATTGTTGAAGGTAAATCATTTAAAATAGTGTTTGAAAGCAATAGAAACCCTCACTTTACATCCCTTAATCATTATGGTTAGTCATTCTGTCAATCATTTCTTTGACAAATTGTATATCTTCTGGTTTTACTTTTCTTGAAGCATCAAATAAAACCTTATATGCGGGATTCTCATATAAGAACTGCGCCATATCACGTGCTTCTTCGTTGAGATAGTATGATGCTGAATCTTCCTTATGATTTTCTAATAAATCCGATTTTTCAATCATAAGCCAATTGCAAATAGATTGTATTTTGTCCATTCGTGGCATCTTTTTTCCATTACACCAATCGGATACGGTTGCTGATGAAACACCTATGTATTTACATAAATCAGCCTGTGTTTTTTGATTGATCTCTAAAAAGTGAACCAGGTTCTTTGAAAATATTTTTTTGAATTCTTCTTCTGACATATTTATACCTCCCATCAATATGATTATAAGCTGAAAGTTAGAAAAATTCAATATAAAATACAAAAATGCTAACTTTTGGTATTGACAGCTAGCTAAAAGCGAGTATAATCAAAAGGGAAGCAAAGAAAGCAGGAAAGATCGGATGCAGTGATGGGGCTACACACAAGTGACATGGTGGTCAGGCTGACAAGCGTATCAGACAGAGTGTGTGAAGAATAAGCATGATCCGGCAAACGGTTGAAGAAAGCAGGAACGGAAGGGCAAGAAAGCAAAGTGTACGTCACTATTTGAAGAAAGACGGCAGGCTGAACCAATCGGCACTTTACCCCTATAACAAGAATCCGTTAAGCGGAAGAATCAACAAGCGAGAGGACACAGCACTTTGCTTCTTTTCAAAAGAAAGGTGGTGATCACATTGAAGGTTTCACTGAAAGCTTTAAGAGTAAATGCAAAGATGAATCAAAAAGAAGTATCAAGAATGATGAATATTTCGCCTGCGACACTGATTAGTTGGGAAAATAATCATACAGCACCGGATGCGTTACAACTCTCAAAATTATGTTCTATCTATAGTTGCACTATGGATGATATTTTTTTGCCTGATAAGCTAGCTAAAAGCTAGCAAAAGAAAGGAAAGGAGAAAGACCATGGAAGGAAAAACAAAGTATGAAGTGATATATGAAAAACTGAAAGATGTAAAGACGTTTGCAGAAGCAAGGGAAGTCCTTACAGATGATGAAATGGTTTATCACTTGATGAAAACAACAGGTTGCGTGTCAGAAATTCAAGAAGGTGAAGAACATGTTATCAGAGATATTTTGAAAGCTATTGGAAAAAAGAACTATTCTGTTAAACATGCCCTGTACCTACTTGATGTGGCAAAAGACATTTTATCCATAATTGCCCGATTTGAGTTTTAGATCATCCACTTATCACCATGCTGCTTCTTGATTTCTGTGAATGAATTTTTATTCTTCACATAATCATCAAGGAACTGCTCCGGTGTCGTGGCAATCGATGTCTTGACTGTGTAAGCCAGCGCAAGGTTTTCAATATTTGTCAAGGCATCCTTAAAGGAATCGTTTGACATAGTTTCACCTTCTTTCATGTGGATTGGTGTTGGCGCACCTATGGAAATTATAGGGTGGAATAACGAGAACTGCAAGAATTATATGGCTGACAGAAAGGAAAGAAAATGGGAAGGGATGAAATGAAATATACTCAGTTGGATAGTGGTAGTAATTGTTTTAGCTGCAAATATATCTGCAATTGTATGTGTGCTTAAAGAAAGACAAATTACCGCTGTGGTATTGAAGGCACTGGGAGATTGCATTTCTTTAATATTCCTTTGTACTCAATGAATACAGCTTATTGGAGTGATTATAACACACTGAAGCATAAAGGAAAGGAGAAGGACAATGCCGGACAAGCAATATTCAGAATCTGTCAAAGCAATCGTTGAGATGGCAGAAGGAATGACACATTCACAATGGAATAAAATCAATCACTTGATAGAAGTTAGTTTCCAAGCACAAGAAGCCAAGTTGACTTTTGAGAAACCCAAAGAACTTGACCTCTTGATGAAACAGAATTTTATTCTGTGACAATCTGAATAAATGCAGGATTTATTCGATAGTCCTTTCCTTGGTATTGGATATGAATGTAATCATATTTGAAACAATTTGCATACCGTGAGCCATCTACATAAGCAAGATTTTCTTTGAAGTATTTCACAGGCTCTTGATTATCTGCAACGGTTGCTGTTTCAGTAATGTCTATCCAATCACCAAGTAGACATGCATAAATTCTCATTTAACCTTATTCTCCTTTCTTTGATATTCAGTCGGCAAACTGATAAGGAGATTATAAGGTAAAAAAACAGAAAATTACAATAAATATCTTGGGAAGGAGAAAGAAATGAGAAGAGAGTTTTTAACAGATGAAGAAGTTGAATCCGAAATCACAAGATTGACAGTAACACCAGAAGTCAAACTTGCAAGAAGGGAACAGCGCTTGAAATATAAGCGCAGACAGCAGCTGTATCTGCTTCGAGCACTTGAAAAGCGTGGAAAAGAACTGATGGATGCAGGAATCACAATTGAAAATATTGATGAAATGATTGCACAGGCAGAAACGAGAGAAGGGGATGCATAGGATGGAAGATATGCTCTTGACAGTGCCGGAAGTGGCAGAAATTCTGAAAACCAATGTTGACTATGTTTACAAGCTGCAAAGATCAGGTGTTATCAAGTTCATGAAGATCGGGCGGCTGAAGTGTAGGAAATCAACATTGGAACAATTCCTTGAAAAATATGATGGATGCGATATCAGTGATCCGTTCAATATTCAAACATTACAGGAAGGTGAAAAAAATGAAACACACATTGAAAGATAATCTGATCAGCTTTTGTATTGGATGCCTGATTGCAGTTCCGGTTGTGTTTTGTGCAGCAGGAAGTCAGGCAAGGGCACAGGAAACAAAGCCTGGCATCTATGCAGATGTTGATTTATCGGATGATCTGCAAAAGTACATCATTGTTGAGAGCCGGGCACACCACATAGCACCTGAACTTGTCATTGCAATGATCGAACAGGAAAGCGGATGCAATGAAGCAGCTGTTGGTGATTATGGTGAATCAGTCGGACTGATGCAGATCAAGCAGAAATACCATCAGGAACGAATGGACAACCTTGAATGCAGCAACCTACTGGATCCATATGACAATGTGGCAGTTGGGATTGATTATCTGTATGAACTGTTTGAACAGTATGAGGATCCTTATATGGTCCTGATGGAATACAACGGTGGACATGCCTATGCAGTCAAAATGATGGATGCAGGAAAGGTCAGTGAATACGCTTTGCAGGTGCTTGAAAGGGCAAGGGAACTGGAAGGTGAAAGATATGGCGGTTGAGATGCTACAGCTTAATAGTCGGGAAGAATGGCTGAAGCACCGGATGAAATATTTGGGCGGTTCAGATGCAGCTACTGTTGTCGGTCAGAACCCTTGGAAAAGCAATGTTGAACTGTGGATGGAAAAGACCGGACAAGCCATTGCACCGGATATTTCTGAAAATCCGAATGTGAAGTATGGCACAGAAGCAGAACCGATCATCCGGGAACTATTCAAACTGAACTATCCGAAATATGAAGTCCTGTATGCGGAAAACAATTCATGGATCAATGACAAATATCCTTTTGCTGCTGTCAGTCATGATGGATGGCTGATTGAGAAAGAAACGGGCAGGCATGGCATATGGGAATGCAAGACATCAGAAATTGTATCGAGCATGAGCAAAGAGAAGTGGAAAGATCAGATTCCAATGAACTACTATTGTCAGCTGCTGCACAGCTTATTGGTTCGTGAAGATTGTGAATTTGCAATCCTGACTGCACTTCTTACATGGAGATATGAGGACAAAGAACTTTATCAGCAATTAAGGAATTACCACATTGAACGGTCAGAAGTACAGGAAGATATTGATTTTTTGGAATCTTCTGAAAGGAAGTTTTGGAAGCAGGTGCAGGAGAAGAAAAGACCGGATCTGATATTGCCGGAGATATAGGAGAAAAAACAATGGGTACAAGAAAGATCAAATGTGAGATATACAGGGATTCTATGCAGAACTATAAGAAGTATGCTATCCCCCCCGCACAGCTTATTATTGCGGATGTTCCGTATAATGTTGGAACTAATTTTTACGGAAGCAATCCTTCATGGTACATAGGCGGTGACAATAAGAACGGTGAAAGTAATTTGGCAGGAAAATCAGCTTTTAATTCAGATTTCAATTTTAATTTGTATGAATACTTCCATTTCTGTTCAAAGATGCTGAAGAAGGATGATACAAAGCCACTGCAAAGAGGAAGAAGCAGTAATTCACCGTGCATGATTGTGTTTTGTTCATTTGAACAGATGCAGACATTGATTGCAGCAGCAAAGAAGCATGGATTTGTAAACTACATTCCATTGGTGTTTATCAAAAACTATTCACCACAGGTATTAAAAGCAAATATGCGTGTGGTTGGAGCCACTGAATATGCACTTGTGTTATATCGTGATAGGCTTCCAAAGTTTAGGAATGGTTGTCAGACTGACGAAAACGGAAAGAACATCAGAGGAACTGGACATATGATTTTTAATTGGTTCAAATGGGAGAAAGATGGAAAAGACATTCCGAAAATTCATCCGGCGCAAAAGCCTGTGAAAGTTATTGAGCAGCTTATTCAGATTTTCACAGATGAAGGTGATGTGGTAATTGATCCATGTTGCGGATCAGGAAGCACATTGAGAGCAGCGCACAATCTTGGCAGAAGTGCTTTTGGATTTGAGATTGACCGGAATTTTTACCAAAGAGCGAAGGAAGAAATGCTTGCTTTCCCTGTTGATCCACAAATGAATATTACTGATTTTTTGTAATAGTAGGAACACAAAAGATACCAACACTGAAATTTTGAAAGGTATCTATGAAAGAATTTAAAAGCTTCTTCAAAGAAGTGAACGGAAATGAAGGCAGTAATGCAAATTTATCAATAGAAAAGGAGAACAAAACAATGGAACTGAAAATGAATGCGTACCAGTTACCCGAGAAAATCAGCTTCAATTTTGATGAATTGAAGCAGGAACTGACAGAGAAGGTCAGCATGTATGAAACCTTGGTCTATACGGATGATCAGATCAAAGAAGCCA
>ERZ826016.195-NODE-195-length-77701-cov-190.444144_pt1 | contig 77701 bp, 65 predicted proteins | sample MGYA00519872_ERZ826016 | MGnify/ENA primary metagenome ERZ826016 (study PRJEB31778, sample SAMEA3449218) | human gut metagenome | biome: human gut; feature: human-associated habitat; material: faeces | place: United Kingdom | collected 2010/2012 ... | reverse complement strand
AAACGCTTTGGGACGTGAAAGGAAACAAGGCGAAAGGCAAGAGCCGCGAGGCACGGGACATCAATCTTGCAGTGGACAACATCAAGGCGCAAATCATCAAACATTACCAGCGCATATCCGATTGTGAGGCATTCGTCACGGCTGAAATGGTGCGCAACGCCTTTCAGGGAATCGGCAGCGAGTACGAGACCCTGCTCAATGCTTTTGACCGTGAGAACGAGGTGTTCAGGAAACGTGTGGAAAAAGACCGTACAATGGCGACCTATCGTTCCCGTGTGGTGGCAAGAAACTACGTTGCGGCGTTCATCAAGTCGTTCTACAAGCGTACGGACATGGCTATGCCGGAACTTACTCCCGATTTCATCAAGGAGTTCGCCGCATACCTCTCAACGGAAACCGGACAGCATAACGGGACGATATGGGACGATATGTATGTGGCTGAAAGGCGTGGTGATGCGTGCACACTTCAACGGACTGATACCACGCAACCCTTTCGCACAGTTCCACATCAGCCCCAATGTAAAGGAACGGGAATATCTGATGGAAGATGAACTGAAAGCGGTCATGACACATGAGTTTGCAGACAGCAAGCTCGCATACATCCGTGACATCTTCGTTTTTGCCAGTTTCACCGCCTTGTCGTTCGTGGACATTCAGGAACTGACGAATGACAACATCATGGAGGTGAACGGCGAGAAGTGGATATTGTCCAAACGCCACAAGACAAAAGTCCCCTTCCAAGTGAAGCTGCTGGGTATACCCTTGCAGATAATCGAACGCTACCGACCGATGCAGAAAGACAACCGCATATTCCCCGGCTTGAACTACTGGCCTATCTGTAAACCTCTGAAACGGATGATAAAGGAATGTGGTATAACCTAGTCAAATTCATTTCATTGCGCTCGTCATAGCTTCGCAACGTTAGCTTTGAGCAAGGGCATCCCCATCGAGAGCGTAAGCCGTGTATTGGGACATACGAATATCGTCACAACCCAAATCTACGCAAAGATAACCACGCAGAAACTCGACAATGACTTGACGATGTTCGGTGATAAATTTAGTAAGACGTTTAACGGGATAACGATGTCATGAGTATGGAAAGAAACATCATAATAGATAGGTACACATTTAATTACTTTCAGATATTTCTGTTTTTTGTGGATCATTGTTAACTTGTTGCTGATTCATCATTATCATACTTTGCACAACATTTGCTAAATTATGCTGCGCTTGAATATTTGTGAAAGACTCATAGTCGTAGAATAAATAATTATCCCAAAGACCAATCTCAATTTCTCTAATCAAATCCTTAATCTTATTCGAATCAGCTAGCCCATTTTGAGAAAAATAGTCAGTGTTTGCTAATTGTGTTCTCAGTACTAATATGGTTTGAAGTTCTCCTGGCGTAAACTGTTTATACCAATCTATAGGATTCACAATTGTATTAGGTTTTTCTTTCTCCACCCAACTTTTTGCATGAACTTCTTCAACATATTTCTTGCCCACATTTCTAACAGCATTAAGTCTAAGATTTGTAGTGAAATATGATTCTATATCAGTAAAGAATAGTGTATCGCAATTACCTTTATCTATTTGTACAATCATTGCTACAATTTCATCCTTATCTATTTCAATATCTTGAAATCTTATACTTTTAATATCAAAAGTATCTCTAGTTGGAGCCTCAAACGGAACTCCAAGTTTGTGTAATGCTACAACAACGGCTCTCTTTTCAGAGACATTAAGTTTTGTATTAAATTCATTAGCCGAATCGGCATAACTCTTCTTATGCTGAGCATATTCCTTGAAAATATCTAATGCTTTAACAGCCATTGAACGCACATTCTTAATCTTCTTTTCTTGCTTCCAATGTAAAAAATAAGAGCCTCCATAAGTACCGATTAAAGCACCTATAGCTCCACTGATGAGTGGTAACAACCAACTCCATATATCATATGTTTCCTGTATAGCACTAACTGTTTCCATAATCACAAATATTTATCAAGTATTGCTTGTTTCTCACTCGCTGCATTTTCAATCAAAGTGCGAGCCTCAGTAATCTCTAATTCTAATGCTTCTATCTGGGCTATGATGCGTCTTTGTTCATCAATATGAGGCATAGGAATTTTGTACTTCATTATATCATCTTTATTGCCTCGTGGCATCTTAATACCCTTTTTGCCCTCCATCACATAGTCAAAGAAGCTATCTCTACGAAGCATATAAAAAATATACTTAGGAAGATATTCACCCGTGTCAGGGGACCTAAGTACGAGAACATCTTTCGAACATCCACCCTCCTTGTCTGCAAACCAAATCTTTTTAAGATATGGACGAATGTTTGAAATCAATATATCCTCAGGCTTATATTCGGTGATAGATGATATATTTGCAACTCCTTCAAAAGGAAGAACACCCAATTTGTTCTGAAGCATATTGTCGGTTGTGATATATGCTTCAGGCTCTATGTCGCTATACTTAATAGTCTTGGTAGCAAATGGAGCTATAGTATTTAACGTACTATCTGCAAAATTTAATGAAGATAGCACGCTCTCTATATAAGTTTCACACTCATCAATCCGCAACATAGAGTCAGAAACAGACTTATCAACTTTGGCGATTTCTTCTACAATCTGTTTCTGAATATCAATCGGAGGAACGGGGATTTTGATATTACCTATTATGTCAAGTGATAATTCTATTTGTCCACTTTGCCCCACCGCCATATTTTCAATATAGTCGAATCCTATTGCTCCCAATACGCATAAAGCATATTCGGGTAAGATTAAGTTTTGATTAGGTCTAAAAATAGTAATATGACTATCTACGACAAAATCTCCATCTTCATTAAAGTATGTAACCCTACCAGCAGTCCCTACGCCTGTTGAATTTATCAGCAAATCACCTCTTACAAGTTTTCTTTCATCAACAACGAAAGTTTCATCTACATAATGTTTTTCAGAAAAGTCAAAATCAAACCAACCTCTTGCTTGCCCAGATTTTATTATTTGAATTTTTGATTTACCATATTTGGCAGATTTCCCTCGTTTAAGTAATATTGATAAGTCTATTAATTTTAGCTGGTTATATTTGCTGTTGATTAGGACTTTTTTTTGTTGTCAACGATATACTCTTTTCAAAACTATCACGATCGAAAGTAAGCATATCAATCAATGACACACGACTAATATGAGACTGCATTCCCTCTGCTATTGGCGATGTGTAATCGCCCTTGAAAGCTCTATATACATAAGTGCTTGCTTTATTAGGATTATCATAACAATTTGCATCGAAGAGTTTGGTACACTCATCAATATTCTTGCCCTTCTGTATAGCATGAATTCCCTCATTACCTCGACGATTTGAGAATTCATAGCCTAAGAAGCGTTTTTCTACATCTTTTTCCCCGCTCTTGACGATAATAACTCTTTGAGGATATGCCAAAATAAAGTACAAAAGTTTCTCCGTCTCGATACTTAATATCGCCTCAAACAACTTTGCCTCATTTCTAGCAGAGATTTTATTTTTATACTCTGCATATATCTCATGTGCTTTTACTTTATCATTTGGCGATTTCTGTAACAATGTGACATAATCTGTATAATCAAGTCCCTCCCAAACATGAGCTACATATTTTGAGGCAGGAGTTTCAATGCCATTAATAGTTACATCATTCAATGTGCGGAAGAATGTATCAACAGCATTTTTTGTGTTGGTAGCAAAATAATTATCTCTACGGCGGAGGAATAGAACAACAGTATTTGTGTTGGTAGCCATAAAGGTATTGCTACCCAATTCTGCTATTGCAACAATATCAAAGTATTGCAATATAATCTCACGAGCCTTCGTATAGATGCCTGAGTTGCTCAATATTGAACTTGGGAGAATAACTCCTGCTATACCTCCATCTTTAAGTAACTGCTTTGTACGCTCGATAAACAGACACTCTATTTCAGAACTATTATCTGTCAATGAGTTGTACAGCTCAAAATCTTGCTCTGTATAATAGTCGCGGGTTGTCTGACGGAATGAAGAAACGGAATATGGAGGGTTACTCAATACTATATCGAACTGCTGATTGTCCTTTTGACCGTCATTGACCTGTTTGCGTAACTTTCCCTTATATTCTTTGTTATTGTAGAAATTGGCAAGTCCATCACTGAGGATAACATTTGCTAAACCATCACCGTGCAAATAACAACCCACCTTGCCAACTTTTACAAGCCGGTAATCCTTTTCGATGCCATACACATAGTTTGTTGCCCAATCAAAATGACAATTCTGCCAATTGACAAGGTGCTTTCTTGTCTCCTCAATATATTTAGAAGTATCACAATCGTTTATGATGTCTTGAATTTCGTGCATAAACTCTGTGATAAAATGACCGCTACCAGCTGCGTAATCAATCATATATGGCAGGATCTCCCCATCTTTGCGAGAAAGTTTCTCCGCCATAATAGAATCCAATGGAAGACTCTTAATGATAAATTGTGCAATTGGCACAGGTGTAAAGTATTGTCCAGCCTCTTGTTTGAGACCAGTAGTAAGTAATAGCTCGAAGAAGTCAGACAAATATTGCTGTCTCTTGTTGTATCGAATTCTGTATCCCTGAATCAACTCTACAACCTCTTTTACAACTTTTGCATTATCTTCAAATGAAGCTTTGTCATACACCTCCTTGATTGCAAACTCATTATTCTTTTCAAGACGGAGTTTGTTTACCTCTCTTAAAAGGTACTGTTTAGTATCTTCATTCAGGTTGGCACAACGCTTATCAAAGTCCTCATTGTTGAAATCGCTAACAGTTCTGTCCAAAAATTTTTTCATTCCTTTACTATAAAGGTCTGTCAAGCGAAGTTGGAAATCAACGTGATTGTCTCGTCCTTCAAGCCATTGGAACTTTAATTCTTCACCCTCACCAGTAGTTGTTTCATCATAAACCTTACACAAGAAGAGCGTAAATATCTTATTGAAAGCATTTCCCTTGTCAGAAACCACATTGTGGCGCAGTATTTCAAGGAAACGGTTGAAGATAAAGCTTGAATCTTCTGCTTTAATCTCCTTTAATTGTTCCTTTGTTAAAGCCCTGCTCTGGAAATTATATGGTTGCACCCAAGAATCGAAGATACCGTTGTCTTTGGTAAGCTTATTCCATTTTTCGTAAATATCCTTAACATCACCATTGCGATAATCATCTTCAATCTTGATAATCTCATTCACATATACAAACTTATTGCCTTTCAATTCTGAGGCATATAACATTAGCACATCAGCCTTGCCACCAGATAATTGGAAATATGTGAATAATTGCCCACCATCCTTACGGATTCTTACTAATTCCTTGTTGTACTCCTTGCCAAGTGTCTTACATTCGATAAGCATATATGGTGTACCATCTTCGCGATTAACACATATATCCAATCGTCCTGATGTACCATGTCCAGATGGCCAAGTCTTTTCTAAATTTATATTCTGAGGTTTATATCCTTTACAGAGTAATCTGTCAACACACTCAAGCACTACAAAATTTTCGGGCTGTGAGAAATTTTGTGTAGTCTTGCTTTCGGCAATAATATCACTGCCATAGTTAATGCTTTGTTTTTCAAAGTCAATCTCTATGGTATAATCAACATATATTTTATGATAAATGCCATTTGTTCCGTTTTTGGGGACAAATCCTAATGTTGCAATATGTTTCTTAATATCCATAGAATCCTAATTTGTTTGCAAAGTTAAGAAATTAATTAGAGAATACCTCGTTTCTATTTGGATTTCTCGAAAAAATTAATATAGGAAAACTTTTGATGTGGTGAGCAAAAACGAAATCGTAAAGACGTTACTTTATTTTGTTGTGCTTGAAATGTAAATGATGGCGAAATTCTAAGGTTTAGTTTATCCTACTTGGCTATACGGACTAAACTTGTTTTGCTGAGTCCGCAGACAAAGATATCGCAAATCGAAGACTTATTTACGGATAAAAAATGTAGTTCCAAAATTTTATTGGTAGATTTTGAAAAATATTTCAGGTGTGTTTGAGCCGTTTCCGATTTTTATGCTACTTTTGCATAAATACGAGTGACTTTGACAGCAACTCACAGCAAAGCCAGAAATAAACACGGTTGCCAATTCGTTACCTCTATTTTATCCTTTCTCTCAAACCTCTTATAAATAAAGAGGTTATAAAAGTCTTCCAGAATTACTCAAAATTTTTGGAACATCGCAGCATCGTATTATGAAATCCCGCAGTAAATTTCCGTGGATATAATTACCGGATTAGCGGTCGAGCCACTGTTTCAGGCGCGTGACTTTATCCTTGCCTACAACAATCTCCGCATCAGGGTATTCTGTCAGGATTATCCTGATCTTGCGGTTGAACCAATTGGAGATCCGCCGGACCGACGATATGTTCACTATATGCCGGCGGGTCGCCCTGAAAAACTGCAACGGATCGAGCTGGGTGTCAATATCGTCAAGTGCCATGTCGATGTGATATTGCCTCTCGTTTTTAAGATAGATGCGCGCCAGTCCGGATTCAGCGGAGATGTAGCTTATTTCGGATACAGGCACAGTGATATATCCGTCTTTCTCCGCTACAAGAAACCGCTGGCGATATACCTCCGGTTTCCCTTGCAAAAGCCGGTATATCTCCGCTATCTCCTTTGTCGCCGAGGGGGTAATCATGCGTCTGCTTTTCTCGACAGCCTCGACAAGTTCTTCCTTATCAACCGGCTTCAGAAGATAGGCGATTCCGTTGTAATGAAAGGCTTTAATGGCATATTCATCGTAAGCGGTGGTGAAAATGACAGGTATGTCGCCGGGAATATCTTTCAGCGCGTCGAAACTCAACCCGTCGGAAAGGCGTATGTCGGCAAGAATCAGGTCAATTTTTTCCGGTTCATTAAAGAATCGGCGTATATCGGCGATACTTGGCAGAGGTCCGTAAACCGTGATGTCGTCGAAGCTGCTGTTGAGTAATCTTGTGAGCCTTTCGGCGTTATGTCTCTCATCTTCTATAATAAGTACATTCATAACCGTATTCTTTATAATAATGGAACGCCGACAGAATAAAAATGGTCGCTGTCCTCTATCTTGATTTCTTTTGAACTCAACAATAAATATCGGCTTGCGATATTTGACTGCCCTACTCCGGTGGATTCAGCAGGATTTTCCAACGGCTGTTTCAAATTTCTGACCACAAGATAATCCTTTTCAGCCCTTATGTCAACAATCAGAGGTTGCTCGGGAGAAAAGGCGTTATGCTTTATCGCGTTCTCAACGAGCAGTTGCAATGAGGCGGGAGGAATCTTATAACTCGAAGTGCGCAGACTATTGTCAATGTTTACCTTGATACCCTCTCCATGACGTAGTTTCATCAAGTAGGCATAGGAATCAATGAATTTCAGTTCGTCGCGCAAGTCTATGAGGTTGACATTCAGATTGCGCACGATATGCCGATAAACCTTTGACAGATGTGAAAGAAAGTCACTTGCCGTTTCAGGATCGCTTTCGATAAGCTCGGAGAGTGTGCTGAAATTATTGAAAAGGAAATGGGGATTTATCTGGAGTTTCAGTGAGTTTAGCTGGAACTGCAACGCGGTTTCCTTTTCTTTTATAAGGGCAATCTCAAGCTTCTGTTTCTCGTCCTGCGCTTTCAGGTATGATTTGAGATAGAATGAGTTGGCATATACGCTTGATATGAAGGTCGCAATCATGGCAAACGTATAAGCCCCTTTCATATTTATCAACTCATTATATACGGCGTTACTGTCTATATCGCCCCAGATAAGACAGAAAAGCGAGACCATGCCAAAGGCTACGACATTATTGATTATCAGAAGTCCTGAGGCATAGATAATTGTCCAGAGATAAGATGTCCTGAATGGCAGGAATTTAAATAGCAAATAACAAAAACCGAGCGAAATATAGGTGAATAAAACACATAGCGAAAAATCAAACAGATAATCAGACCAGATCATTTCAGGCAGTTGTTTAGATGTTTCATCGTCAAGCAACAGCCAAATTATCAGATATAAGGCATAGGATACGGCAGAAAGAAGAATGCCGTTTTTCCAGTTCATTATGTTAGTGCCCGGGCTTACCATCTGTCAATTAATTTATTAGCGCAAAGTTACTCATTTTCCCGCAAAGGTAGATAATGACAACGGAGATTCATAGGGGAAAGTAATCGAGCCGGACAAATCAAAGGTTGAAGCGGACAAAACGATAAATAAAGCGGACAAATCACCCATGCCGATTCAACTGCCGAATTGTCCGTTTCATCGCCCATTTTGTCCGGCTCACGCAATTTATCCTTTTATGCGCCATAGTAGGAGGATAATTTTGCAGGCTGAAAAAATATAGTCAATCAAAATAAAACGATGGAAAAAAGACAGTTTTTCGTGCTTACTGTTATACTGGCACTTCTATTTTCCGGCTGTAAGAAGGAAGCCGGGGAGATGCCTGCAACAGAGTATCCTTCTCTCCGCGTGACGGAATCGGCATTGGAGACAGTGGACAAATACCCTGCTACATTCAGAGGTCGCCAGGATGTAGAGATAATACCTCAGGTTTCCGGCAAAATTACTTCTGTCAATGTAAAAGAAGGCCAACGAGTCAAGAAGGGGCAGACACTTTTTGTCATTGACCAAGTCCCCTACAAGGCGGCATTGCAGACATCATTGGCAAACCTTGAATCGGCAAAAGCAGAAGTAGCATCCGCACAGCTAAACTATGACGGCAAGCAGGAACTTTTTGCACAGAAAGTGATTTCCGATTTTGAACTGAAAAAGAGCCGTAACGCACTTTTAGTTGCCGAAGCAGCCATGCATCAGGCTGAGGCGCAGGTCACGAATGCCCGCAACGACCTGTCATATACTGTTATATCCAGCCCGTGTGACGGCGTGGTCGGTATATTGCCTTATCGTGCCGGTTATCTTGTGAATCCCGGGATGCAGACACCCCTGACGACGGTGTCAGACAATTCGGAAATGTATGTTTATTTCTCTATTCCTGAAAACCGGATGATTGAACTTATACGCAGATACGGCAGCACCGAAGCAGTTCTGAAATCTATGCCATCGGTGCGTCTTTACCTCAACGATGGCTCGGATTATGATGCAGAGGGTCATATCGAGAGTATGAGCGGCGTACTTGACAAAACCACAGGGAGTGCATCACTCAGGGCCGTATTTCCAAACGCAAGCGGACTATTACATAGTGGCGGCGCGGGTAATATCGGCTTGACCAACAAGCATGACAATGTAATTCTTATTCCGCAGGGAGCTACATACGAATTACAGGACAAAGTCTATGCCTATAAAGTTGTCGACGGTAAAGCCCATGCCGTACAGTTGAAGGTTAAACCCGTAGCCGAGAAGAAGCAACATCTCGTTTTGTCCGGTCTTGCAGTAGGTGATGTCATTATTACCGAAGGTGTAGGCAACTTACAGGACGGATCTGATGTCAATCTGAAAAAATGATAAAGTGAAAACTATGAATGTAAAGACTTTTATAGAACGTCCGGTACTCTCGATAGTCATATCAGTCGCCATCCTCCTGTTGGGGCTTATAGCTCTTATGGGCTTACCTATAGAGCAATTTCCTAATATCGCACCTCCTACTGTCGAGGTTATGACATCTTATCCGGGAGCAAATGCAGAGACGGTTGAAAAGAGTGTCATCGTGCCGTTGGAAGAGGCAATAAACGGAGTGGAAAATATGACCTATATATCTTCCACCTCATCAAATGCAGGTGATGCTTATCTGACCATATATTTCAAACAGGGTACAGACCCGGATATGGCAGCCGTGAATGTTCAGAACAGAGTGTCTACCGCTGCAGGTCTTCTCCCGGCTGAGGTTACAAAAATCGGAGTGACGACCAACAAGCAGCAGAAATCAATGCTTAAAGCCATAACGCTTTATAGTCCTGACGACAGTTATGACACCCAGTTTCTCAATAACTATCTTGCCATCAATGTAATTCCGCGTCTCAAACGAATATCGGGCGTAGGTGCCGTGACATTACTCGGCTCCAACTATAGTATGCGCATCTGGCTCAAACCGGATATTATGGGGCAATATGGTCTGATTCCAGCCGATGTGACCGCTGCACTTGCCGCTCAGAACATAGAGTCTGCAACAGGCTCTTTCGGTGAAAATTATGAAGGAATATTCCAATATACAATGAAATATAAAGGGCGACTTTCCACTCCTGAGGAATTCGGGAACATAGTAATCAAGTCGCTCCCTTCGGGAGAAGTATTGCGTCTGAAAGAAATAGCGGAGGTTGAACTTGGTGATGAGGCATACAACTACCGCAGTCAGACCAACGGACATCCAGGTGCGCTTTTTATGGTTTATCAGACAGCCGGTTCAAATGCGACGGAAGTAATAAATGCCATAGACAAAGAGATAGCGAAAATGTCGAAGAATCTGCCCAAAGGAGTTGAGTTCGGTGACGTGTTCTCGACAAAAGACTTCCTTGACGCCTCGATGCATCAGGTAATAAAAACACTGTTCGAGGCATTCTTCCTTGTGGTGCTGATAGTATTTATATTCCTTCAGGATGTCAAGTCGGTGATTATTCCTGCAATTTCCATCATCGTCTCTCTTGTGGGAACATTCATAGTGATGTCGCTTATTGGATTTTCAATCAATCTTCTGACTCTTTTCGCACTTGTCCTTGCAATCGGTATTGTGGTCGATGACGCGATTATTGTGGTTGAGGCTGTGGAGGCAAGATTTGATATAGGATATAAATCTCCGTTCATGGCTACCAATGACGCCATGAAAAGTATCACTTCCGCTATCGTCACGACTACTTTAGTATTCATGGCTGTATTCCTTCCTGTATCGATGATGGGAGGAACATCAGGAACATTTTACACTCAGTTTGGATTGACCATGGCGGCCGCAGTAGGTATCTCTGCAGTCAATGCACTGACTCTTTCGCCCGCACTATGCGCCATTATGCTCAAGCCGCATAAAGATGGAGGCACAAAAACGGGATTTGCCGAAAGATACAGGATAGGATTCAATTCTGCGTTCAATCATCTCACGCATAGGTATGTGCGTGGAGTGATATTCTTTGTGCGCCGCAAGCCTATTATGTGGGTTGCCCTGGTGGTGTCTATAGGGCTGCTCGTATTCTTTATGAACACGACAAAGACAGGTCTTGTGCCTGACGAGGATACCGGTTCTATAATGGTAAATATCACTACTCCCCCGGGGTCGTCAGTAGCCCGCACCAATGAGATTATGAAACAGATTGAACAGCGAATCGACAGCATCCCTGAAATAGAGTTCTACAGCGAGACAGTAGGATACGGTCTGATTGGCGGTGCCGGTCCGTCAAGCGGCATGCTTATAGTGAAACTCCATAACTGGGCAGACCGAAAGAAAGATGGGAGCGATGCTCAGAGTGTGGTTGATAAAATCAATGCCATAGGCTTAGAAATTCCGGATGTCACAGTCTTTGCATTCCTGCCGCCTCTTATTGACGGTTATGGTGTCAGCAGTGGCTTCGAAATAAATCTACAGGATCAGGCTGGTGGTCGTGCTGACTCTTTGTTCTCGGTGGGTCAAAGACTAATTGCAGTCCTTCAGGAAAGGCCGGAAATATCTTCGGCTTACTCAACTTTCAATGTTGCATTCCCACAATATACCGTGGAGGTTGACCCGGTGAAATGTGAAAGAGCCGGCATCACTGCGGATGCGGTTCTTGAAACACTGTCGGGGTATTATAGCGGTGCTTATGTTTCTAACTTCAATCGCTTCTCTAAACTTTATCGTGTCATGATTCAGGCATCGCCGAATTATCGAGTAGATGTCGAATCTCTTGACCGCATAAAGACCCGGACACCCGACGGCATGGCTCCCTTGAGCAATTTTGTAACCATTACCAAAGACTATGGACCGGAATCAGTGAGCCGATTCAATCTATATAGTTCGATGGGCATCAACGGTGAGGCAGCCCCCGGATATAGTTCCGGCGATGCGATAGCCGCTGTGCGTGAAATCGCAGATAAGCTTCTGCCAAAGGGTTATAGCTATGAGTTCTCAGGCATATCCCGTGAAGAGAGTGAGACGTCCAACAACACTGTGTTGATTTTCATGTTCTGCCTTGTATTCGTATATCTTATCCTGTGTGGACTGTATGAAAGTTTCCTCGTCCCGTTTGCAGTGCTTCTTTCAGTCCCGTTTGGTCTCATGGGCAGTTTCCTTTTTGCCAAACTTATGGGACTTGAAAATAACATTTACCTTCAGACAGGGCTCATTATGCTGATCGGTCTTCTTGCCAAGACTGCGATTCTTGTAACCGGTTATGCCATTGACCGACGCAAGGCAGGAATGTCATTGATACAATCGGCTGTCGGAGCAGCAAAAGCCCGATTCCGTCCTATTCTGATGACTGTACTTGCGATGATATTCGGTCTTTTACCACTTATGTTTTCCTCCGGTGCAGGTGCTAATGGCAATAGTTCTTTGGGGTCTGGTGTAGTAGGCGGATTGCTTGTCGGTGCTTTAGCATTACTATTCTTTGTTCCCGCAATGTTTATCGTATTCCAGGCACTACAGGAGAAAATCAAGCCTGCCCAGTTTGGGGTTGAGAAACTTCCCGATCTCCAGATCGAAGTCGAAAAGGAGGAAATTAAAATCCAGAAAAAGAAGAAAGGAGAATGAAAAAGATTATTATTGCAGCAGTAGTTTTGCTTCTCACAGGCAGCTGCTCGACATACAAAGAATACAGCCGCCCGGAGGAAATCAGCGCCAACAATCTCTTTGGAGAAGATGTTGCTGTGACCGATACTTTTACGACAGCGTCGATTCCGTGGCATGAATTTTTCACAGATTCAAAATTGCGGACTTTGATAGATACAGCGTTGATAAATAATTCCGACCTTCGCATTGCTTCTCTCCGTGTAGAACAGGCTGAGGCGACGCTTTCGGCAGCTCGTCTATCTTACCTCCCCGGGGTTTCCTTGAATCCACAGGGAGGCATAAGCAGTTATGCCGGAGATAAGGCAGTAAAAACTTATTCCCTCGGTCTATCAGTCGATTGGGAAATAGATATTTCAAGTCGTATCACCAATGAGAAACGAGGAGCTTTTGCCAACTTACAACAGCAGAAGAATTACCGGCAGGCTGTCTCTACACAACTTGTAGCGACTGTAGCTAACAGCTATTATAATTTGCTCACTCTTGACCAACAACTTTCAATCTCTCAGCAGTCTCTTGAAGCATGGGACGAGATTATTCGCACCCTTGAAGTACGCAAGACTGTAGGAGAAGGGCACCAAGCGTCTGTAGCGCAGGCGAAAGCAAGTCGTCTCGAAGTGGAAACTACCATTCTGTCGCTGTCCCAACAAATAAAGACTCAGGAAAACTCATTATGCACTTTGTTGGGATGGACTCTGCGAAAAATCGACCGTAGTGAATTGAAATCCCAGATATTTCCCGATGACATTGCAGTGGGCGTTCCCTTACAATTACTGGAGAACCGTCCGGACATACGCCAGGCGGAAAATGCCTTACAGTCGGCATTTTATTCGACCAATGTCGCGCGGTCTGCGTTTTATCCGTCTTTGACCCTAAGCGGCACTGTCGGTTGGACAAACAACAGCGGAGCAGCAATCGTTAATCCCGGCAACTGGCTTCTTAACGCCATAGCATCATTGGTGCAGCCATTGTTCAATCGTGGACGCAACATTGCAAATCTAAAAATAGCGAAAGCCCGGCAGGAAGAAGCCCTCATCACTTTCCAGCAGAAACTTCTGGAAGCGGGTGCAGAAGTAAATGACGCACTTTCTCAATGGCAAAATGCGAAACAACGGCTGAATGTCAGCGCTCTCCAGATAGAGGCACTTGAGGATGCTGTAAAAAGCACACGGCTTTTGATGATGTATAGCGAAAGTAGCAGTTATCTCGAAGTTCTCACTGCACAGCAATCGCTCCTCTCAGCACAGCTGACCGAAACACAGGAAACATTCGATAAAATACAGGGTATCATCAAGCTGTACCATGCTCTTGGTGGAGGATAAAACCAAAAGCGCTCTTGAATGGACAAACACAGGAGGCGGGATAAATTAACAACAGGGAGTCGCCTATTTCCGCGAACTTTTCACTACATTTGCCTCTATGAATGATTTTATCGGAAAAGTAAGCGGCTGTATAGAACGCAACAGACTCCTTCCTCATGCCTCAAAAGTGATTGTGGCACTGAGCGGGGGTGCCGACTCGGTAGCCCTTCTTGTCGTGCTTCATGAATCGGGATATGACTGTATCGCCGCCCACTGCGACTTTCATCTTCGCGGCGAAGAGTCGGAGCGTGACCGTCGTTATGCCGAATCGGTCGCATCGCAATACGCATCGCAATACCGGGAGACGCATTTCGACGTGAACACTTACAAGAAAGAGCATGGTGTATCGACCGAGATGGCTTGCCGCGACCTGCGCTACGAATGGTTTCGCAAGCTTTCGGAAGAATACGGCGGAATACCGGTGGCAATCGCCCATCATCACGACGACAATATCGAGACTCTCCTGCTAAATCTTCTCCGGGGCACCGGAATCACCGGGCTTACAGGCATGAAGTACCGCAACGGCATCTTTATCCGTCCCATGCTTGACTGCAGAAGAAAGGAAGTCGAGGCTTTCCTTTCCGATAAAAAGATTCCGTATGTGACCGACAGCACAAACCTTATAAGCGACGTGAAGCGCAACAAGCTCCGCAATATCATACTGCCGGAGCTTCGCCGGGAATTTCCCGATGCTGACAAAGGGCTCGCCACGACACTGCACAATCTCCGCGACACCGCCACGCTATTTGACACGCTTGTCAACGATGCCGCATCACGCTTCATAAACGGCAACAGAATCAGCATTGCCCGACTTGCAGGTGAATTTCCGCAAGCCCCGGCACTGCTTTTTGAAATGCTGAAACCATACGGGTTTAACGCCACTCATGTAAATGACATGATGGAAGCCGTCAACTCACTGACAGCTTCCGGAAAACAGTTTTTCTCCTCGACCCATCGTGCCACCCTCAACCGTGGAGAGCTGATTATAGGAGAAAACAGAACGCATCCTGACACAAAACTGACAATCGACCCGGCGGATGCAGGCTCTCTCCCCGAATGGCTGACAGCGGAATGGATTACCCCCGACCACTTCAAGCCCGACCGCACCGGCAACACCTTGTATCTCGACTCATCGGCACTCGAAGGGTCCCCTGTGTTTACGCTGCGCCACCGGAAGGAAGGTGACAGGATAGCACCGTTCGGCATGAAAGGCTCACGCCTTGTAAGCGACATATTTTCCGACGCCAAGCTTCCGGTTAATGAAAAGAACACCGTATGGCTGCTGACGCGTGACGACACTATACTCTGGATTGCCGGAATGCGTGCGTCGCGTCACTTCGCAGTTACCCCATCGACACGACGCATCCTCGCCCTGCGCTACCATCCCCTCAAAGACACAGAAAACTTTTGGGGAAAGTAATGTGTTTAGACTCAGAAAAGTATTATATTTGTCATCTTAAATCATTCGACTACAAATATGCATAAAAGCCTGATTCAGTATATACAGGATTCAATCCGCAATAATTGGGAAAATCTCGCACTCACCGATTTCAACGGTGTATCATATCAGTACCGCGACATCGCGCGCAAAGTTGCAAAATTACACCTGCTTTATGAACATGCAGGCATAAAGCGCGGCGACAAGATAGCGCTATGCGGTAAAAACTCGTCACAATGGGCTGTAGCGTTCCTCGCGACAATGACCTACGGAGCGGTGGCAGTACCCATACTCCATGAGTTTAAGCCCGACAATATACATCATCTTGTGTCACATTGCGACGCAAGACTTTTTTTCACCGATGACGCCATCTGGGAAAATCTTGACCCCGCATCCATGACAAAATTGGAAGGCGTCGTCAACCTATCCGACTTCTCGCTTCTCATGTCGCGTAACACGCGGCTTAAAGAGGCACGTCAGCGTCTCAACGAGCTTTTCGGCAAAAAATATCCCGAACGCTTCACACCGGAAGATGTAGTCTATTCCAAGGAGAAAGAAAGCGATGTTGCCGTAATAAACTACACGTCAGGTTCGACCGGCTTCTCGAAGGGAGTCATGCTCTCGTATGAAAGCCTTTGGAGCAACATACGCTTCTGTATCGACGGCGTGACATTCCTGAAGCCGGGGGACGGGATAGTGTGTATGCTCCCTCTCGCCCACATGTACGGATTGATTGTAGAGTTTATCCATCCGTTTGTAAAAGGATGCCATATATTTTTCCTCACGCGAGTCCCGTCGCCCAAGATAATACTTGACGCGTTTGCCACTGTGCGTCCGAAGCTTATAGTCACCGTGCCGCTCATCATCGAGAAGATTGTCAAGACAAAGGTATTCCCGCTTCTTGACAAGCCGCTGATGAAAGTGCTGCTGCATGTACCGTTTATCGACGACAAGCTGCTTGAAAAGATAAAGAAAGGGCTTACCGAGGCATTCGGAGGAAATGTCCGGGAAATCATTATCGGCGGGGCGGGTCTCAACAAGGATGTCGAGACATTTTTGCGCCGCATAGGCTTCCCCTACACCGTAGGCTATGGAATGACTGAGTGCGGGCCGCTTGTGGCATACGCCCCCTGGGATATACAGCGCATGGGGTCATGCGGCAAGATTGTCGACCGTATGGAATGTCGAATAGAATCTCCCGATCCGGAAAACACCCCCGGCGAACTATGGGTCAAAGGCGCCAATGTCATGAAAGGATATTTCAAGAATCAGGATGCCACCGATGCCGTGATGAAAGACGGGTGGATGAACACCGGCGACCTTTGTACGATGGATAAAGACGGATATATCTACATACGCGGACGAAACAAAAACATGATACTCGGTCCGTCGGGACAGAATATCTATCCCGAGGAAATCGAGCAGAAGCTCAACAATATGCCTTACGTAGCCGAATCAATCGTAATCGACGGCGACGGAAAACTCGTGGCACTCATATATCCCGACATGGATCAGGCAACTAAAGACGGCATACCCATGGACAACATGGAAAATATCATGAACGAGAATATCAAGACTCTCAACAAGGAGCTTCCGGCATATTCCCAGCTGTCTAAAGTTAAAATTTACTATCAGGAATTTGAAAAGACTCCGAAGCGCTCCATAAAGCGCTATCTCTACCAACGGGCAAAATGACACGACATCTTGTGGCGATACTTTTCATATTCATCACTGCGTTCACGTACACACTTAACGCGGCAACCCCGATATGCGGCGACCTCGAAGTAAGCGTCGACAGGATGTATGAATTTGTAAGAACCCACAATAAGAGTTTTCCGCGTGAAATCGCCGAGGCTTACTACAATATAGGTAAAAAATATGGTGTGAGAGGTGACATCGCCTTGTGTCAGGCAATCCTGGAGACAGGATGGTTCCGATTCGCCGATGACACGGCAGTCACCTCCGACCAATATAATTTCTGCGGACTGGGAGTGACTGTCAACAAGGAGCGCGGTCATGCTTTTGAGAGCATCGAGGAGGGAGTCACGGCACAGATACAGCATCTCTATGCCTATGGAAGCCGCGATGAGCTTCCCGCAGGAGAAACAATAATAGACCCGAGGTTTTCTTATGTCAGCCGAGGCTCGGCATCGACCTGGGAAGACCTTAACGGGAGATGGGCTGCAAACAAGCATTATTCCGACCGGATACTCAGCCTTTATTACCGTATGGCACAGCGGACAATAGAGATAATAGAGGTAGACATCCCCGACGAATACTGGGAATCACACGAATAACCGACCTAACTTTAACGCATCAGGTGCGTTATATTTATAGTTATTATTTATATCTGTATAAATTATTGCACTTATGACACATACCGCTATCACACCTGAAGATGAACGATTCATGGATATCGCCTGCGAACTTGCCGAACATAATGTGAAAAACGGAGGAGGACCGTTTGGCGCCGTAATAGTGCGCGACGGTGAGATAATCGCAACGGGTGTCAACAATGTCACGCGTACCAACGACCCGACCGCCCACGCGGAGATGAACGCGATACGTAGCGCATGTCATGTGACAAACAATTTCCGTCTTGAAGGATGCGTTGTCTACAGTTCCTGCGAACCATGCCCGATGTGTCTCAGTGCGCTCTACTGGGCGGGCGTGAAACGCATATATTATGGCAATACCAAATATGATGCCGACAGAATAAATTTCAGCGACAGCTTCATCTACAAAGAAATAGACAAGAAGCCTGATGAACGTGCCATACCATGCATCCATGTAGCAAGAAAGAACGCCATCAAGGCATTTGAACTCTGGGCGGAAAAGAACGATAAAATCGAGTATTAGACATTCTTGCCCCTCAACTGCCTGTAACCGATAGCAAAATACTCACGCTCAAACTCCACGGGACGTAACAGTCTCTCACCGTATTCCACAATATCAATATCAATAGGCACTATACCTGTCAGTTTTGACTCAGGGGTGCGCCCGGCACTTCGTTCATATTCTTTCAGCATGACGTTAAGCGTATCGGCATCAAGCGCTGTCATCCCTTCTGCAACACAATTAAAATAAGCCAGGTATCGTCCGCTGTATTCAGGAGTCTCATATACGCAGGAGAATCTCGCGCCGACAATCACAGTCGCCAGCCATTTCATAGCCCCCGCCATGCGTTCTTCTCGGTCAGGAGCATTGCTGCCGAGGCTTACAATCACGGTTGTCATCCCTGCGGAATGCCTTTCATGGTTAATGCTATGCGACCACGCTCATAATCAATGTCAATAACCTTGACGCGTACATGCTGATGGAGCGAAACGACCTCGGCAGGATTGGATACAAAACGGTCACAAAGCTGCGAAATGTGTACGAGCCCGTTTTCATGCAGTCCGAGGTCGACAAAGCACCCGAATGCAGTGATGTTGTTAACGATACCGTTGAGTTCCATGCCGATAGAGAGGTCCTTAATATCGCGCACCTTGTCGTCAAACTCCATCACTTCCACCGTTGCACGCGGGTCTCTTCCAGGTTTTTCAAGTTCAAGCACAATATCGGTCAACGTGGGAAGCCCGACATTCTTGTCCACATAGGGAGTGAGGTCAAGCTCGTTCAGCAACTTCGGATTTTTGACGAGATTGTCAACCGTGCAACGATTGTCGGATGCTATGCGTCCGATAAGCTCATAACGCTCCGGATGCACCGCCGTATTGTCAAGGATATTCTCCCCTCCGGGTATCCTGAGGAATCCGGCACATTGCTGGTAAGCCTTCTCCCCCATTCGCGGCACATCAAGCAAATCTTCGCGACGTTTGAAATCGCCATGTTCGGCACGATAAGCGACTATATTTGAAGCAAGCGACGGACCGATACCCGACACATAGGAAAGCAACTCTTTCGAAGCGGTATTGACATTTACCCCGACCGAATTTACACAACTCTCCACGGTATAGTTGAGAGCCTCCTTCAGCTTTGTCTGGTCGACATCGTGCTGATACTGTCCTACCCCGATAGATTTAGGCTCGATTTTCACCAATTCGGCAAGAGGATCTATGAGCCTACGCCCGATTGAAACAGCCCCGCGTACCGTGACATCATAGTCGGGGAATTCATCGCGCGCTATCTTAGAGGCGGAGTAGACCGACGCACCATTCTCACTAACCACAAACACCTGTATTTTCCGTGGATAGCGTATAGATGACAGAAAGTTTTCAGTCTCCCGACTTGCCGTACCGTTACCGACAGCAATGGCATCTATACGGTAGGACTCCACCAGACGGCTCACTTTAAATGCCGAACCGTGGAAATCATTCTGCGGTGGATTGGGATATATGACCTCAGTGTGAAGCAGATTGCCCTGTTCGTCAAGGCACACCACCTTACATCCGGTACGGAATCCCGGGTCAATGGCAAGCACACGCTTGTGACCCAACGGCGGAGCAAGAAGCAGCTGGCGCACATTGTCGGCAAACATGGCAATCGCGCCGTCGTCAGCCTTCGCCTTTGACAACGCGAGTACTTCAGTCTCTATCGACGGGCGTATAAGTCGTCGATAGCTGTCTTTTACGGTTGACTTTATAATTGCGGCAACCTCCTCGCTCGCTCCCGGTTTTACAAAAAGGCGCGACAGGCGGTCAATCATCTCCTCATCATCAATAGAGACATTCATCTTCAGGAATCCTTCCGCCTCTCCACGCATCACGGCAAGCAGACGATGGGAGGTGACCATACGCAGCGGACTGCTGAAATCGAAATAGTTCTTGTAATTGCTGCCCTCGGTTTCCTTTCCGGCGACAACCTTAGCCGACACAACGGCATTGCGCTGGTAACGCGACCTCACTATGGAGCGCGCCTTCTCACTCTCGCTCATCCACTCGGCAATTATATCTTGCGCACCTGCCACCGCTTCCTTTTCATCGGCAACCTCTCCTTTGACAAACTTCTTCGCAGCCTTCGCCACACTGTCGAGATTCTGCGCCATTATCATGCGGGCAAGCGGCTCAAGCCCTTTTTCTGCCGCCATCACCGCACGTGTGCGCCGATGAGGTTTATAAGGGAGATACAAGTCCTCAAGCACCGACGGGTCAAGTGTCTCTTCAATCTTCTTCTGCAACTCCGGAGTAAGCTTTTCCTGCTCTTTTATCGTGGCGAGTATCACCTCTTTTCTCTTCATGAGCGCCGACAATGCCTCATAACGTAGTTGAATATTATGTATAGCCACTTCATCAAGACCACCTGTAGCCTCCTTGCGGTAGCGGCTTATAAAAGGTATTGTGGCTCCGTCGTCAAGAAGTTTTACTGTTGCCGAGACCTGCTTGCGGAGCACACTCATCTCTCCGGCTATAATAGAAAAAAGCTCACTGCTCATGTTTTATGAAGAAGATAATATGTATATGTTTTTATTTATGCGTCTTTTTCAGGGTTATGACCGTAATTTCAGGTGTCGCACCTATACGCGCAGGGATGGCGACCGTGCCAATCCCGATATTGACATAAAGTTTATGCCGTAGCGTACTGTCATTGTATTCACCGCCCCATGTAGGATAACGCCAAGCCGCAGGTGACACACCGGCAACCTCCATCTGCATGGCATGGGTGTGACCCGACAGAGTAAGCCCGATATTTACAGTATCATTATCAGCGATTTTCTCAACCCAATGGGCAGGATTATGGCTGAGAAGCAGTTTAAAAATGCTGTCGCTTTGCTGCGGATATGCCAGGTCGAGGTCGCCATATACCGTAAATGGAGGGTCACCCCAATTCTCTACACCTACCACAGCTATCGAATCACCGTCGCGGCGTATAAATTCAGTCTCGTTATTAAGCATGCGCCATCCCATTTTTTTCTGCAGACGGCACATCAAATTCATATTGTCCTGCTTTGCAGCATCGCTCTCCCACGTACTGTAATCACCATAATCATGATTACCCAGGATAGAATATACCCCGTCCGGTGCATCAAGGCGTGAGAGAACGCCGGTAAAAGGCAACAGTTCGTCAGTGCGGCGATTCACGATATCGCCTGTAAACATTATGGCATCGGCACCCTGATTATTAATCACGTCGACAACCTCACTGACAAAGGTTGTATCAGTACCATAGGTTCCTACGTGAAAATCGGAAAATTGCGCTATTCGGTAACCGTCAAACTGCTCCGGAAGATTGTCAAACTCAGCCTCAACATAATTTATTTGCACAGACGTGCGGTTAATGAGAGCCGCCCACCACATAACGGCAAAGACAACCAACGCGACAACCGCGCCGGTGATTGACGCCCACCTCCATCTCCTGCCGTGCCAAAGCCTCGGCAGATAATCGATAAAACTTATGAGGCAGAAAAAATATTTGGGTATATAAATCGAGAAATAAGCATACAACATCCACATTATACACACCAGCATCCCGTCGCTGCCGCTACGTCTGGGCAAACATACCGTCACTATCAAAAACAGGAGGCAAAGAAGCGAACTCCACGCGTATGCCACGCCCCAGAAACGACGCCGCGCCACGGCAGTTATACGACGCCAGATATAATAGTCAACAAACACGTTGACTATCATAAGTATAATCATAATCAATAACGGCAACCTCATAGTGTCATATCATCCAAAGAATGTCAGGTCTCTCACTTACCGACCGTATCAGGTCCGCAAGATTCAGCATAAATCTTGTTTTTTAGCGGATTTGCATACATTGTAAGCATCATTTCGTATAAGAAACCATTATCCTCCTCGGTTAGTTCAGGCACATCGACTTTTTCAAGCTGCGACTTGATGTAACGCTCAAACTCGTGTTCTTCTTCAGGCGTGTACTTGTCGGCAAACTGCTTTGTATGGCAAAGTTTATCGAAAGCGATGTAATTTATGGGGAAAATCATGTAGCCTGAATGAATCTGACAGTCGACAATGTGACACACATCACGCGCCACCTGACTCTTGTCGGCATCATCCGGAATCGCATCAATCATGGGATTCACCGGACTGCCTACGGAGAAATGCACCCTACCCTTCGGCTGGAGAAGTCCGGTCTCCATCGCAAACAGGTCGTCGCGCTGGGTCTTCTTGAATTCCGGGTCGTTGCGACGCAACAGGAACTCACGCGCCTTAAGATAGTCGTTAGGGTCATACTCGTAGGAGATAGACACCGGAAGAAGATTGATTTCCTTGAGATTATCACGGAATTCACCATCACCGGCAAGACCGAGCATCTTTATCAATGAATCCTGCGCGAGGTCGCTCGAGTCTTTGCTCCTGCCCTGACGTTCGGCAATCCACACTGACTGCTTTTCCTCGCCTACGGTATAATGAATGTATCCCGACAGTTCCTTTGCCGCCTCAAGTGCTTTCACCTTTGGAAGGTCGCGCTTCACGATAAAGCTCTTGTTAAGTCTCACCAAATCGCTTATCCACTCATAAATCAGCAGGTTATTACCAATCGCCACCTGAGTTGTAGGATAACCGGCACGTAAGAAACATAGATTCAGAAATGACGTGTCGAGCACTATATCACGGTGATTGGTGATAAATGTATAAGCCTTATCCTTATCTATATGTTCTATCCCGTCGATGGTCAGTCCCGAAGTGGTCTTATCGGCAAGCATCTCAAGGAATGGCCACATTATCTTATGCTGGAATGTATCTTTATCCTGTACCTGAAGGAGATTGTCACACAATTCCTTGAAATCAACCTGGGGTAACACCCATTTTACGGCATGTTCAAATCCCGGCTCCTTGACAAGATGCTGCATCTTCTCGTGAAACATACTGTCGGGATATGGAGCTATGTCCTCAAATGGTTTTGGATCCTGTATCATAACTATATTATTTTTTCTGTTTTTCTGAGTCAATAATTAAATTCAATAGGTTAATCAACCTCAGCGCAAATCTACGACTGTTCGGTAGTGTCGTATTTACGCCAACGGTCTATAAGCGCGGTCATGTCATCGGGAACGGGAGCACTGAAAAACATCTCCTCACCGGTAGCTGGATGCACGAATCCGAGTGTACGGGCGTGGAGTGCCTGACGCGGACACACGGCAAAACAATTAGCTATAAACTGCCTGTATTTAGATGAAGTGGTACCGCGCAACACCACATCACCTCCATAACGGGCATCATTGAACAGCGGATGACCGATATGCTTCATGTGAACGCGTATTTGATGAGTCCGTCCGGTCTCAAGCACACATTTCACAACAGTGACATATCCGAGCGGCTCTATCGTCGTATAATGAGTCACGGCATGTTTTCCCTGGTCACCGTCGGGAAAGACAGCCATCTGCAAGCGGTCTTTGGGATTTCTGCCTATGTTACCCTCAATCCTGCCATCGGGAGGCGCAGGGCGCCCCCACACGACCGCCACATACTCGCGCTTGGTGGTCTTGTTGAAAAACTGCTTGCCGAGGTGGGTCTTGGCATCGGGGGTTTTCGCCACCACAAGCAGTCCTGAGGTATCCTTGTCGATACGGTGTACAAGCCCCATACGCGGGTCGTTGACATCGTAGTCAGGATTATCCTTGAAATGCCAGGCGAGCGCATTGACCAATGTGCCGTGATAATTGCCGTGACCGGGATGCACGACAAGTCCAGCGGGCTTATTCACAACCAACAGATGTTCATCCTCATACACAATATCAAGAGGTATATCCTCGGGGATTATCTCAAGCTCGTAACGCGGACGATCCATCACCACAGTGACGACATCAAGCGGCTTCACACGATAATTAGACTTTACCGGATTACCGTTGACAAGGATGCACCCCGCATCAGCAGCCTGTTGCACCCTGTTACGCGACGACTTTTCAAGTCGCGCCACAAGGAACTTGTCGACACGCAGCAACTGCTGTCCCTTGTCGGCAACAAACCGGAAATGCTCATAAAGACCGTTTCCGTCATCCTCGGTCTCGTCATCATCTAACGGCGCGAGGCTGTCGGGAACGCCTTCATACAGCGTGTCGGGCATAATAATCTCCTCTTCCATATCGACCGGTCGCGTTTATTAATTGATATCGAGTTCAGCCGCCTCCTCATCACCGAGTATCGCCTCGGCTACAGTCAGACTGTCGGTCTCCCCGGCAATGCCCTCCCCTACCTCGAGAGTCACGGTCGCCGAAGCCGGAATACGTGCCCCGGGTTGAAGGGTTATGCCGTTAAACTTGACGGCAAGCACCAGGTCACGGTATTCGCTGACAACATAATGCTCGCGTATATTCTTGATGCCAAGACCTTCAAGCGTAGATCGCGCCTGGCGCAACGACATGTCGGCAAGGTCGGGCACTGAAATCATTTTAGGAGTGAAAGCGTTTACGGTAAGGTACACCGTACGACCCGGTTTAACCTTGGTGTTTGCCCTCGGCGACTGTTCAAGCACAGTACCGGGACGTGTCTTGTCATCATATATCGAGTCGGAAAGCTCCGGCTCAAGACCGGCTGTACGCAATGCAGTAGCCGCCTGTTCGTAAGAAAGCCCTTTCATGTTGGGAACCACCTCATACTTTCCGTGGTCGGTCCAGATATCGAGCCACACAAGGGTAATCCATACCACCCCGCATCCGGCAAGCAATATCAGCAGAAAGTTAAACAATATCGGATGTTTCTTTATAAAATTCCCATTATTTTGTTTTGATGACTCTTCCACTATATCAAATCTTTTTTAGTTAATCGAAAGTATCGCGCCATGCAATACTACACCAATCAAGCGCAAAATTAATTAAAAAAGGCGAAACAAGGGTTGTCAACATCCAAAATTGTCGGTCAAATTGAGTTAAAAGAAGATGTCAGTCAAAAAAATGCCCGTTTTTTACAAAATCACGCGATTTATTATTAACTTTGCAGCTTGAATATTCGATAGCATATATGCGTAAATACATTTATATAACACTTTCACTGCTGATGCTCTCCGTCGTGTCGTCATGTGGCGAGTATAACCGCATTCTTAAGAGCACTGACAACGAGGCAAAGCTTGCATACGCCCGAAAGGCATTTGACCAGAAGAAATATACCCAGGCAGCAACCGTGTTGCAGGACATAGTCGCTACCATGAAAGGGACAAAAAATGCGGAAGAATCGCTATATCTGCTGGGACTCAGCCTGTATGAGAACAAGGACTACATCAACTCGTCGGCATATTTCCATACCTACTACACCCGCTACCCAAAGGGTAAATTTGCTGAAATGGCACGTTTCTATTCGGGTTACGGATGGTATCTCGACTCTCCCGAAGCGCAGCTCGACCAGAGCGGCACAATAAAGGCTATAGAAGAGCTTCAGGCTTTCCTTGACTATTTCCCGAAGAGCGACAAGGTGCCCGTGGCTCAAAACGCGATATTCGAGCTTCAAGACAAGCTGACGCTTAAAGAGCTGCAGAACGCCCAGCTTTACTATAATCTCGGCAATTACATGGGCAACAACTATGAGTCAGCGGTAATCGTTGCACGTAACGCGATAAAGAATTATCCCTATTCAAAGTACAAGGAAGAACTGGAAATGCTGATTCTGAAATCACGTTACCAGGAAGCTGCACAGAGCGTCGAGGAAAAGAAAGCCGACCGCTTCCGCGAGGTAATCGATGAATATTATTCATTCATCAACAACTACCCCGACACCTCCAACCGCAAGGAAGCAGACAACATCATGAAGATTGCCAGCAAATACGTAAACGAATAAATAATTAATATAATGGACTACAAGAAATCCAACGCACCTCTCACAACCACCACCCGCGACCTCACCAAGATGTCGCAGGACACCGGCAACATCTACGAAACCGTGTGCATCATCGCAAAGCGCGCCAACCAGATAGCCGGAGAAATGAAGCATGACCTTGAAAAGAAATTGCAGGAGTTTGCTTCACTCAATGACAACCTTGAGGAAATTTCAGAAAACCGTGAGCAAATCGAGATTTCACGTTACTACGAAAAACTCCCCAAGCCCACACTTATCGCCACACAGGAGTATATCGAAGGCAAAATCCATTACCGCAATCCGTCGAAAGACAAAAACCTTGACTAAGTTTTTGACATTTCAACAGAAATGACTAACTTTGTGCGCTCTTTAGAGCAACTGTATATTTATTAACATTTAATTTCATTAAGAATGCACCTAAATTCTGAAGAAAAAGTAAACATCTTTGAGAAATACGGTAAGGGCAAGACTGATACTGGCTCACCTGAAGCTCAGATAGCATTATTCTCGGTTCGTATTGCTCATTTGACTGAACACCTCAAGTCAAATCACAAAGATTATACTACTGCGCGCGCTCTTAAGGCTTTGGTAGGTAAGCGTCGTCGCCTCCTTGATTATCTTATCAAGAAGGACATCAACCGCTATCGTGCCATCATCGCCCAGAAAGAGCTTGGTATCCGCAAGTAAGCCGCTGTTTACTTAAAGATTACAAGAGAGGGATGTGTCGAATATTCGACACATCCCTCTTTTTATTGCTTACACTGTTCGAGAAAAACTTCCGGACTCCTCAAATCAAACACCCGGGGAATAGTCCTAAATGACAAAGGGGCGGTATATGCAATACCACCCCTTATTTTCTCAATTAGAATCAAACTGCTTATTTCTTGAAGAAACGGTTGTAGAGACCCTGGAAGCCCTGCCCATGACGAGCCTCGTCTTTTGCCATTTCGTGAACTGTGTCATGGATAGCGTCATGACCGAGTTCCTTTGCACGACGTGCGATACGCATCTTGTCTTCGTTGGCACCAGCTTCGGCAGCCATACGCTTCTCAAGGTTAGTCTTGGTATCCCAAACTACCTCGCCAAGGAGTTCAGCAAACTTTGCAGCATGCTCAGCTTCTTCAAAAGCATAACGCTTGAATGCCTCTGCGATTTCGGGATAGCCTTCACGGTCAGCCTGACGAGACATGGCAAGATACATGCCTACTTCTCCACACTCACCGTTGAAATGAGCTGTAAGGTCCTTAATCATCTCCTCGTCGCAACCCTTTGCTGAACCGATTTCATGCTCGGTAACGAAAACGAGGTCAGCAGTCTCATCGAGTTCTTTGAACTTGCTTGCGGGAGCACCGCATACCGGGCACTTTTCAGGAGCGTGATCACCTTCATGAACGTATCCACATACAGTACAAATAAATTTCTTTGCCATTTTGTTTAAATTTAGATAGTTATACGAATTTGGTTAATTAAAATCTGTTTCTTCAATTCATGACGCGCTGCACTTACCACATACACCGTGGTAGCAAACATCGACATCCTCAATTACAAATCCTCCCATATCGGCAGCCTGCGACATTGCAAGCGGTGTCGCTGCAAGCGGCACGTCGTAAAGATTACCGCATTTACGGCAACAGAAATGAGCGTGAGGCGACATTATAAGGTCGTAACGCGAATTGCGGGTATCGACATTCAGCATCGTCACAGCACCGGTGTCGACGAGCACCCGCAGAGTGTTGTACACCGTGGCAAGCGACAATGTAGGCATCTCCTTTACAAGTGCGCCATGAATCATTTCTGCAGAAGGATGAACCGGATTTTCCATCATGAAACGCGTCACGGCTATACGCTGGGCAGAGGGTCGCACCCCGTGTCGTTGCAAATATTCAGTAGCTCGTGTTGTCATATCCATAATAGAAAGTCTATAATTTTAGAATTATTACAAAGTTAGAAATAATATTGATATAAACAAAATTTTTGCAGAAAAATTTTCATTGCAGACAAAAAAATATCCCTGCCGCCTCACGCAGCAGGGATATTTTATATCTACAGAATGGCTCCTGATATTATGCAATGATACCGTAAGCCTTGAATACTTTCTGAATCTTTTCAAGCGCAGTCTCGACCTGTGCCTTGGTATGGGTAGACATAAGGCTGAAGCGGATGAGAGTATCCTGAGGCGCAACGGCAGGCGAAACAACAGGATTGACAAATATACCCTCTTCGAGAAGGTCGCGGGTGATTGCGAAAGTCTTGTTATTGTCACGGATGAAAAGCGGGATAATCGGAGTAGATGTGTGACCGATCTCGCAACCCATCTGACGGAATCCGTCAAGAGCGAAGTTGGTCAGTTCCCAAAGATGTTCCTGAATCTCAGGTTCACTCTCCATTATGTCAAGAGCCGCCATCACTGCCGCAGTCGAAGCGGGAGTAATCGATGCGGTGAATATGTAAGAGCGTGAATGATGACGAAGGAAGTTGGTAATCTCCTTGTCGGTCGCAATAAATCCGCCGAGCGATGCAAACGACTTGCTGAATGTGCCCATAATCAGGTCTACGTCGTCACTTACACCGAAATGATCACATACGCCGCGACCGCCACGACCGAATACACCGATACCGTGAGCCTCATCGACCATGATTGTAGCATCGTATTTCTTGGCAAGACGCACAATTTCGGGAAGATTCGCAACATCGCCTTCCATGGAGAAGACACCGTCGGTAACAATCAGTTTTACTTTGTCAGGCTCACACTTCTTAAGCTGTGCCTCCAGCGACTCCATGTCATTGTGCTTGTATTTCAAAGCCTGCGAGAATGAAAGACGCCGACCGTCGATTATCGATGCATGGTCCTGCTCGTCAAAAAGTATGTAATCTTCTCTTCCGGTAAGAGTAGACACGACGCCGAGATTAACCTCGAAGCCTGTAGAGTATATCATGGCATCCTCCTTGCCTACGTATGCGGCAAGACGCGCCTCAAGCTCTTTATGAATGTCGAGAGTACCGTTAAGAAACGGCGACCCGGCACATCCGGTACCATACTTCTTTATAGCTTCTATTGCAGCTTCTTTTACCTTGGGGTGATTCACAAGACCTGTATAGCAGTTAGAGCCGAACATCAGCACTTTCTTGCCATTGATCAGCACTTCGGGATCCTGCTCGCTTGATATTGCACGGAAATAAGGATAAATGCCTAAAGCCTTGGCTTTCTGCGGTTCCTGATACTTGTCAAGTTTAGCTTGTAATAGCTTCATAATTATCTAATAGTAGCTTTTTGCGTTTACCTGCGCAGAGCGGCAACTGCCTGTCTCACAATTTTGCAGGCTGCAAAGTTAGTAAATATTCGGCAATAAACGCCAAAAAACCTTAAATTTAACGGCACTATAATTTATAAAAAGTCTTAATGAGGCTCATTGAGCAGAATCATGGGGCACTGCCGCTGCCGGCGGTTCAAGCCCGTCATTCTCTTTCACTCCTTTACCATCTTTCATCTTCAGCTTTACCATGTCAAATCCCTGACCATATACACCGTTCACATTTGCCTGAGTTATAAATGCATTCTTGTCAATCGACTTGACTATACGGAATATGGTCACGGACTCAATCTTACGGCACATGACCAGAAGCACCTTAACCGGATGTTTTGAATACCAGCCCATTCCCTCAAGCACCGTACACCCGCGACGTGCCTCATTATTGATGGCATCGGCTATCTTTTCCCAATGTGCCGAGATTATTGTGAACTGGACAGCCTGACGGGTGGTATTGATAATCTGGTCAGCCATGAACGAGGCAAGGAAGGTCACCACAAGACCATAGACCACATTGTCTATCTGATGGAAGATGAGGAAACTTGACGATATGATAAAAAAGTCGCAGTAAATCATCATTCTGCCTATCGAAACATTACTGTGTTTCGACACCATGGCTGCGACTATATCCGTGCCACCGGTAGAACCGTTATGGGTGAACGCAAGACCTATGCCTACACCACAAAGCACACCTCCTATAATTATGTTCATGAAAGTCTGCTGCGCGATGAGAGGTTCCGGGAAAAAGGGCTGAAGTACACCTATAAAGAAATTTATGACAGTCGCCCCGAAGATTGTGCGTATCACAAACTGTTTTCCGACAACCCTATAAGCTATGGCAAGCAACGCAAGATTGCAACCATACGAAGTGATTGCGACCGGTATGCCCGTGAGGAAGTAGACTATTGAGCCGAGACCGACAAGTCCGCCTATAACGACTTTTTCAGGAAGCACGAATGCACAGAAACCGAAAGCATATATCAACAATCCGAAGACAATAATCACATAGTCCTTGGATGACAGCCAGATACTGTTAGGTGAAAATTTCATTGCCGTATGAGATAGCGTTTATTATTTATTCAGCCACAAAATTACGTCAATCGTCAAAATACACAAAATAATCTTGACAAAAAGGATAAATGAATTTTTAAACACAACACACCCCGGCAGCAAAGCCGCCGGGGTGTGGGAAACAAGTATCTGTAGTAACAGATTAATCTTTGAGCTTAGCCTTGATGAACTCGCGGTTAAGACGGGCGATGTTGCTGAGCGAGATGTTTTTCGGGCACTCTGCCGAGCAAGCACCGGTGTTGGTACAGTTACCGAATCCAAGTTCGTCCATCTTCTTGACCATGGCACGGGCACGACGGGCGCGCTCAACCTGACCCTGGGGCAGAAGGGCAAACTGGCTTACCTTAGCTGACACGAACAACATTGCCGAGCCATTCTTACAGGCAGCGACACACGCACCGCAGCCGATACATGTAGCGGCATCCATAGCGAGGTCAGCGTTTACCTTGGAAATGGGCAGACAGTTGGCATCCTGTGCGCCGCCGCAGTTGAACGACACGTAACCGCCTGCCTGCTGAATCTTATCAAATGCGTTGCGGTCGACCATAAGGTCCTTGATTACCGGGAACGCAGCTGAACGCCAAGGCTCGACAGTTATTACCTCTCCGTCGTGGAAACGGCGCATGTAGAGCTGACATGTAGTGGCACCGGTAGCGGGACCGTGGGGGTGTCCGTTGATGTAGAGTGAACACATACCGCAGATACCTTCGCGGCAGTCATGGTCAAAAGCGATAGGCTCTTCATGCTTAGCCACCAGTTGCTCGTTGAGTATGTCGAGAGTTTCAAGGAAAGAGGTATCGGTGTCGGTCTCAACCGTATAAGTCTTGAACTCGCCTTTTTCCTTCGGTCCGGCCTGACGCCACACCTTAAGTTGAACAGTTATATTTGCCATTTGAGTTTACTTTTCTTAATGTTGTGAAAATTACGACTTATAGTTACGGGTCTGGACCTTGATAGCCTCATAGTGGAGCGGCTCTTTGATAAGTTCAGGAGCCTTGTCGTCGCTTCCCTGGTAGTCCCAGCACGATACATAGAAGTAGTTCTCGTCGTCGCGCTTAGCCTCGCCTTCCTCAGTCTGATACTCTTCGCGGAAATGACCGCCGCAGCTCTCATTACGGTTGAGCGCATCGTAAGCGACAAGCTCGCCCATGGTTATGAAGTCGTTTAGGCGGAATGCCTTGTCAAGCTCGATGTTCATGCCCTCGGCAGTTCCGGGGACATAAAGATTGGTCTGGAACTCCTTGCGGAGAGCCTTGAGCTTTTCAAGCGCAGTGGTAAGGCCTTCCTTGGTTCGTGCCATACCCACATATTCCCACATGATATGACCGAGTTCCTTGTGGATTGAGTCGACAGAGCGGTTACCCTGAATCTTCAGGAAGCTTTCCTGTGCCTCAATACACTTCTTTTCAGCCTCGTCAAACTCAGGAGTATCGGTAGAGAAACGAGGAACGGTAATCTGGTCGGAAAGATAGTTCTGGATTGTATAGGGGAGCACGAAATAACCATCGGCAAGGCCCTGCATGAGGGCTGACGCGCCAAGACGGTTGGCACCGTGGTCGGAGAAGTTACATTCACCGATAGCGAAAAGACCCTTGAGAGAAGTCTGAAGCTCATAGTCAACCCAGATACCACCCATAGTGTAGTGGATGGCGGGGAAAATCATCATCGGGTTGTAGTAAGTCTCTCCGTTGATTTCCTTTCCGACTTCACCTGGATTAACATCGGTAATCTCCTCATACATGTCGAAAAGGTTGCCGTAGCGCTGACGCACTGTGTCAAGACCGAGACGGTTGATAGCATCGCTGAAGTCAAGGAACACGGCAAGACCGGTATTGTTAACACCGAAACCCTTGTCGCAGCGCTCCTTGGCAGCGCGGGAAGCTACGTCACGGGGAACGAGGTTACCGAATGCCGGATAACGGCGCTCAAGATAATAGTCACGGTCAGCCTCGGGGATATCGGAACCCTTGATTTCGCCCGACTGGAGTTTCTTGGCATCCTCAAGTTTCTTGGGCACCCAGATACGACCGTCGTTACGGAGCGACTCCGACATAAGCGTAAGCTTAGACTGCTGGTCGCCGTGAACGGGGATACAAGTAGGATGGATCTGAACGTAAGCGGGGTTAGCGAAATATGCGCCCTTGCGGTAGCAAGCCATAGCCGCGCTACAGTTACATCCCATGGCGTTGGTCGACAAGAAGTAAGCATTGCCGTAACCGCCAGTGGCGATAACTACTGCGTGAGCGGCGAAACGCTCAAACTTACCTGTAACGAGGTTCTTGGCGATGATACCGCGAGCCCTGCCGTCAATCATCACTACATCGTGCATCTCATAACGGTTGTAGCTCTTTACCTTGCCGAGATTAATCTGACGGTTGAGCGAAGAGTAAGCACCGAGAAGGAGCTGCTGACCGGTCTGACCCTTTGCATAGAAAGTACGCGACACCTGTGCACCACCGAATGAACGGTTGGCAAGCAGACCGCCGTATTCACGTGCGAAAGGTACACCCTGTGCGACACACTGGTCGATAATATTGTTGGACACCTCGGCAAGACGATATACGTTTGCTTCACGGGCACGATAGTCACCGCCCTTTACTGTGTCATAGAACAAACGGTACACGGAGTCGCCGTCGTTCTGATAATTCTTGGCTGCGTTTATACCACCCTGTGCAGCGATGGAGTGAGCGCGGCGGGGTGAGTCCTGAATACAGAAGTTAAGCACGTTGAAGCCCATCTCGGCAAGAGTAGAGGCGGCAGACGCACCTGCAAGACCGGTACCGACAACAATGATGTCAAGACGACGCTTGTTGGCGGGATTGACAAGTTTCTGATGAGCCTTGTAGTTGGTCCACTTCTCAGCGACAGGACCTTCCGGGATTTTTGAATCAGCCGGATTCATCACTTTCACGTTTTCTTTAGTTAAATCCATATCGCAAATTAATTTTCAGGTTGAACATTAACGGTAGTAGCGGGAGTGTCTTCAAGATAGTCAAGGAGGCTGATTACCGGCTCAAAACGGGCAATCTCGGTGTTAAGCATTTCCTCGGTGGCACCTACCTGCATAGCCTGCTGCGGCTGAGCAAGAAGCCCCTGAAGTTGTGAGACATGCTCACGAACCGTGGTTGAGAAATCATCATATTTGAAGCGGTCAACAGGTATGCCTACCACGTCGCCCATCACTTCCTTGTACTGTTCACGGAGAGTGGCATCCTTCTTATAGAAATCGTTGTTGGCATTGACTGTAAACACGATAGCCTGTGCAATGAAGACAAGCACAACGATTGAAGTCCACCAGCAGGCAATCTTCTTAAGGCGGGGAAGCCAGGTAATGTTATTCCATCCTGCCGACTGGAACATCGACCAGAAGCCATGATTCATGTGGAACCAAAGTGCAACGAAACCGATGATGTAGATAATCGGAGTCCATACGGAGGAGAATGCCTCCTGTATGAAGAGTGTACCCATTGAAGGAGGAAGCACACCTTCAGCGCCACGGATTTCCTGAAGCTGCATCTTTGCCCAGAATTGAATCAGGTGAACAACGAGGAACGCGAGGATCACAATTCCGAGCACGAGCATGTTTTGAGACGACCACTCTACTGTTGCGGGCTTCTTTGACACATTGTAACGGTCGTTACCACGTGCCTTGCGGTTTTGCAGGGTAAGCCACACAGCATAGATAATGTGCAAAATGAAAAGCAGGGCAAGACCTGCGGAAGCAATCAGCGCATACCAGTTTGCCCCGAGGAACTCGCATATCACGTTGTAGGCCGACGGATACACGATTGCTACTGCGTTCATCAAGCAGTGAAAAGTAACGAATAGGACGAGACATGCACCGGTGATGGCCATGACCAATTTACGCCCTATAGATGAGCTTGTTAACCACATAGTAGTTTTGAAATTAGAAATTAATATATTAATGAATTTTTATTGTAGCTATTGTTCACCATGCAAATTTAAGGTTTTTTACTTACTGCCACAAGCCATTAAGGAAATTTTTCCATAACCGTCACATTTGTTTTCACGCTGACTGCCACCATACCGGGCGGGAGGCTATTAAGTCGACAACCATTTTGACTGTCACGTTTCCTTCAACAGGGTATTTTTGCACCTATATTTTACCATAAAACATGTTTTTAAGCATAAAATGAAAAATTAATGCAATTTTATTATGCAAATCAAATCAAAATAGCTATACTTGCGCAATGAAATTATACAAACCTCAATGTTAATACAACTCAACTATTAATTTTCTAAGCATTCAATAGAATCCATCATATAATAGTAGATAGATTTCTCATGAATGGAAGGACGGCAGAGCTTGTGACAAGTAATGCCGTCTGTTTTTTTGCGGTTAGACGACAATTCACTAATTTTACACCTTAATTTATATATTTACTTTAGCTGATGAAATCAATCATTGCTTGCCTGCTGCTATTTTCGCCCTTGGCTCTCTTCATGGAAGGATGCAGTTGCTCGCGCACCGATGCCGCCGAGTCGCCTGAAGTGTCGTCGCCCGAAAACACCGACTACTTCTCACATTTTGACTCGATGCCCGACGGAGGATGCGTGAAAATGAAAATTAACCCTATCGGTGGCTCTCTCGCCCGCGTGTTCAACGACAGTAATCACGTGCATCTTGTCGAAGCAAAAGCTATCGGCATAGACCCGATTGACGGAGCGGCAAAGGCATGGAACCTGAAACGCGGCATCAAGAGGATTGAGAGCTGCCGTGAATATTATGTAGACAACCTCACACATTCCGTACCGTTTCTTATACCGGAAGCCGCCGACCTTCTGAAAGAAATAGGCTCACGATTCAACGATTCGCTCCAGGCGCGCGGAGGAGGCGACTACAGGTTGAAAGTGACCAGTGTGCTACGTACCGAGGGCGCGGTGAAGAAATTGCGCAGGAGAAACATAAATGCCACACAAGAATCGGCTCACCGTTACGGCACGACATTTGATATCAGTTACGCTAAATTTATCTGCGACTCGGTAACAGTGGCGCGCACTCAAGAGGACCTGAAAAACCTTCTCGGGGAAGTACTGAAACAGATGCGTGACGAAGGAAAATGTTATATCAAATATGAGCGCAAGCAAGGCTGCTTCCACATCACCGCGCGAAAGCCTAAAAAACTACAGTCATGAGCGAGAATAAAAAGCCTAAAAGCATATTGCGCCGTATCGTAAAATGGGTAGCATGTATAGCAGGAAGTATCGTTGCGCTTATATTGATACTTGTCACTCTCATGGTGTGGATTCTGACACCGGGACGACTCACCCCGATAGTCACTGACATCGCCAATGAAAATCTAAATGCCGAAGTGACACTATCGCGCGCCGAGCTTACATTCTGGAAGACATTTCCTACATTATATATAGAGCTTGACTCGCTGACCCTGAAAAGCGGTGCGTTTACGTCGCTTGATACCGCGCAACGACGCGCGTTGCCGGAATATGCCGACACGCTGGCTCATGTCGGATATTTCCGCGGAGGAGTAAATGTGCTTGCACTGCTTGCCGGAAATATCAGTCTGCACGATGTGGAATTGTCAGGCTCGCGCGTCAACGCTGTCGCCTACGACAGCACGACCGTCAACTACGACATAGTGCCTCCCGGTGATGAGAAAGAGAGTCCCGAGCCATTATCGCTGCCCGACATATCTATCAACCGCTTTGTAATAGCCGACTCGCTCCCGGTAAGATATATTTCTCTGGCTGATTCCATCAACATAGGGCTTACCCTCCACCGCTCCGATGTCATTTCGTCGGAAAAGCCTGCCTACCGGCTTCAGCTCAACAGTTCGGTAGCCGCGTTGCTTCCTCCTGATGTCAATATAGACTCGATGTCAGTAACCGTTGACGGCAACATTGAATGGGAACATGGGACCCCGGAAAAATTTTTATTCAAGGATTTTACCATTGCGATGACACCCGTCAGCGCAATTATAAACGCGGCAATTTCCCTCGGCACTCCTGTAACAATCGAAGAACTGCGCATCAATATTGACCGATTGCCCGTCATGGAGACATTAGCAATGATACCGCAACAGTGGCGTCCCGACCTCTCAGGCATCACCACAGGAATGACAGCCGACATTGCCGTTAACCTTACACGTCCCTATCCAATCGACAGCGAGGGGCTTCCATGGGTAGATGGCACCCTTGAAGTGCCGCAATGCGACGCAGTCTATGACGGATACGAGTTTGACCGCATCAACCTCAGCGCATCGGCGACATTCAACGGCGACAACCCAGATGCCTCTACAGCTACACTCACGAAGCTGTCGGTCGCCGGAGAAGGTGTGGGGGTGGATATCAACGGCAGCATCGCCTCTCCGATTTCCAATCCCGACATAAAAGGACATATCAAGGCAAATGTCAATCTTGCCAATCTGCCCAAATCTCTTCTGTCAATGTTTCCCGGTACAGTGAAAGGCAGGATACAGCTCGATACCGACGCACAGCTGCATCTAAACGATCTCACCCCGAAAAGATTTCACAAAATACTCCTAAACGGCGACCTCGACCTGAACGATATCGACCTCTCCTCTTCCGATATAGGAATAGATTTATATACCCGCAACGCATGTATCAAACTCGGAACTAACAACGGATTTGTCTCTGACAACAACCGGGTTGACTCTCTCCTTACCGCCTCGGTACGCATTGACACCCTTTCGATGAATATCGAGGGCATTGACGTGGCGTTACGTGACCTTAAGGGTGGTATCGGTTGCTCCAACAAGGCATCGTCCGCCGACACCACCGCCATCAATCCTATCGGCGGCACAATCAATATCGCACGGCTGCGATATTCCGACCCCGATTCCACAAAGGTGTTTGCGCGCGATTTATACGCTCACGCATCTCTTCAGCGATTTGAGGAGCAGGCAAGGCTGCCGTTGATGAATGTCGGTGCCGGAATAGGCTCCATTTTTTACGCTGACTCGATGAATCGCGTGATTCTCCGTAAAGGCAACATCAATGCAACCGCCCACATGCGACCGGTAAAACCAATGAATCCACGCATGAAGCAACGATACGACTCCATAGCGGCACTCAATCCGGACGCCACCCCCGACTCAGTAATGAGAATAATGCGCAGATCCATGGCAAATAACCGCAGAATGGAGATGAGTCAGTATGACGTGGTGGACTTTGGGGTCGATACCTCAACAAAGCGTTTGTTGAGAAAATGGAATGTCGCCGGCAGCATAACTGCAGAACGCGGCAGACTTTTTACACCGTATTTTCCGGTGCGCAACAGGCTTAGCCACATCGACGTGAAATTCTCCACAGACAGTGTGATTCTGAACGATGTGAAATATCGCGCCGGAAGCTCCGACTTCACCATCAACGGCGGAGTACGCAACATGCGCCGCGCCCTGACGTCAGGAAGACCGCTGAGAGTTAATCTCACAGTGAAGAGCGACACACTGAACATCAATGAGCTGGTGCAGGCATCATATAAGGGAGCGGCATTTGCCGACCGCATAAAAGATGGCTCGGTAAAACTCGCACCGATAGACTCGGAAAGCGACATAGACCATCTTGCCGACTCGGTGACAGCCGACGGAATGACGGCGGCACTCCTTGTGCCGGTCAACATCGATGCCGACATTTCCATGGAAGCCGACAACATCATATATTCCAATATGTATATGTCAGACTTCAACGGTGAGCTGCTGGTAAAGGATGGCGCGATTAATCTGCGTGACCTGTCAGCCAAGTCAGGAATCGGAGATGCCCGCTTCACGGCACTATACACCGCCCCGACGAAAAAAGATATACGCTTCGGTTTCGGACTTGAACTATCGGAAATCAACATAAAGGAATTTATCGGCATGATGCCGGCGGTAGATTCCCTTATGCCGCTTCTTCAGTCGTTCCAGGGAAAGATTGACGCCGATATTGCCGCGACCGCGAAAATCGACTCAGTTATGAATATCGAACTGCCTTCGCTGAATGCGGCTGTCAAACTTGAAGGCAGAGACCTTGTACTGCTCGACGCGGAAACTTTCCGCACTTTGTCGAAGTGGCTTCTGTTTAAAGACAAGAAGACCAACGTGATTCCTCACATGGCGGTGGAAATGCTTGTAGAGGATTCAAAACTTGAAATGTTCCCGTTTGTATTTGACTTCGATAGGTATCGCCTTGCGGTGATGGGCTCCAATGATCTCGCCATGAATTTCAAATATCATGTATCGGTATTGAAATCGCCTATACCGTTTAAGTTTGGTATAAACCTCTCGGGAAATGCCGACAAGATGAAGGTGCGGCTCGGCAGGGCGAAATACAAGCCCGATAAAGCCGGCGAGACATTTGCCATTGTCGATACAACCCGCATCAACCTACTGAAAGAAATTGACAATGTGTTCCGGCGTGGCGCCCGCAATGCACGTCTTGGTGCGCTTAGACCCGAAAAGCGTCCTGACAATGTAAACTTTGATGAACTAAATGACACGATATCTCACGAAGATTCCGTAATGTTCATAAATCAGGGATTACTGCCCCCGCCCCCCAAACCGGAACCGATTGAGGAAGCGCCGGCAGCCAAAACAAAAGATAAAAAGAAGAAGAAATGACCGAGCAAGATGCTATAATGAATTATATGAGGCGCAACGACCTTATGAGTTTCGCGCCTACCGCCGCCCTTATCGACATGGACGGCACTCTCTACGACTCGATGGGTCATCACGCTGACGCATGGCACCGCATGATGTCGGAAATAGGCATCGACTGTGACCGCGATGAATTTTTCATGTATGAAGGGCGTACCGGAGTTGATACCATCAATATCCTGTTTCGCCGTGCCTACGGACACGATGCCTCGCCAGAGCAGGCAAAGGAGCTTTATAAGCGCAAGACAGTGCTTTTCAGCGAGATGCCGTCCGTTAAACCGATGCCCGGAGCACAAAGGATGGTGAAAGTTCTCCTTGACAGGCACATCGCCACAGTGCTCGTGACCGGATCGGGACAGAACACGCTACTAAGCCGTCTTGACACGGATTATCCGGGCGCATTCCCTCCCGGGATGCGAGTGACCGGTCACGATGTCACCAAAGGCAAGCCTCATCCCGAACCATTCCTAAAAGGAATGTCGCTTGCGGGGGTACATCCCGAAAACTCCATCGCCATTGACAATGCTCCTATAGGAGTGATGGCGGCTGCCGCTTCCGGCGCTTTCACAATCGGGGTGACGACCGGGCCTATTCCCGAACAGGCATTATGGGATGCCGGAGCCGATATCGTGTACCCGTCAATGGACTCCCTCGCCGACAATATCGGCAAATTTATTAATCCTTTTAATATGTCAATCTAATATGAAACATCAGGATATACTATTTACCAATGATGTGGCGGCGGCTCTTGACAATATAATAATTGGCGCAGGGTCACCGCTCACATTCATACTCGTTGACGAAAATACCCGTCGCTATGTGCTTCCATCGCTTATAGACAGTTCTGCCATACTTGCCGATGCAAAAGTAATCACAGTCAAGCCGGGTGATATCAATAAGAATCTCGACTCTCTAGCACATATATGGACTGAACTGCAAAAAGGAGGAGCCAACCGTAAATCACTGATGATAAATCTCGGCGGAGGCATGGTGACCGACATGGGCGGATTTGCAGCATCAACCTTCAAGCGCGGAATACGCTTCATCAATGTCCCCACGACATTGCTCTCGGCTGTTGACGCGGCAGTAGGCGGCAAGACGGGCATAAATTTCAACGGGCTGAAAAATGAAATCGGTGTATTCAATGAAGCCGACGCTGTGATTATATCAAGCCGCTTCTTCGTATCGCTGCCCGTGGAGGAGTTGCGGTCGGGCTATGCTGAAATGCTCAAGCACGGGCTTATCGACAATGCCGACAACTATAACCGGCTGCTCGGCTACCGCGTGGAAGAAGCCGATGCAGAGCGGCTCCTCGCCCTGCTAAAGGAATCGGTGATGGTGAAGCGACGCATCGTAGAGGAAGACCCTCATGAGCATGGCATACGCCGTGCCCTCAACCTCGGACATACGGTCGGTCATGCCTTTGAAAGCCTGGCAATGCGGCGTGGCAACCCTATTCCTCACGGTTTCGCCGTGGCATGGGGATGTGTTGCCGAGCTTGTGTTGAGCCACATGAAGACGGGATTCCCCTCTGCTGAGTTGCAACGCTTTGCCCGGTATGTATATGAAAGCTACGGGACATTTCCAATCACCTGCGACGACTATCCGGAACTAATCGAGCTTATGCACCACGACAAGAAAAACATGAGCAGTGACATCAATTTTACCCAGCTGAGCGGTATCGGCGAAATATTGATTGACCGCATCGCTACAGAAGATGAAATAAAAACCGCCCTCGACATATTCCGCGACCTCACCCACCAGTAAACCACGGCAAAAGTACCCATGACAATGAAGCCCCGGCATTACGCCCACTGTCAGGTTACAACACGACATACAAACGTCAGGTATGGAATGAACCGGGAGCAACCGTGACCACCAATTTCAATATGATTTCGGGAGGCAACAATGTGCATCCGATCACTACGCGCGCCCTGACTATCCGGGAAGCATTGCGCCTGCAGAGTTTTCCAGATTCATTTAAGCTGACAGGAAAAGAAGGTGCGATAAGAACTATAATCGGCAACGCGGTTCCACCACTTCTTGCATATTACTTTGCTCGGCATATCAAAGATTTAATAATACCTCAAATTCCTTGAAATAATTTGATTTCAGATTAAACTGAAGTTGGGTCGGATGCTGTTTTTGACCGCCACGATGCATTTGAATCACTCCACAGCGCGGAACTTGATGCAATATGGATTGGACTCTTTGTATTTTCCTTTTTTCACTCGATACAAGGTACACGCAAATGACGAATATTTCCTTGACCAATATTCCGATGTGGCAAGTTTTAAGAATACTCTATCAGCGTTTAGTCCAGGTAACTTTCACGCCGTTATTGAGAGCATTCAGCAAAGAGTCGCCCTCCATCCATACTTCAGAAAGTATCATACCATTTTCGGAGACCTCAGCATATACTGCCTCATAATAGTCTGCCAATCTGTCGCATAATTCTTTCCTTAATGTAGAAGGATCCACACTCAAACGATAGTTCTTATTTATGGTTTCCAGTAAAAAGCTCCCAGGGTCAGCCTCAAATCGATAAGCAAGTAGATCGTAAGTCATCCTGATAGTATCATTTCGAAGAACCCACGAACCTTGTATGCCGGATTTAAAATCCAGGTTACATTTAATCAAAGAATCTTCCCGGCATAACCGCAGTCTGTTTTCTATTATAAAAGATGAATCAACTGAAAATTCTATGTATTCAACACCTTTTATCCCTAAACTTTCATCGGTAATCGAGCGTATCCATCGACCGGAGACATCAAATTTTGAAATACAAGATAACAAAAATATATTGAAGACACATGCCAATAACACCTTGAAAGTAAACCTAATCATAGACCAATACCGGACAAGAAATTTTCCATACCTTCTTCCATTCCATCCATCACCGAGTCAAGCCATGCGCTCCCGGCAGCATGATTTGCCGTAAGTCCAATTTCGGTTCCTGAAGAGGGAGCAACGACACGCCACACGCCACTTATTTTCTGACACATCCCGGCTAAGGAAAAATCAATCAGTCCCGGTCGTGTTATAAACGGAACGATATAAAAGCCGCCTATAGCATTTTCAGGAATCTTCCCAGGTATATCATAGATACTCTTTTCTTCAGTAAAGTCACAATCCATCGGTATTATCTCAAAGGTCGCCAATATAATTTCAGAATCCTCAGTCGGGGCGTGGTCGGCACATACCCAGAAAGTAAACCCGCGTTGATGACCTTCTCTTGCGATAAGACTCATGCCCGGTTCTTCAGACCCCGACATAATATAAAGTCTATTAGCCTGAAGTTCGGTCAAAGCATCAGTATCAAAATCTATTATTTCAAATTCCGTTCCACCAAGACTTCGTACTGCGGTTGAAGAAAGAGCAGGCTGGAAGCGGTCATTTTTAGAAAATGACTTTTTAATCCATGGGCGCACGGTCTCTCCTGAGATAAGGAATGAGTCATCGCCAATCCGAACCGCAAGATAATAATTCCTCTCCCAATACTCCTTTTCAAGAGCATTTTTAATCTCCCCTTCATTTTCATCGACAAGCTGATAATCCTGTCGTATAAATACGATCGCGCCATTAATTGACCGGATAACTATATTTTCAAATATTCCTTGTCCTGCTTGCGCGTTTATAGATATAATCAATAGCAGAATAAATAACGCTTTTTTCATAATTCTCAATTATCTTATTTTAGTGTTTATTATGACTAATTACATCAAATGCAAATCTATAAACCTGCCGACGTTTATTCCAGTCCTTATTGTTTAAAATATAAGAAGGCGCAGTATCATTGTATCCCCACTTGAACCTAAGTATCCCTGAAGTATCATATAACCTCGTGAAATCTGAAACCGGGGTATAGAATCTCACTCTACTTGACCAGTTGTCACCAATCGGTTCAATGTAAAGCTTTTCTACAGGAAAATATGAATTAAAGTTTCCGACACTCACCTCTACTGAATCAAAAGATATGGGTTGGGGCGTAATCAATGAGACTGTAAAAGTCACTGTATCGGAAAATGTAGTCAGCACAATGTCACACTCCATATCTTTCAATGCCTGCGTGGTTCCGTCACGCTTTATTTTATGTGGTTTAACGAACACCACAGTTCCATCAGGCGTCGTCTTTGTAAAAACATGTTTAGACAGATTTTCTGCATGCAAAAAAAACGAGAAGAGCAATATAGCCGTCGCCGCAATGAATATCCGTCGTCTTACACTCATAATATCATGATTAAGAGTCAATCATTAATTATACCGTTTACTGGCAACTTTGCCATTATATCATCTAAAAACACCCCGCAGCCATAATAACCAAAATCTGCCGCGGGGTTATTTCAAATATTATCAATCACCGTAAACGATTGTGGTTGACGAAGCAAAGATACCAAGTACAGATGTTTTCTTTACATCCACGTGGGAAATCTTTTTAATGCCGGCTTTCTTTGCCGCAAGATCAATACTTGCATCACCGGTTGCTACAAGACCAAGGATATTAGAAGCGCTGGACTGACCAACCTTCTTCCCGAGAGGATTAGAGGTAACACTTTCACCTGATGTAACACCGGTGTAAAGGACGCCCATACCGGCAGGTGTTGAAACGACAGCGCAACTGCTGACAAGCAGTGCTAAAGCAGCCGCCACAGAAAGACATACTTTTTTCATGCTGAATTGTGTTAATTAATTAGTTATTAGTTGGTATTAACATTATATTAATGTTTTTTACAAAGTTAGGCATATTCGATATTTCCTATCAATCCGACTGTTTCATTAATTATACAAAATTGTACAATTAATGAACACCGTCACTTGTCAAGCTGGCATCTTATCATATCTATTATATGCTGCGGCAGACCGCTTAAATCAATCTCCTTATGAGTAAACGGAATGGCTAAAAATGGCTTATCATCATATGACATCAAATTATCACTGCATATTTCAGCTATAAAATCATGATTAAGTACACGGCTTATCTCGATAAGACGACATACACTGATGTCACGACTATTAAAAATATGATACAAAGAGGAACGCGAACAATTAATTGCCCTTGCAAAATCAGAATAATTCCAATGCTGTTCTTCTACCTTACGGCGTATTCTGTCCCCAATATCCAAAGGTTTCATAACTCATCGATAGCTTGTCATCTTATCCTGCCACATTGCCTATGGCAGTCATAAAAAAAGAGCGTGGCAATGTTGCAACTTATTTTCAAGGAGGCATCGCCAAACGCCTTAGTAGAAATAAGCAGCCCACCCCACGCCTTGACGCTATCTCTACCCTTCGGGTGGATATACGACAAGCATGAGCGCCCGGAACTGCATAATCCCTCTACTGATAATTTTGGCGAATTTCCTTGAAAGGATTAAGCACAAACGCTTCTAAAAAAATATGTACACGACAATGCAAAGATTTCATTGTCGCGTACAAAGATAATGAAAAAACGATAAGAACAAAAATGTCTTGAGACGGCTCAGCTATTCTGGTGGTTGAACATCAGGGTTAGTGACTTGAACCTGAGGGTCGGTGCGGTTGATGACGTATTGTTCGTAATAGGAGAGTAGGAGTGTGGTGAGCGGGAGGGCGATTATCATGCCGATGAGTCCGAGCAATGTGCCCCATACCGATAGCGACAACAGGATAATGGCGGGATTAAGTCCCAGTGCCCTGCCCATAATCTTAGGGGTGAGCACATAATCGCAGATACATTGACTCACCACATACACAAGCAGGCATTTTCCAAGCTCAGGAAAGAAGCCGACTGTGCCGCCAAGCGAATCGATAAAGCACACGATAGCCACCGGTATAAGAGTGATATACTGGAAATAAGGAATCAGATACAGGATTCCGACAAGAATGCCGAGCACTATCGCAAGCGGAATACCGACAATAGAGAAGCCGATACAGTAAAATACAGCCGCACACAACGCTATCAGCGCCTGTCCGCGGAAATATTTGTTCATGCTGTTTTTGATATCGTCCCCTACCTTATAGGCTATCGGACGGAATCGCGGAGGCACAAGCAACCGGAATCCTTTCATAAGCTGCTGATAGTCGATAAGGATAAAAATCACATAGATAAATGTAAGAAGCCATTCAAGCCAGTGCAGGACCATGCTCACCGACTGCGACAGGAATGACGTGCCTTTGTCGAGAATTGCCATCACATGCTGTCCGTCAAGATATCGGGTCAAGTCATCGAGATTAAAACGCTCCACAAGATAATCATGGAGTGCCTTGGGGATGAGCGGGGAGGTCAGGTCTTTGTCGGAATACTTGTCAATGAGCAGTGACATCTGATGAATCTCGTCAATAACAGACGGGACAAAGAAATAGCAGAGCAACGCGATGACAAAAGCCACCTCAAAAAGAGTAATAAAGACGGGGATCACACGACCTTTAAGATGCAACAACTTCTGGGTGAACTCCACCATAGGCTCAAGGATATAAGCGAGAAGACATGCCAGGCAGAATGGCAGAAGCACGTCTTTGAGAATGTTGACCAGCCATACAAAACCGCATATAAGCGCGACAGTGATGATGATACGCACCACCCGGTCAAAAGTATAAGGTCGTCGAGTTACCCGCATAGTTACAATCAGTGATGAATTGACATCATTTATATTATAATAACATTTTGCATAAAAAAGTTTTGAGCCGCACACCAAATCTCAGGCATGCGACTCAACGTCAAGTGTGGAATAGAAAATATAGTGTAATCTTTTAATCAGAAGCGCGGGGGACGTCCGCCCGGTCCGCCGGGTCCGCGATGCGCATTGCGGTCAGCAGGCTGGTTACCTGAGCCGAACGTGTTGAAGCGATAAGAGAAACTTATCATGAAATAGCGGGTAAGAGAGTTGTAACTCGTATCGTCGATAGTATTAGCGGTAATATTTCGCATCACGCTCTTGCGCTGCTGCAGAAGGTCGTAACCTTTTATAGCCACGGTTGCCTCTTTCCCTTTGAGGAACTGATAGGCGATAGATGCGTTCCACATCCACTGGTTCTGGTCGAATCCCGCTGAATAACCACTGGTACCGGTATAGCTGAGGTCGGAGTTGACCACGAGACCGAAAGGAGCATACCATCCGAAATTAAACATACCGCCATAGGTCTGGACTGAACGGTTTGACGCTGATTGTAATGAATTGGTAGTCTGTTGCAGGTTGAAATAAGGGCGCAACTCAAATTCCCAGTTTTCGGGACGGAAGGCGAGTGACACCGACGGACCTATGTTAAACGAATTACTGCGGCTACGCTCGCCATTATTAAATCCGATAGCCTGTGAATAACGAGCAAACAGGTTTCCGTTAAACTGCCAGTTTTTATTACGGAACGGCAATGAAATCATACCGAACATATTGGCATTCCAATTGCCGTTTACATTTTCGTAGGTAGTTATCTGACCACCGGTCTCGCGGTTAAACTGAGTATTGGACACAATGCTGTTCTGAGTCATACCTACATTAGCCATCATCATAATCGAACGCTGAGCCTCAACATTGAAATCGCTGAAACGCACCCTTACATTATGATTGAACGAAGGCTTCAATTCCGGATTACCGATTACTATGCGGAGTGGATTGCTCATGTCGGCAACAGGCTGCAACTGCGATATCGAAGGCTCGCTGGCATTACCACGATAATCGACATTCATGTTGCGTGTCTTGCTGAACTTATAGCGGAAGCGCAGATATGGCGCCACATTAAACACCCATCGCGTATCAATGTTGCGTTGACTGTTGATAAGATCCTTGCTTTTTGACATCGACGGCACAAATGCCACTCCGGCATTAAGCGTATAATCTTTTCTCACCTGTCGGAAACCGACCTGAAAACGCTGGGTGAAAAAGTCGTTGCGGAAACGGTTGCTCAACTCGTCGTTTAATATGCTCTGCATATAGTCGACCACAGGGTCATAACCTCCATCGGGATAATCAACGGGGTGGTCATACACAAGCTTGTCGGCATTATTCCACCGGTAGTTCATACGATAGCTTATTTCTATGAACCTGCCGTTTTTAACATTGCCGATCGGTTCGGTCCACGTAAGTCTCGCGCCTACGCGATTACTCCAAGTGTGATTGTCGGTGTACTGATCGTATGTATCGATACTGTCATTGCCGAGCACATTTTTAAGAAGATAAAAACGGTTATAGGAGTAGCTGAAGTCATCTTCCCTGACATTGCTCATGCGGTAATCAATAGCGACCGAGAAAGAACGGCCGGGACGGGATGCAAATTTATGATTGAGCCACAATTCGCCTCCAAATTCGTAGGAATTACCTTTTGAGCGGCCGGTATTGATACTTCTTGTAACAAGTGAACGGGCAAGGTCACCAGCATATGTACGCGAGGAATCGGCACTTGTCGACCTGTTGTAGTTCAATGAGAAACGCGGACGGAACTCGAGTGTGGTAAGAGTATCCTTTTTCCACTTCACACGGAAATCACCACGGATGTTATGTCCCTTGTCACGGCTTTTCGAACCGCTGCTCACATAAGATGTAGAGTCGGTGAAAAGGTACTGTCGCTCCTGGGCTGTGCGGGTATCCTGGTCAGTGTGACTGTAGAGAAGGTCACCGCCTACACGGAATGACTCATCGCTCTTACCCACGTTGAAATTAACGCCAAACGACTGGGATGTATTGATACCGTTGTTGCCTCCGAAACGGCGGAAACGGCTACCGTTGCTATCGGTGAAACCAAGCTGGTTGATATTGTTGAAATTACCGAGGAATGTAATCTGGTTGTCGTTCCAGAAACGGTTCACATTGAAATCGGCGGCATAACGGTCGTCGGTACCATATCCACCGTTGACAACTCCGAACCAACCGTTTTTCATACCTTTCTTCACGGTAAGATTGATTACAGTCTCCTCCTCGCCGTCATCAACTCCTGTAAGGCGCGCAAGGTCGCTCTTGCGGTCTACGACCTGGAGCTTGTCAATCATATTGGCAGGGAGATTTTTTGATGCAACCTTGGGATCGTCGGAGAAAAACTCCTTGCCGTCAACAAGTATCTTGGTGACTTCCTTTCCTCCCGCCTTGATTTTACCGTCGGAGTCCACTTCCACGCCCGGAAGCTTCTTAAGAAGATCCTCCATCACGGCATTAGGCTGGGTCTTGTAAGAGCCTGCATTATATTCAAGAGTATCCTCTTTCGCCACTATCTCAGTCTTTACCCCTTTTACCACCGCCTCTTTCAGCATGATTGAAGACTCCTTCATCTTTAGCGGCGCAACATTCACGTTAGAATCGCCAACTTTTGTGTTGACTGTGGCATTATCATACCCAATATAACTCGTCTGGATGATATAGGACCCTGATTTTATGTCCCTGAGTGTAAATTTACCGTTGATGTCGGTAGTCGTACCCTTTACAAATGCACTGTCTTTTGCAGCAAGCAGCCTGACTGTCGCCTCTATGAGGGGCTCGCCGTTGTCATCGGTCACAGTTCCGCGTATATTGGCGGCAAGCAATGTAGCGCAACCGAGTATTGCGGCAGAGAAAGCAGTGAGGCACTTCTTGAGATTCAAACCCATTGGTATAGTAAGTTTTTTAAGTGGTAAGTTATATTTAATTCACAATCACTTTGACTTACTAACCAAATAAAGGTTTAATCTACACTCATCTTTTTTGGAAAAAATCGCAACAATAAGCTTACGCTCCCCATGAATTTCATTCGCATCTACATTTAGCTGAAACTCGTAAATGCAAGAGGCATAAGTGATTTTACGGAAGGCACGATATATATGCAGTCGCGACCGGCAAGAATTACCTTTACATCATGACCGGCAAGCTGCTCATACTCGGCGAGTACCTGACGGCAACCGCCACACGGCGATATAGGCTGCGGGATTTCCTCACCGGAAGTTTCCCGCGCAGCGATGGCAATAGCCTTGAAACGCGCGTCAGGATAATTGGCATGGGCATAGAAAGCCGCAGTGCGCTCGGCGCATAATCCCGACGGATATGCGGCGTTTTCCTGATTGGAGCCTGTAACTATGACATCATTATCAAGAAGGATTGCCGCGCCGACACTAAAATGACTGTAAGGAGCGTAAGCGCGATATGTCATCTTTTTGGCGGCATCCACAAGCCTCCGGTCATCCGGAGAAAGTTCATCGTATGTGACTGATATGAGCGGAGTGACTATATTCAATTCTTTCATGGAACACTTCTTATTATCCTTTCTGCAAATATAAAATAAAAGCCGGAAAAAGTCAAAAGCTTTTCCCGGCTAATTAAGCGTTTAATCAGTAGTCCCTGATTATAAATCCCAGATTACATAGAGTGCACCCCATGTGAATCCTGCACCGAAAGCGGTTAGTATCAACTTGTCGCCTTTCTTCAATTTATCTTTAAACTCGTTGATACAAAGGGGGATTGATGCGGCAGAAGTGTTACCATAGTGCTCGATGTTTACAAGTACTTTTTCCGGCAGGATACCTGCACGGTCAGCCACCGCCTCGATTATGCGGAGATTAGCCTGATGGGGTACAAGCCAGTCGACATCATCCATCGTGAGTCCATTGCGTGTAGCTACATCGATGGAAGAAGTGAGCATATCGGTCACGGCATGCTTGTAGACAGCCCTGCCTTCCTGATAGATATAGTGCTCGTCGGCATCAACGGTCTCATGAGTTGCCGGTTTTACCGAGCCGCCCGCCTTCATCACAAGATGGGGCAGACCTGTGCCGTCAATGTGGAATACACCGTCAATCACGCCTACCTTCTCTTCGCTCGGCTCAAGGAGCATACAAGCTGCGGCATCGCCGAAAAGCGGACAAGTAGTGCGGTCTTTGTAGTTGGTCATAGATGACATCTTTTCGGCTGCAACGACCACGATTTTCTTATACATGCCCGAACGGATATAAGCCGAGGCATCTTGAAGAGCCACGAGGAAGCCGGCACATGCCGCCTGGATGTCATAGGCATAAGCATGGGCGAGATTACACTCATGTGCAATCACTGAGCCGGTTGAAGGGAAACGGTAATCAGGATTGGAGGTGGCGCATATCAGCAAATCCACTTCCTCCGGATTGGTACCGGTAGATTCGAGCAGCCTGTTGACTGCCTTGATGCCGAGATACGACGACCCGGCTCCTTCTTTATGAAGGATACGACGTTGCTTGATACCTACGCGGGTGGTAATCCACTCATCGCTTGTGTCGACCATCTTTGACAACATGTCGTTGTCAAGGATGTCATCAGGCACGTAAGCTGCAACACCTGCAATTCTTGGATATAGCATAGCAATACTTGTTCTTGTTACTTACGAGTAAAAACATCATCTCCCGGGCTTATAACCGAAGTCGCCCGGGGAGTGAAGTCTTATCTTATAAGAGGCAGAGAGGTGTTTTCTATGCTTAGACAGCAGCAGGCTTTTCGATAGCGATTTTACCACGGTAGTAGCCACATACGGGGCATACACAATGGTACACATGCCATGAGCCACAGTGAGGGCATATTGCCAGTGTGGGTTCAAGTGCCTTGTCGTGAGTTCTGCGCTTTGCAGTACGGGTCTTCGATTGTCTACGTTTAGGATGTGCCATTTGTACTATGTTTTTATTAATTGTTATCAGTCAGTTTCTTCAATTCATCCCACCGGGGATCGGAAGGAGCCTCGCTATCTTCAGCTTCATCGATTTCCTCCATCATATCCTCCACAAGCCCTTCATCCTCATCGCTCATCGAACCGGGCGCACGATGCTTTTTAAGCAGCGAACTCATGGCACGGTTACACTTACCGAGCGGATGCACATGCTTGATAGGTATGGTAAGCGCCACTGTATCATAAATCATATATGATATGTTTAGATACTGGTCGCTTTCAGGTATCTCAAGAAGCTCATCGGAGTCGTCACAGTAGTCGGGACCGTACTTCACAAAAATGTGATATGACGTATCGACAGGCCACGGCAACTCATCAAGACAGCGGTCACAGATAAGAGTGATTTCGCCCTTTATCGTGATCGTAAGCTCATACATGTCATCTTTATAGACGACGTTGACATGCACGTCGAGATTGGCGTCGCGTATATCGGCGCTTTCCATATCGACGAAAAATTGCTTGTCGAGATGATAGTCGAAATCATGACTGCCGACAGGCAATGTCTTTAAGGGGAGCTTAAATGCTGAAAATTTTCCCACGATGAATTTTTGTTGAAAAACCGCCGCAAAGTTATACATTATCCTTGAATTAAGCAACTTTTGTCCTAAAATTTCATAGGTCACCGGCAAAGTCGCGGGTGACTGTCCACGCATTTAGGCGTATCACCAGCGCAATTCCGACGTGCAGGGGATGAAATTTTTCTGCAGGTGGCACGACATGCGTAATAAATTTACCGGAATCCCGCGTTATTTGCTTATTTTTGCAATCTAAACATAAAAAAGAGCAAAAATGATGATACGCTATAATACATTGTTGATATCTATTCTCTCGTTTTGTTGCTTCTCTCTTCATGCCGAGAAAAGCATGGAACAGCAAATCAGCGAATACATTGACGGAAAAGACGCGCGCATAGGCGTGGCTGTAATAGTTGACGGTGCCGACACCATCACCGTCAACGGGACAAAGGACTTTCCCATGCTAAGTGTCTACAAGTTTCCGCAGGCAATCGCCGTAGCCGACTATTGCACGCGCAACGCTATAGAGTTGAGCGACACTATAGACATACTCTCGTCGGAACTATCGGAAAACACATGGAGCCCGCTCCGGGACAAGTACGGGGTGACACGACTGCGCCTGCCGGTTAACGAGCTGCTTGCCTACACGCTTCAGCAAAGCGACAATAATGCCTGCGACATACTTTTCCGTCTTGCCGGAGGGCCACTTGCCGCCGACAGCCTGATGAAGTCCATGGGATATCCTGACATCAACGTAGCCTCGACGGAAGATGAGATGCACCGCGACACAGACCTCTGCTACCTGAACCACTCTACACCGCTTGAGATGTCACGGCTTGTCGACCGCTTTTACCGCGACCTCAGCCACTCTTCACCCGAATGTGCTGAAATCGCGCGATTGATGGAGTCATGCTCTACAGGCGCCGACCGCCTCGCGAAACCGCTCGCAGGTCGCGGCGTGACAATCGGGCATAAGACCGGCACGGGCGACAGGAACTCCCAAGGAAGGATAATCGGCGTAAACGATGTGGGATACATAAAGATACCCGGCGGCAGGTCCTACTCAATCTCCGTTTTCATTGCCGACTCCGCCTACGACATTGCCGGGACTTCGGCGATAATTGCTGACATTTCCGAGATTGTATTTTCTTGCCTAAACGAATAACCCAACAGCATTGAGCATGAAAAAAATATTGTTTTTACATGGACTTAACTGGAGCGGGAGCTGCCCGATTGCGCGCGCACTCCAGACGGAGCTTGCGGACATCGCTGAAGTCGTGTCGCCCGACCTTCCCGTTGACCCCGAAGACGCGATTGCCACAATACTCGACATTTGTGACCGCTGGCAGCCCGACCTCCTCGTCGGGAGCAGTTACGGTGCTTTTCTCGGTCAGCAGATTGTAAAAATAGCCGGCTGTCCGGCGCTTCTGTGCAGCCCCATGTTCCGCATGGCAAATTTCCTTGAATCGCGATTGGGTGTCCATGATTTTAAATCGCCGCGCGCCGACGGGGTCACATGCTACTGTGTCACGGCTGAACTTGTAGCCAAGTTTCGCGAGATGGAGAAGCATCAGTTTGATTGCTATGACAAGTTTTACTACGACCGCGTGTGGGGATTTTACGGGTCACGCGACACGATTGCAGATACCCGCGATAAGTTCAGCTCGCTTTACTCTACCGTTATTAAGTATGACGGTGAACACACAATGTCGCCTGACAATGTAAAAACCGTATTGGTACCTGCCGTATTGAAAATCACAGAGACGTTTCCCCGTCGCGAAGCAAGATATTTCCGGCATTTCAAGGGCAACTACTACCGGCTCGTGTGTCATGGACGCGACAGCGAGACGCTCAACCGTCTCGTGACCTACCGTGCCCTCTACGGTGGCTACGGTTTCTGGGTGCGACCCGAGCGCATGTTTTTCGAACGTATCACCCGTGATGGAAAAGAGTTTCCGCGCTTCGCAGAATCGCAGCATCTGGCGTCGGCGGGTGTTCCGTCTCAAAAATTCGCTATATTTGCCTCAGGCAATGGCTCCAACGCCGAAAACATAATCCGCTTTTTCCGCGACCACGAATGTGATGCCGAGGTGACGTTGGTGGTATCCAACCGCCGGTCGGCAAAAGTGCTGGAGCGCGCCGCCGAGCTTAACGTGCCGTCGGCGGTCATGACACGCGACGAGCTCAACGACCCCGACAAAGTATTGCCCGTCATGGAAAGATATGGCATAACTGCCATCGTGCTTGCAGGATTTCTTCTCCCCATACCGGAATTTCTAATACGCCGATATCCCGACCGCATAATCAATATCCACCCGGCACTATTGCCCCGCTTCGGGGGCAAAGGAATGTACGGGATGCATGTGCATGAAGCGGTTGTAGCAGCCGGAGAGAAAGAGACCGGCATTACAATCCACTATGTCAACGAGCGATACGATGAAGGGAAGATAATCTGCCAGGCAAAAATCCATATCGCCCCCGGCTGCACCCCTGAAGAAGTAGCCGAGATGGTTCACATGCTCGAATACCGCCATTACCCGCGGGTAATCATGGAGACCTTTGTGCATGCAGCTGCTGAATGACATCACGTGGAATTGACTCCATTTACCCAATTCTTTGCAAAAACATGCTCATTCTGCTAAATCATTTGAAAATATTTGCATATAAATATTAAAACAGTTAAATTTGCACAGATTCAAATCTCACATAAACACATTTTACCCCAAGCCTTCCTCGCCCTCAGCGGGGAATTGCTTTATCCCCCATCCCACTCAACTGCCTCCCTCTCATGCCGATAATGTTACCTAGGACCTTATGGGTATTCTTGAAAATCGGGAAAATCCTGTTTAGATTCTCCCGATGGAAAGCAACCTTAACAATCTTTTTTCCTTAACAGTTGCTATTTTACCTGTAAAGATAAAGTTGCCGGTTTGACTCCTTTTGCAGAAGCCGTAAACTTTATCTCACCTTCTTTATCTGCACTTCTGACAATTGCAATGGCAGCTCCGCTGAACAAGTTCATTTTCGGATTCTGAAATGGCATGAGTGAAGTAGGATCTCCATTAGCTGTCGCTTCAAATGTCCCGGCACCAGATACTGAAAAGTTGACTGTTCGGTTATCCGTAGGAATGATATTGCCATCCTTATCAGCGACTTGAACAGTTATATATGCAAGATCTTCACCATCTGCAACGAGGCTTTTTCTGTTGGATGTCAGAACCAAATGATGTGGTTTACCTGCTGTCCGTAAGAATTTTTCAGCAGTCTTATTTCCGACAGCATCATAAGCCACAACCTTTACTTCTCCCGGCTCATACTTTGTCTCGTTCCACATAAGACGGTATCTGGTTTGTAAAGTTGAATCATTCTTCTCTCTAATGCCTTGACTTTTGTCATTGATAAACAATTCTGCTTTAGGATATGAAGTATAAACAAATATGGGAGTAACTTGTCCTTCTCGCCCTTTCCAATTCCAATGCGGAAGAATATGGAGGGTAACATCGTCAGTATTCCATACAGAACGATAAAGATAATATCTGTCCTTAGGCAGAGATGCCAAATCAACGATACCGAATACTGAACTATGACTTGGCCACGCATCAGTATCGTATGGCGACGGTTCACCGAGATAGTCAAATCCTGTCCATACGAACTGACCGAGTACCCACGGCTGTTCATCCATATAAAAATCTATGTCGGGCGTATTTGACCAATCACACGTCTCGTTATCATAGCTCGAAGACTGATGGTCGGGATGGAGCACAGAATTATGTTCTTTTTCAAACGAAACAGGGAAATGATACACTCCCCTTGAAGATACAGTCGAAGCGGTCTCGGAACCCAGAATCATCTTTTGAGGAAGCATCTCAAATGCCTTATTGTAATACTGTGGTTTATAATTGAATCCCGGAATATCCAGAGATGCTGCAAAACCATTGTCCAACACCGTCCCAATCTGGTCCATTCCACAGGTGACGGGCCGTGTTGCATCAAGTTTTTTTACCAAATCCTGAAGCATAGTAAGTTCAGCGACTCCATCCGGTCCCCATTGGCTTGGGACTTCGTTGCCGATTGACCACATCACCACAGAGGGATTGTTTCGGTAATGCTTTACCATATTAGTCACGTCGTCAGTAGCCCATTCATTGAAGAAAGCTCCATAACCGTTAGGCGATTTCGGCCGGAAACTCCAATCATCAAACGGTTCAACCATAAGCATCATGCCTAGTTCATCACACAACTCCACCAATTCCGGAGCAGGCATATTGTGGGAAGTTCTCATAGCATTTGCTCCCATATCCTTCATAAGTTCTACCTGATGACGCAATGCGGACTTGTTTACAGCAGCTCCAAGCGGACCGAGGTCATGATGATTGCAGACTCCTTTGAATTTAGTCGCTTTCCCGTTCAGGAAGAAACCTTGTTCCGGGATATATTCAAGTTTGCGGATACCGAAACGGGTGTCATAGCAATCAACAATCTTACCGTTTTTCTCAATCTTCGTTCTGGCGGTATAAAGACGTGGATTTTCGGGACTCCATAACTCAGGTTGTGAAATCAGGAAATTTTGAAAATGATTCTGACCTTGTGCTATGAAGGGGGCTTTGTTGGTTGCCACAATCTTTCCATCAGGAGAAAGGATTTCAGTTGTGACACCAAGTTTATCGCCTTTTTTAGTTCCCGCAATCTCTATTTCCATCTTTACCGAGGCTTTCTCCAATGAAACATAAGGCGTAGTAACGTAGGTTCCCCACGTAGGAATATGCACTTTATCCGTGTTGACAACATGGACATTCCGATACAGACCTGCTCCGGGATACCAACGGGATGCCCGTTCAAAGTTTTCCAGTTCAACAATCATTTTGTTATCACCGGGTATGACAGCATCTGTCACATCCACATAAAACGAATTGTATCCGTAAGGCCAGTAAGCCACCTCTTTTCCATTGACTATGACATGGGCATTGCTCATGGCTCCGTCAAATATGATGGTAATATTGCGGTTAGCTGTATCCGGTACTTCAAAAACTGTACGATACGTTCCCTGTCCGATGAAAGGGAGACCTCCGGTTCTGCCTGTTTTCTCAGTTTTTTCGGTTTCTCCATTCTGCTCTACAGCGACAGTCTGAAGATCATTCGCTCGGTCAAACGGGCCATAAATAGCCCAGTCATGCGGAACTCTGACCTTCTCCCACGATGTCGTGGCATCCGGTCTTCCTTTGGTAAACTCCCACCCCTCTTTGAGGGTTGTCACTGTCCTTTCAGCATGGAGATTTACAGTAATGGCTCCCGAAAGAGCCATTACCACGAATAACGAGTATCTGTTCATATCATTACTTAGTCTTAAACGCGTCCAATGCCACAGTCGGAGCGTCATTGTCAAAACATCCAAGATTATAACCATCATTATAGCCATTCGGTGCCTGGGGTTCCCAATAGAATATACCTTCCACTTCTGCTCCCATCATTTTAGTGATTAACTGCTTGCAAAGCTCACCTTGGTCATAAGGCATGCCAATTTCACAAACCATCACGGGCTTATGGTATTTCTGCCTCAGATGATTAATATTTGCTATGCAATCATCGGCTACTTTCGTCCAACCGCCGGTCTCGCCCTGCTGTTCTGCCCAATAGGGATAGATTGACATGCCAATCATGTCATATTTGCCTCCATTGTTTTCAAGAATGTCAAACATTCTGTCATACGCCCACTGATGATTTCCGCCATCAAGATGGACGATAACCTTAGCCTCGGGAAACACGGATTTGACAGCATCATAACCTGCATTGTTAAGCCTCGTAAGTTGACCGGGATTATCGACCGAGCCGACCGGGAGCATCATTCCGGGAGTCGTTTCGTTGCCGACTTGCACCCATTCAGGTGTCACGCCAACATTTTTCAAGGCATTGAGAGTTTCAGTGACATGATTTCCAACTGCTGTGGTAAGCTCATCAAAAGAGAGATTTTTCCAAGCCTCCGGCATTTCCTGATGGCCCGGGTCGGCCCAAGTATCAGAAAAATGAAAGTCTATCATGGTTCTGAGCCCGAGATTCTCGGCACGACGTGCCTTGAGTACGACATCATCTATATTGTTCCAGCCATCTTTGGGATTGACCCATACACGAAGTCTTATTGAATTGACTCCACAATGGTCACGGAGAAGTTGCATACACTCCATTTCCTGACGGTTATCGCCGGGAGTGTAGAATTTGCGTCCCTCCGATTCCATCTGCGTAATCCAGCTTACATCCGCGCCACGTGCAAAGCCGGGTGCATTGCCGTCGGCACGGAGAGCCGGGACTGCCGTTGTCACCAATAGAGCAACGGCAGCCACAGTCCGCGTTAACATCATATACTTAATCTTTGACAAATGGATTTAATGCAGCGGTAGGAGCGCCATTTTGGTCAAAACATCCTTTTGTGTAGCCTCTCTCGGAGGGAGCTTCCGGCTCCCACCAAAAGATTCCTTTGAGTCCGGCGTTCTGTCCGTCGGTCATCAACTGCGACATTATCTGCTCTGCGATTTCTGGCTTCGAATAATCAAATCCAACCTCACACAGCATCACCGGTTTGCCAAATTCGTTCTGAACCTTGGGTACATTGGTTATACAGTCGTTGACATCCTTTTGCCAAGTTGCCTCGTCGGGATATAGCGACATACCAATCATGTCATACTCCGCCCCGTCAACCTTGAGCTTGCCGAACAAGCGGGAATAGAGATTATACTCGTTGCCGCAATCACAGTGTACTATCACGGTTGCGTTAGGGAACACTGCCTTCACTGCGCGGCTTCCGGCTGTCACCATACGGCTGAAGTTGTCTTCGTTGTCGTAAGAACCGAGCGGCCACATCATGCCGGTGCGCGTCTCGTTACCGATCTGCACCCATTCCGGCTCAATGTCATAGTGTTTTAATGCTGTCAACATGTCGTTAACATGATCGGTCATCGCGGCAAGGGTCTCGTCAAGGGTCATGCCCTCCCAGGCTGAGGGGATACCCTGTTTGCCGGGGTCTGCCCAGGTGTCGGAGAAATGGAAATCAATCATTACGCGCAGTCCCAAATCATGAGCGCGGCGCGCCTTGATCACTGCATCGTCGATGGAACACCATCCGTTGATTTCAGCATCACGCTCCGGATTAACAAACACTCTAAGGCGTATGGAGTTTACTCCACAATCGTCACGAAGGAGTTCCATCAGTTCCTTTGCCGTTCCTTGCTGATTTTGGAAAGTGTATCCGGCATTTTCCAGCTCGGTAACCCAGCTGACATCGGCACCCTTGGCAAACGAGCCGGGTTGCGCTACAGGGACATCCTGAGTGTCGGCATTGTCCTCGGGCCACACTGTCTTGGGACTGTCCTCGGTACATGAACACATGGACAAAGCCAGCGCCCCGAAAACCATAAATCTGAATATTTCTAATGTTTTCATTATTGTCGTAGGATTATTTCTGCGTGTAGGAATAAGTTGCATTGTAAATATCTACGGTGAGAACGATTGTCGAACCGATTTCAAAATCATTGTCGCCTGTAAAACCGTCATGATTGTAGCAGAGCTCGCCGTTATTTCCGTTGCCCCCGTAGAAGAGGTTCCAGTCACCGTTGAACACAATCTTGACACCCCACGGTGTCTCGGCAGTCTTCGTGAACTCGTAGGTGTAGACACCAGATGCTTCGCCGGGGGTCATTTCATGTAGATTCCAGTCATCGTTCATACCGGTGACACTCACACTTTCAAGTTTCACAAGCTTGTAGTAGAGCGAGCCCAATGATATGTCAAAAATATAGTCACCTGCCTCGGGAGCCGTGATGTTGTTCTCGCCTTGGAACACCAATGAGCCTTCGTAGGCGGTACCACCATCGACCATTTTGTAGACATCGCCCCAGTTGTCGACTTCAATTCCGACCTGATAGCCCCATTGTGAGTCAACGTAATGGCAGCCGCCATACGACTTGGTATCCTCGTTATAAAGACGGAGGTAGTCATTGAAGCCCCAAGGGTCAACGATGCCAAGGAGATATACCTGCTGTGCCACTTCCTCGACGGGGGCACTCTCTCCGACTGCCAATGTCCAGTGCTTAGGATCAGCCAGTGAGAGTAGAACTGTAGTTTCCCCTGCGGTATCCACGTCAAAACTTACGGTAGAAGCCGTCGAGCCGAATGTCAGGGCATCGGAAGTGCCTCCAAATCCAACGGGGATGTCAGTGGAAGCGGGCGCGCCATCGCCTCCCTCACTGTTATACTGATTTCCGAGACCGCTGATTTTCACGTTATAAGTCTTTGCGTCGGCATTAAATGTGTAGCTCCATACATTGTTTCGTCTATCATACTCCATAGTTCCATCAAGGTCACCGCTGATAGTGAGCGACGGTATGAGCAGAGCGGTCCACTCGTTAGCGGGAATATCGACCACGGTATAGTAACATCCGGCGGGTTCGGGGAACCAGTTGTTCCAGATATCACACTTCGCCGAACTTCCGAGTACAAAAGCTTTGCCCGGATCGGCGGCGGTTCCCCAAATTACACCTGAAGGATCTCGGAAATACCAGTTTTCCCACGAGGAGGCATTGAAGAATCCGGCATATACATCGGCTTTGTCAGTAAGCGCGAGTGTGCGACCTGTATCGCCCATATTGCTATCAAGAATGGTACCGATTGTAAGATCGACTTTATAAGTAGTAAGGCGGAATGTGATGACATTGCTATAACGCGGCGGCACATTAACGCCGAGCACACTCTTGAGACGCATGAACACGGTTGAGGTCGAGCCGCTCTCCATGCCGGCGCGAAGGGCTGCCGAGTTAAGTTCCGAGGTGGTGAACTGGCGGCTTGTCACTCCGCTTCCGAGAGTTTCCTCAAAAGCTGTAGAGAAATTTTCATCGACCGACATCTGGAGAGTGTTGGTTAGGGCATTCAGCGGGGCAGCAACCTCGGGGTCTGACAGAGAAATCTGACCGTTGTCGCCCCAATATACCGTCAGTGCCAGCATGTCAAGCCGATTTTCGTCAAGGACGATATCACCCGCACTGGTAGCTATGTCGGTGTCGGGTATCTGGCTGACGAATATCTGATCGCCGTCATTATCGCAAGCTGTCAGCATAACCGACAAGGCGAGCGATGCGAGGCATTGTTTCGTTATCTTGTTCATTGTTTGCGGTATTAGGATTCTCAATAAAGTTCGTTTTTAAGATTAGGATTGGCAGCCAGTTCTGTAGCGGGAATCGGATAAACGTCGTAGCGTTTGTCTACGCCACGACCGTCGAGCACACCACCCTTCCACTGCCAGTTGTAGTTTGACCCGGCAAAGCGACCGAAACGCACCAGGTCAGTGCGGCGCATCAGCTCATGATAGAACTCGCGTGCACGCTCGTCGATAATGAAATCGAGGTTTAGCTGAGCGTCGGTTATTTTGCCGTTGTCAGAACCATAAGCCCTGTAACGCACATCGTTGACGAGCCCGAGGACTTCGGAGCGCGACATGCCTGTAGCGCCTCTAAGCACTGCCTCGGCGGCGGTCAGGTAAATCTCTGCAAGACGGAACACACCGAAATCGGTGTTAACACCTATGTCGGTAACACACGCCTGATTGCCCTCATCATCAAGATTTGTCCATTTGTTCGGGCGGTACCCCTGGGCGGCGGTTTCGATTCCGTCGGTAAAGAACTCGGTACGTCCGTCGGTGAGGAACAGACGGCGAGTGTCCTCCTCGGCAAACAGTGAAGTCACTTCACCGCGCATCGAGAAGTTGCCCCACGCCGTTCCAACGCCGTAAAGACCGGTGACATCATCACCGTCGTTAGGACAAGCACCGGCGATAAAATATGTGGCAGAGCCCCAGGTGGCGGAATTAGCGTTGTCGGTTGCAAATGCAAAGATAATCTCGTTGGTACGTTTATCATTGTCAGCGTTGAAGAGCTTGCGATAGTCGCTCTCAAGAGAGTATCCCAACTCCATGACTTTGCGGCAATAATCGAGTGCCTCGTCGGCGTGCGACTCTCCGGTGTAAACCTGACCGTTGATGGCAAGACGCGCTCCGAGAGCGTATGCGGCTCCTTTTCCTGCACGCGCATAATCGGGATTGGCAGGCAGATTTTCAGCCACATCGTCGATTTCACTCTTTATGTAGTCATACAGCTCTTTCCCATTGTAAGCGTCGGGGATGTAAGCAGTCATCGGGCTGTTTTCATCGACAAAGGGTCCCTTACCGAAAAGATCGAGCACTATATAATATGTATATGCTCTCATGAAACGTGCCTCAAGGGCATACTGTCTGATTTCCGACTGGTCAGTAGTGTCGAATCTTGACAAGGAGCCTTCATCGCAATAACGTAAAAATTCATTAGACAGTGCGATGATATAGTACAGACGGTAGTAGGCGTCAGAAACCCACACATCGTTTTCGTCCCAGCTGATGTAACTGATATCGGTGAGATTGTCGCCCGACATATATTTGTAGGCTGCGTCATCGGTGGGCAGTTCCTGAAGGTTGAACAGAGTGCGGAGCATGTCCTGACCCTGGTTGCTGGAAATATCAGAAGAGCCGCCGCCACGTTCGGCGCCGATAAGGCTGTAGGAGCCATAAATTTTGGCGAGAACCGATTGGTAACCCTCAACCGAACTGTAAATCTGCTCGGAAGTAGTACCGATAACCGGCTTCTGGTCTAAGTCGTCGGTGCAGGCAAATGTAACAAGAGCAAGCGCCGCGGCTGTCATTATGCTGTATAATTTCATTGTTTATTAAATATTAGAAGTTTAAGCCGATGGTGAGCGAATAGGTGCGTGGACGCGGATACATAGTGTTCTCGATACCCCAGTCGCTTTCAGGATCAACACCCGAATATTTAGTGACGGTGAACACGTTTTGTACCATCGCCGAGACATTAATGTCGGCGACCTTGCCTACTCTGCCAAAATTATAGGTCAGCTGGAGATTGTCCATCTTGAGGAAAGAGGCGTTCTCGACATAGAGGTCAGAGCCATACTGACGGCGCTGGAACTGAGTATCAAGGAAGCTCTTGGAGAGATTGTTGACCTGTCCCACATTCCATGACACACATTCCCATGCGCCCATATTGGCGGCGTTGCCGTTGTAGAGGTAGTTTCCTACTTGAGCGCGGAGGGCAGTACTGAGAGTCCATCTTTTGTAACGCAACGAAGTGCTGAAGCCAAATATCCAGTCGGGCGATGCGTGATGGTAGTAATACTGGTCATCGGAGGTTATGCGACCATCGCCGTTGAGATCGGCATACAGTCCCTCGACAGGCAGCCCGGTCTCAGGATCGTAGACCTGTTTGTAAACTTTGAATGTGTTTGGGGTGTAACCTGTCTTGTAGACCATCACTGGAGTCGCCTCCATATATCCGATATTGGTGTCGGCGGCATCAGAACCGGGCACGAGGCTCAGATTTGTGATTTTGTTTTCCTGCCATGTAGCGTTGAAAGTGGCTGTCCAGCTCCAATCCTTTGTATCGATGATATTGGCGTTAAGCAAAATCTCCACACCTTTGCTGTCGACGTTGCCGACATTTGACAGCATGGTCTTGTTGAAGTTGATGCCGGCAGGGATGGAAACGGTGGCGAGAAGATCCTCGGTTCGGCGTGTGAAATAATCAACCGAACCTGACAGGCGGTTACTCAAAAATCCGAAATCTATACCGAAGTTCCAGCTCTTTGTTGTCTCCCACTTCAAGTCTGGATTATATGCCTGCGGGCGCGCTACGGGAATCCAAGTGCCGCCAAACCAATAGTAAGCACCGGGATAAGATGTAGTGTAGTTGGGAAGGTAGTCGTAATTGGCAATACCGTCCTGCTGACCGGTCACACCATAGCTTGCACGGAGTTTAAGATTGTTCATTATATGGGAAATGCCCTTGAAGAAACTTTCTCCCGAAGTGTGCCATGCGATTGCTACCGAAGGGAATGTACCCCATCGGTTTTCTTTGCTGAAACGGCTCGAGCCGTCGCGACGGAATGTTACAGTGAGCAAGTAGCGGCTGTCATAACCGTAATTGAGACGACCGTAGTAGGAAACGAGTGTGTGGCGCTCGTCATAGGGCTGACTGCTGTTTGTGATATCGCCCGCCTCGTTAAATGTATCGTAGGCGGGATAATCGTTACGCCAATACTGATAATCGTAACCGGCGGTTACGTCGACCGACGATTTGATTGCATCAAAAGTCTTGTTGTAGTTGGCGTAGGCAGTTAGCAAGCGGTTAGTGTTCTTTTGCGGGCCCTGAGTGTAGGAATATCCACCCGAGGTGTAGTTGTCAAAACTGTTTTGAGGCATCCACACAGTACGCTTTCCGTGTGAGAGGTCTAAACCGCCGGTGACATGGAAACGAAGTTCGGGAAGCGGATGAAGACGGTAGTCTATGTCGACGTTACCGACGAATCGCCATACCTTAGAGTTGTTGTGATATTGTTCGAGCATTGCCACAGGGTTGGCAATTGCGCCTTGAGCAGGGTTGTAGACATTGTCGACAACCTCATGGAAACCGCCGAAGAGAGGCTCGCCTCCTGGAGTAAGGACCTGGTTGCCATCGGCATCGAGGATTCCATAAACGGGTTGCGTCGGATCGTAGGAACCTGCATTCCAGATAGCGCCGGAATTTGCAGTGCGGCTTTTGGCATAAGTGCCCTTTCCGCTGAGGTTTACGCGCAAGTGGTCGTCCAGGAATGTCGGGTTGAGGTTGATGTTGGCAGTGTAACGGTTATTGTTGTCAGTGCGAAGTATACCATCTTGATAAGTGGCACCGAGCGCCACGCGGAACGGAAGCCACTTTGCTGCGCGACCCGATATGCTCAGCGAATTGTCAGTGCCGAAAGCGGTGCGGAAAATTTCATCATACCAGTCGGTATTGCTGTTGCCGAGAAGAGCAGCCTGGTCGGCGGTACCAAATCGTGATATCACATCACGGAACTCGTCCACCTCAAGATGCTCGGCAGTTTTTGTCTTCGTAGAGATTGAATTGGTTGTCTGGAAGGAGACTTTTATGCCGTCACCACTACCCTTCTTTGTCGTGATGATTATTACACCATTTGAAGCACGGGAACCGTAGATTGCGGTCGATGAGGCATCCTTAAGGATAGACATGCTTTCGATGTCGTTAGGGTTGATAAGACTCAGGAAATTGCCTGCGCCTTCAACTCCGCCGCCAACCTCCAAAGGCACTCCGTCAAGCACAATCAGAGGGTCGTTGGAAGCGTTTAACGATGCGCCACCGCGTACACGGATAGTCGAACCGCCATTGGGCGAACCGCCGGAGTTGGTGATTGTCACACCGGCTATCTTACCGTTGATGAGCTCTTCGGGCGATGAAATGACACCTTTGTTAAAGTCTTTTTCGCTGATAGTCGATACAGAACCGGTCATGTCATTTTTCTTCTGAGTACCGTAGCCGATTACTACTACCTCATCAAGAACCTCATTGTTAGGCTTAAGGGTGACATCAATTACATTAGATGTAATGTGTACCGTAAGATTTTCATAACCTACATAAGAGAATGTAAGTTGTTTCGCCGCAGCAGGGACTTTCAAGGTGTAACGGCCGTCGAGGTCGGTAGCCGCGCCTATCGGTTCTCCTACAACTTTCACCGATGCGCCAATAAGCGGTTCACCGGACTCGTCCATGACAGTACCCGTCACTGTCCGTTGGTTCTGTGCGTAAGCCGAAACGGGTATCAGGAGAATCGAGAGTATCACTCCCAGTAGCCAGCTCCTTGATTCGGCGTAGCCAATTGCTTTGTCCATTAGAAATGTTTATTGTTGTGTTTATATAAATTTAAGGAAGTCAAAAGGATCAGTCATTTCTAAAACTAAAAACAATCTTTCTTACTTTATCAATCTACCGTATATACAAAGGTAGAATATCGCTGTGACAGAGGGGCTTAAAAATCGGACAAATAAGGCAACAAAATGGACAAAGCGTGTCAGGATTTTGCATTTGTGCGCTATTTGTCTTATTTGTGACTCACATTCTCATCCTCGCTGTGATATTGACTGGGGTTCACCCCATACTGATTCTGGAAACATTTGGCAAAATATGACGGAGTCTTGAAACCTACCATATAGCTGATTTCAGAAACGGTGAAACGGTGCTGACTCAAAAGCACAGTTGCTTTCTGAAGTCTTACACTTCTGATATAGTCAAGCGGGGCGATGCCCATATATTTTTTAATGAGACGATAAAGCCGTTTATTGGGGATACCGCTCTTTTCACATAATAGATTTACATTCAGATCAGGGTCGGAGATATTATCCTCAATGACCTTTGCTATCTTTGCCAGAGTCTTTTCATTTACTGATTCAGCCTCAATCGGTTTCGCTTCAGCTTCTGCAATTGTCTGAATCCTTACTTTCTCTTTTATCTCGCTTCGACCTTTTAGCAGATGGTCTATACGGGCTAAAAGTGCCGCGGGTTCAAAAGGCTTCGTCATAAACACGTCAATGCCGAGCTTTATACTCTCGTTTTCAGTCTTATTGTCAGATTTCGCCGTCAACATAATAATTGGAATCGACGAAAGACGCGGGTGCTTCTTTATGCGCCTGACCATTTCGAAGCCGCTCATTATCGGCATCATTTCATCAACAATTATGAGGTCAGGGATTATAGAGGCAGCTATAGCAAGTCCGGAACGGCCGTTTTCTGCCGTAAAACAGGTATAACTGTCTCTTATAATTTCAGAAATAAAGCCGGAAATCTGGGAATTATCCTCAACAATAAGGATTTTTGCATTGCCGGAATCCACATCCGTTTCCTTGTTGCTTGAGACAGGCAGCGTTTTCTCCGAGACTGGAAGTGTCACTACAAATGAGGTCCCCTGACCTTCCTTACTGTAAAGAGCGATGTTACCTTTCATCAATTCAAGATATTTCTTTATCAGATACAGCCCCAACCCCGTCCCTTCATGAAGCTTGGATATGGAAGGAGAACGGAACATCCTTTGAAAAACGAGCGGTTGGTCTATGTCGGCTATGCCTACGCCGTCATCCGACACGGCAATCTCAATTTCTCCTCCACTGACACTTATACCCAATGATATGGTCGAGCCATCATCGGAGTACTTGCAAGCGTTAGAGAGAAGATTTGTAATTACCGACTCGAATTTCACGGCATCAGCCTCTATAAGCAGCTGAGGACACTCGGAGTGAAAAATGAATTTTTTCTGAGTGTTGTTTTCTTTGAAAATCTCAAAAACGCCCTTACAGAACTCCACGACATCAAAAGTGGACAATATAAGCAGGTTTTCATCATTATCCTCCAGATGTTGCAGTTCCAATGTGCGATGTATCATGTTGTTGAGACGCACGGCATTATCATAGACAGTCTCAAGATTACGTTTGCTTTCAAGGTCTTTTGCTTTCTCCTTCATTATGCTTATAGGGCCTAAGATCATTGACAGCGGAGTCTTGAGATCATGAGAAATCGTCGAGAGGAAAGATAATTTTTTCTCGACATTTTCCAATGCTGTCTGGCGTTCTCGCTCTTGAAGGGCCCTGATGTTTCGTTTTCTAAAATACCAAATTATACCCAAAAGCGCTCCAAGCCCAAACAGGATATATAGGCAGATAGCCCACCATGACAATGCCGGGGGAGGCATAACCTTAAGCGGAATAGATAGTGGCTCAATCGGCGAACCGACAGTTTTCACCAGTATCTTGTAATTACCCATTTTAAGGTCAGAAAGAGAAATAGTGTTGGCACCTTCCGGCATCACAATCCATCCGTCCAATGTATCGGCTTGCGACTCTGCAAGTTTGTACATGAAGCGTTGCGTAGATTCCGAAGAATAATCCAGCGTGCTGATAACCATGGTTATATTGCCGCCGTAAGGAATCGAAACGCCCTTTTTGCCACTTTCCAGATCAGACAGGTCAAGGAGCCCTTTCCCCTTGTCATGAAGCACAAGCCTTATAGCCTTGTAATCATCTACATTACCTATATTATGATAATCAACTTCAAGTATTTCATCAGTTCCGCCGAGCAAAACTTTACCGGTGACAGTATCTTCATAAACAGCCGTATAGGAGTTTTGCGGGATGGGCAATAGTTTCGCTTTTAAGGTCTCCCCGTCAATGCTCCATACATTACTTATTGTAGAAACCCATATACCATTGCCGACTTTTCCAATTGCAAGGATTGCCTCATCGCTATTTGTATAGGGGAAGTTAACTATCTCATTATTGCCTTTACAGTCAAAAACAATGGCACCTCCTTTATAAGCACACCATATTCGACCTTTTTCATCACGGCATAAATGGGTAGGATAATAACCTGTCAATCGATGTACGTCATATTTTTCCAGATTATCTTTAGATGGAGAATACTTTGTTAAAACATTGTCCCTGAATAATAATATCCAAAGATTGCCATCAGTATCGGTAACCATGTCGTTAACAAGGTCATTCGCCATACCGAGACTGTCGCCATTTGATGATTTACTATCCGTGTTCAAAGAATAATTGGCGACAATAGTTCCTCCTCCGGTATCAAATTTCGACTTTTCTACCCGGTGTAAGCCGCCGAGAAAGCTGCCAATCCAGTAATTATCCTTGTCTTCTTCAAAGGTATATACCCAATTGGAGCTGTGTTCTCCATTTTCATCGACTATATGAAATACATCAAATCCATTTGACTGTGGGTCAAACCTATTTAAACCACCGTCGGTCGAAAGCCATATATTGTGGTTGCTATCCTCGTCTATGGCTCTTATCCTGTTATGGGATAACGATTTCGAAAAGTCGGAGTGGCGATACCAACTTGGTGACGCTCCATCTGATAATTTTATTGCCCCGTTGGTTCCTCCTAACCATAAGTTATCCCTGCTATCCCGGTATATCGCGTGAATCTCATTTCCTTCACCGGTATGGGCAAGCGTACTCAGTTTTATTGTCCTGATAGTATTTGAATTGGATGCTATTGAAAAGCCCCTCTCATGTCCTGTCCAGATATTATGGTCTCTGTCGGCAAGAATACACCATATCTCGTTATCTGACAGACTAAGTTCTTGCCTTGAATCATGACGATAATGACGTAAGGTGTCTTTATGCCAATCAAATACGCCATTATCCGTACCTATAAGAATATGGTCGTTATGTCCTTTTGCCATACTCTTGATATTGTTATTCTCTAATGCCGCTATTTTCTTCCAAGTATCATTTACAGGAGTATATTCATATAAAGTCCCCTCACTGCCGATATAAATACTGCTGTTGTCCGGAGATTCCAAAAGGCAGTTCACAAATAGATTCTTTAGATTCGGATTATCAATCCCCGCTTTTACCTTGGTAAATTTATTGGTATTGGAATCCCATCTGGCAAGTCCGTTATATGTTCCCACATATAAGATACCCCTACTATCGCGTATCATGGAATAGACAGATTTATGCGGCAAGCCTGCGGAGAAATCCGTCACGCTCCCATTATTAAGATTTAGGTTAAATATTCCATAGAGACTTCCAATCCAAAGCTCGTTATCGTATAAGAGCAGGCATCTGATTTCTTTAGGTAAGGGCGCGTTGCTGAAATTAACACCCCCCGTGTTATAATCATAAATCAGAAGACCATTGTTACCACCAATATGCATCAGCCCGTCTTTCTCAATGATAGAGTATATCTGGGTTCCGAACAATTCATTCTTTCCTACGGGATGGACAGTCACCCCATCATAGAAATACAATCCACTATTAGTGCCGACCCACATGATGCCATGACTATCACGTAACATACAGAAGACTGCCGTCTTCTTTCCGTCAACAGTCACATTCTTCCATGCAAGTTCAGGCTCCGGCAACTGCGGGACCGCCCCAACTTTCATAAAGACTCCACTCAACAGAGCCATTACAAAAAGACTTAGCCATGCGGGATTTTGTTTCATTGGTTTCATGCTACTGATTATTCGGTAATTAATGTACAAAATTAGCTATTTTTTAATGAGCTAAGCATATCATTTTTACTAATACTATACAACATTTCGGACAAACCATGCATTAAATAAGACAATGTACCTACATCCTATTATGAGATTGCCGGAAAGGATATAGACTCAATGCTGTTCAATAGTTACAGACTCAATTTAATTCGAGCCAAAACTACTTGAAATCTTCATCCCATTCTATAATCACATTAAGTCAGACTTGAAGAGGGCAATAGAATCGTGTAATGATAATTTCTCATAGCCGACATAGAGAGCCGTCATGTAAAATGAAAAGCATTAATACCTCTATATGATTATAACATATAGATGCCATGCGGCAATCTGACGTGAAATTCAGAAAATATAAACCGAATTTCGTTATCCGAAATGCCAGACTATAATTTGAGATTCTAATAGCCACACCAGAATTGGTGTTCGACACCGGATTTCAAAAGCGAGTTTCGATTAGGTCGGGATTATAGGATGGAAAGCGCAATCATTGTTGCGCTCAATTTGACTATGCGGTTGCCACACTCAATTCAAATCCGATATGACATCACACTATCTTCTTACCGAGTTTTCGAGTGGCGCATGGTTCGGCATCGTGCTAAGGATGTTGCTATATCTCGATACGAAAAGTTATTCCGGTCGATAAAACATCATACGTAAAAATTTCGTCGATTTTTTCTTTTTGTGGCCGACATTTGCAGTACACTTTCGCATTGAGTACACTTTTAGTACACCTGAAAAATAAGACCCCCTTGAAAATCAGTCGATTATCAAGGAGTTGAAGTGCCCAGAACAGGACTCGAACCTGCACGCCTCGCAGCACTCGCACCTGAAACGAGCGCGTCTACCATTCCGCCACCTGGGCATTGCGACTGCAAAGATACATCATGTTTTTTGATTTTCAAAATGTATCTTTGCAGTTTTTCTAAAGTTTTTCCGAAAGTTTACGGATGTTTTCCAAAAAAATCAGTCTTCGATGTAGAATACGATGGAAGAGACTACGCGCACATTCTTGATATATGGCGTATATGGGTCGCGGTTTTCGATTGAAAACTGCCCCTGGGTCGCAGTCTTGATTTTGCCAATCTTGCTGTGGGAGTCGGCGGCAAACTTGTCGGCAGCCTCGCGGGCATTGTGAGTGGCTTCGGCTATCATGCCCGGCTTAATCTTGTTGAGGTCGGTGTATTCGTAAAGTGTCTGGTAATTGTAGTCGCCGGCGGTGATGGCTATGCCCTCTTTAAGCAGCTCGGTCTGACGCTTGATAAGCTCATTTACCTTAGCCACATTTTTGGAGGTAACGACTACGACCGATGTCACATTGTAGCGATACTGGAAGTCGCGGCTTCCGTAACGCTCAGCCTGAAGGTCGACGATGTCGGGAGCGTTGATGGAGATTTCTTCCTGTGTGATGCCGTTGGAGGTGAGAAATTTGACAAGCGCATTGTTGGTCGACGTTATCTTGTCGTAGATTGCGGGCAGGTCATTGCCTACTTCCTTGCACACGATAGGCCAGGTGACCTTGTTTGCCATCACCTCTTTTTCGGCGAGTCCGCGCACGGTAATCACACGGTCGCGATTGGTGAAATTGTCAAATCCCGCCTTGATAAACACTCCAAGGAAGAAAATGCCGGCGGCTATCAGGAATGCCGGCAACACGCGATTCAATAGTTTCATGTCGATAAACAGTTTTAGTTAAGTTATTTAAGTTTAACAAGTTCACTTAAAGGTTAACAGGCCAACGGGTTAATGGGTAAACAGCAGTGACTATCGTCAACCCGCTTGCCCGGCAAGCTTTAACCTCTTAACATTCAATTTTCGCAAGCGAAAGTTGAATGTTAAGTTATAGTTATGACAAATGCCGCCTTGAAAAGTTTAGTCGGCAACGGCGGCATTTGTGATTGTTTCAGGCAGGAAGCGTGTCAGAGCGCCTCGCGGATAGCCTTGACCATGTCGGCGTATTCCTCGTCGGTAAGATATACCTCCCCGGGATTCATGCGGAATGTGCCTCCGTAGTCGGGACCGTCGACATATTTGGGGGCGAGATGGAAATGGAGATGCGACAGCTTGTCGCTGTAGGCACCGTAGTTGATTTTTTCGGGATGAAACACCTTGTCCATCGCGCGGGTAACACGGGTCACATCGTCCATAAATGCGTTGCGCTCCTCGGGTGTAAGTTCAAAGAGGTCGTTGACATGATCCTTATAGGCGACAAGGCAACGTCCGCGATAAGTCTGCTCCTTGAAGAGAAACACACGCGACACGCTTAGCGGCGCAATTTCTATCATCAGGTCGTGAAGAGTCTGATTGTTTGTACAATAAAGACATTCTTTGGGGTCACTTTTCATAATTCTTGGTATTATTTTAATGTTATGTTCACAAATGTACAAAGAAATCTCGACAAACAGGCGCGCAAACTCGCATAATATTGATACATTTGTATAGCATATAAAAAATGGCTTCCCGATGAAGAAAAGATATAAATCACGAAACAGACGCCGCATCACGCGACTACTGCTCTCACTGGCGGCTCTGGCATTTGTGGCTCTCCGCCCGCTTGCCGGCTGTCATGCCGACGACGGAACCGTTGCACCGCCTTCCACGACCGGCGACCTTACCGCCGTAATCATCCCCGACACACTGCGGGCGCAGATTGTGGAGTATGCAGGTATGACCGTATCGTTCAATCCCGCTCGTCATATTCCCAACTGGGTGGCATGGGAACTCACCGCCGAGGAGACACTCGGCAATGTGCCGCGAGCCAAGGGATTCACCGCCGACCTCTCAGTAGCCGGATGCCCCGAACCGTGGGAATACTCTTACTCAGGATACGACCGCGGGCATATCGCTCCCGCCGGCGACATGAAATGGAGCCGCGAGGCGATGGAGCAATCATTTTACATGACCAACGTGTGCCCTCAGGTGAAATCATTCAACTCCGGAGTGTGGGCGCGCCTGGAGGAGAAATGCCGCACATGGGCGCAAGCCGACAGTGCCATCATCATCGTAGCAGGTCCGGTGATGACCGACCCCGTCATCGAGACTATCGGTGACAGTCACATCGCAGTACCGCAACGCTTCTTCAAGGTAATCCTGTCGCCCTACGCCGACCCGCCGCGAGCCATCGGATTTCTGATGAACAACGGCGCTGTCCCCGGCGGCATGCAGGCGGCAGCCATGTCGGTCGACGCCGTGGAAGAAGCCACTGGCTACGACTTCTTCTCCGCCCTGCCCGACAGCGTGGAGAAAGAAGTTGAATCGCAATGCCGCTTTCACTACTGGAGTACCTTAAAACCGCGCTGATAATTGCCAAAATGCAGAAAAACATGATTCTCACCACACTCCGCCGCCTGGCGACCGTCATTACCGCGCTGACACTATCAGCGATAGCCGCTCTCGCCGAGCTACCGCATTACAAGGAAATCACCACCGGGAAAATCCCCATCGCCACATCGGGTGAAATCCGGCGTTACTCCGTAGAGTCACATGCCTTAGGAGCAGCAGTCACCGTCGATGTGTGGACACCCGATGGGTATTCATCCGCGGCATCCACCCGTTACCCGGTAATCTATGCCCATGACGGGCAAAATCTCTTTGACCCCGCGTTTTCATTCGCAGGCGTGGCATGGGAAATTGACTCCAAGGCACAAGGGCTCATTGACCGAGGCACTATCACAGCCCCAATCGTGGTAGGCATCAGCAACCGTGGTGACAAAGGCCTGCGCCCCAACGACTATTTTCCCGAGAAGGTGCTCGACTATATCCCCGCCACCGACCGCGACAAGACAAAAATATTTGACACCTGCAAAGGCGGCTTTTACGGCGACGAGGAAGCCGCCTTCGTGGCGACCGAACTGAAGCCGCTCATCGACAGACTCTATCTCACCAATCCCGCGCCGTCCCACACATTTGCCATCGGCTCATCAATGGGCGCCCTCGCATCGCTCTACCTCATGTGTGAATACCCCGGTGTGTTTGGCGGCGCGGCTTGTCTGTCAACCCACTGGATAGGGTCGCTTGACCTCGACCCCGACTACAACATGAGCGACGACCCGGTGTGTGCCAAGGCAATACTCGCCTACATGAACGCCTGTCTCCCCTCACCCGCCACTCACCGGCTATACCTCGACCAGGGCACAGAAGGATGGGATGCCGCCTATCTGCCCTACGAGGCAACGGCACGACAGATTGCCCTCGACCACGGATATTCAACCGCCGACGGCTCGCTCATGACCCATGATGCCACCGGAGCCGGACACAACGAATGGTTTTGGCAGCAACGCATCACCCTCCCGCTCGAATTTCTGCTCGACCCGCACCGTCTACCGGCATCAATCACCTCCATATCCAACCCTCTTTATAGCGACAATCTCTATATCGGGCTCACCGGACTCATCCACCACGACGACAGCACCCGCCTACCCTCAGGCATCTACCTCCATCCCCGGTCAGGCACCAAAATCCTCATCCCCTGACCGGCACATATTCCATACGGTTACACATTTTTATCGTCAATCGGCAAGTTTCAGCGGAAAGAGAGGATATATCAGTGCGATTCTAGTACATCCAATATATTGCCATTTAAACAGTTCCGCCATAAGGTCTGCCGTGAGCCACACAGATTCATCAGAGAGACGGGGCTCAATTTTAGGCTCGCCGCCCTGCGTCTGATACCCTGTAATCTGTCCGTTATCCATAATCATTACTTATTCTTCCTCATAATAATAGGAGTAGTCGATGCCTTTCATGAACATCTCGCGGTCGTTGATTTTGTCGGTCAGCGCTCCTTTCAGCAAGGCTTTGATAGGAGTGGAATCGACAACGCATTCGCGCATCGCTGTCAGATATTCATTCTTATCAATCCGGCTCCAGTCCACACAGCGCTTAAGCGATTGGCGGAGCATCAGGTCAAGCCAGATACGCGTGCTGCGTCCATTACCTTCCATAAAAGGATGAACCACGTTCATCTCCACATACTTGTCGGCGATTTCATCGAGAGTGGTTTCCGGCATACGTTCAATGGTTGGAATGATGGTTGGGAAGCGTAGACAGTTGGCAAACGTGAATCCTCCCTTCGATATATTCTTATTCCTTATCTGTCCGGCGAAATCGTATAATCCGCCAAACAGATAGGCATGTATCTGCTGTAGGCATTTCATACTGCCCGGCTCCAGGGACTTGAGCAAGCCACTTTCAAATAGCGTGTAAGCCTTCTTGCGGCTCTGTCCGTCAATAGTGTTGTCGCTGTATGTGAACCAGTCAAGGAAGCTGCTTGCCCGGTTATTCGGATAATGCTTGGCAAGCAGAACAATATCCTCAGCCGACAGCGCATCGCTATTATATTGTTTGCCGTCGGCAGCGACAATTTTCAGTTTGTGAGTACCACTCACGAACTGAATACCTTCTTGTTTCAATTTACGTTTAAGCCAGCGCCAATAGTTGCCTGCCTTCGTGTAGTCCGGCTCATCATTGATAGCGCGCACCACATCCGTAGCCGAGAACCACCAGCAGTTGTTCTCGTCATCCCAGACCGCCCTCACCTCGCGATCATTGAAAAACCTTACCGACTTCTTGCTCATTTGTATGGTATTTTATATTCCACAATTTGATTAGAGGTAAGCTGAAACAGCTCCGCCATCTGGTCAGCCGTGACCCACTCAGTCTCATTGGCGAGTCGAACCTCAATCTTCGTTTCTCCACCCTGCGTCTGAAATAATATAATCTGTCCCTTATCCATGAGACACATTAAATGATTTCAACACGGAGTTTGATGTTAAGGGCTTTAGCTATTTTGTCAAGAATCTTCTTTTTATCGGCAGTTGAACTATGTGTCAATATCATCCATCCATTGCCAACATCATGCTGCGCCCTTCCATACTTCTTATCTCGAGTATTTGAAATAATGGGAATTTTGCAAAATTTCAAGCCGAGTGAACGCACTCGTTCAATGCCTATCGTGAGAATTGCTTCTATAAATGTGTCTTTAGCTTTTGCATGGGTAATTACTTGACCGTTAGGCATGATGACACGTAGTCTCGTCTTAGGTGCAATGTCACCCTTGCCGACATTGCGTGAGCCGTATGTTTTATGCTGCACTTCTGGGTCCGGTTTGATTTCCACTGCATCGGGAAGGACATCGGCGATGTTGCGCTTGCGGGAGAGGCTGACCTTTAGCGGAGAGCCGGGAATGTAATCAACCACGAGTACAAGCTCCCGTTCAACTTGTGCGAGTGCCGGCTCAATATTTTTACTAACGACCGGGAGCACCTCATTTTTGATAAGATGCTCTTCTTCGGCTTCAAGTTGCCGTTCCTGCTTTTCTGTCCACTCCATCCCGAACTCTTGGGATAGGCGACGAAGCTCATAAAGTTTGCTTAATTTACTCATGGTGTTAAGTCGATATACGTTAAATTGGTCGTATATTATGTTACAAAGTTACAATTTTTTTCATAAAACATCAATGATATACGGCTATATAAGAGTTAGTTCCGACAAGCAGACCGTCGAGAACCAGCGTTTCGAGATAAATAAGTTCTGCGAGCGCGAAAAACTGACTATTGATGGTTGGATTGAAGAAACCATCTCAGGCACTAAGGCTTATAATAAGCGTCAGCTCGGTGTGTTGCTCAATCGTATCAAGAAAGATGATCTAATCATCTGCGCTGAACTTTCACGCCTCGGTAGAAACCTCTTCATGATTATGGAGATACTAAACATCTGCATGACAAAGGAGGCTAAGGTATGGACTATAAAGGATAACTATCGCCTCGGTGATGATATCCAGTCGAAGGTGCTTGCATTTGCCTTTGGATTATCTGCTGAAATTGAGCGCAATCTTATCTCTCAGCGCACAAAAGAAGCATTGGCACGAAAGAAAGCAGAAGGTGTAACCCTCGGTCGCCCCAAAGGGCGTAAGAGTTCTCCTGACAAATATAAATTGAGCGGAAAAGAAACACTTATCCGAGAATTGTTAAAAGAAGGCGTATCAAAACGAAAAATCGCAAAAATATGTAAGGTAGATAGGAATACTCTTGCTCGTTTTGTCAATTTGATGGAAGGAAAATGAGCGATTTCATGCGGCACAACGCCGCTGAGGTGGCTTTCTCATCATCGGAATCGTGGGTAATCCTTTCTCCAATAGAGATGAGTATAAAGAAAAAAATTGAGTCTGTCGGTGTGCCTCTCAAAGATTGGGATATCAACATATACCGTGGTGTTCTCACAGGATATAACGAAGCTTTCATTATATCCACCGACAAAAGGAATGAAATTTTAGCCAACTGTCAGACTGATGACGAACGGCGCCGCACTGAGGAACTTATACGACCTATTCTTCGTGGCCGCGACATTAAGCGTTACGGCTACGAATGGTCAAATCTGTGGCTGATATGGGTTCCTTGGCATTTCCCATATCATTTAGATACGTCAATAAAAGGGGCTTCTGAAAAAGCAGAAGCAGCCTTTATGGTGCAGTACTCCGCTGTATACCAGCATCTTCTCCAATATAAAGCACAACTGTCTGCTCGTAACAAAGCTGAGACTAGCATAAGATATGAATGGTATGCACTTCAAAGATGGGGGGCTAACTATTGGGACGATTTTTCCAAGCCAAAAATAGCGTGGGGAAATTTAAACTTATCTGGAACCTATTCATTCGTTCCTGCGGGAGTCTTTATAAACGCTCCAAGTACTTTTATGTCAACATCTAAACATTCGATTCTACATATTCTTAATTCAAAGTTGGCAGATTTTTATATTCGATCTTTAGGCGTAACAAGAAATGGTGGATACTTTGAATATAAACCCATGTTTGTAGATAAACTACCAATACCTCAAAATCATATTAATTTTAAGGAGTTGGAGGAAATTTCAATTTATCCTTCAGACATAGAGGAACGTAGAATTGAAAATCTGATCTATTCAATATATGGATTATCTGAGGGTGAGATAAGGTATCTAGAAAAAGACAATTCCTAGCCGATGGTCCTTAAAAGGAAGTCTTTCTCCTCTGCGGTAAATCCAAATAGATCAAAGGCTATTTTATCAATCTCGTTTTCGGTATTCTCATTTATATTCGATATGCCAGATTCTATAATCGATTTGAGATGAGCTTCAATTTGCGGTGAAGCAATTGGTAGTCTAATTTGCTCGATATATATTTTCTGCATCAAATACCCACCATTATCCATCATTGAAACGGACTTTGAAAGCTGATATCGAGTAATACTAGAATTGAGGATACCTGTTAAATACTCAAGTTTTTTACCACAACATATGAAACAAGTTTTATCGGTGAAAAATGGAATATTTATGAAAGAAAACCTAGGGAAACGTTCGTTTGAAGATTTCTTGATTCTCATAGTTTCAGCCCACGCTATTTTTGGCTTGGAAAAATCGTCCAAATAAGCGCAGTTGCGGAGGTT